>CAJIBL010000800.1_pt1 | contig 22029 bp, 16 predicted proteins | sample 9199351 | NCBI WGS metagenome assembly CAJIBL01 (sample SAMEA7708304, study PRJEB35096) | sediment metagenome | biome: marine neritic benthic zone biome [ENVO:01000025]; feature: sediment [ENVO:00002007]; material: shallow marine sediment [ENVO:03000034] sea grass bed [ENVO_01000059] ...
GGATGCTGGCGTAGAGCTTACAGGGACGTACTTGCAGCGTGTAGCAGTGGCAAATACCGGATTCATGTCTGCTCCAAAGCTAGTAACCTCCAAGCCCTATTTAAATCGAGAGTTTCGACCTAGCGACGAAATAGTTTATGGGACAGCTATGGTGTAACACCGCAAGGTGCTTGGCCCTAACTCTCCCCGCAACCTTCTCTAAGCTCTGCCGCCGAAGGAATTCTTATCCTCCCGGTACGATAAACAACCAGCTGCCCCCGATACCTTTCTTTGTCACTCAAATCACAATAATAGATTCGCCCATTCTGGTTACCTGTTGTACCCATGGGGTCAAAGGAGATATATCTATTGCTGCCAGCGCCTTTCCAGCTCAGGCTTTGCCGCTGGGAGGTCAGCTGTTCTTTTCTGAGCAGCTTTTCAAACTCATCCAGTTTTCCATTCTCATTAAAATCCACAAATACCATCAAGGGTTGGTTCCAGTCTGCCACACAGTTTTTTTCATCTTTGCTGGGGCACACCAGTACGTCAGCAGAATAGTCTACAGCCTCCTGCCTGGCGAAATTGAGCACGCGCATCATTGAGTACACAGCGTTTTCCTTGCGCTTGTTCTTCGCCATATGGGTGAAAGAGGGCAGGGCAATACTGACAAGAATCAGAAATATGCTGGTAGCGATAAGCAGGTCGAGCAGGGTAAAGCCTTTGTTTGAGTGTTCTTTTAATGTCTTCTGGAACATGTCCTTTGCCTTTGGTATCTCCACTGTAATGGCGCATAGCTTACTCTTTTTGCGCGAAAAAGCCTGTAGGAAATGTCTTAAAGACCCTGCAGAAAATGTAGGTAAATGTCAGCCGTTTTGGCTGAGAAGGGCAGTTTAATATGCTGTTTAGGCTGGTGTGAGGCTATTCGTCGCTGTCATCCAGCCCGAGTTTTACCAAACGATAGCGCAATGAGCGGAAGCTGATACCGAGCTTTTTGGCCGCCAGGGTTTTGTTCCAGCGGGTTTGCTCCAGGGTTTCGCAGATAATCTCCTTCTCCACTTCGGAGAGGTATTCATCAATGGAGGAATGATTCTGGCTTGCCTGATAGTGGCTGGCTTTGCGGCCGGTTTCCAGCATTTGCTCTGCTATAAAGCCCCGTTCCAGTTGCAGGTCTTCTTCGCAGATTTCGTCGTCTTCACAGAGTGTGAATGCACGCTCAAGAATGTTTTCAAGCTCGCGGATATTGCCGGGGTAACTGTAGTCAATCAGCTTTTTCTGTGCACGCTCGCTGATTTGTGGCTTGTCCATCTCGCAGATTTCGGCAATGCGTGAGAGCAGCGTATCGATAAGCTCGGGGATATCTTCGCGCCGCTCGCGCAGGGCAGGTACATTCAGTTGAATAACGTTGAGGCGGTAGAACAGGTCCTGCCTGAAGTCGCCCTGGTTAACCAGCTCTTCCAGGTTTTTATGGGTGGCGCAGAGAATACGAACGTTGGTAGTTACTTCGCCCTGGCCACCAATGGGGCGGATGGCTTTTTCCTGGATGGCGCGTAACAGCTTTACCTGCATGTCCAGAGGAAGGTCAGCCACTTCGTCCAGAAAAAGGGTTCCCCCTTCTGCGGCCTGGAATAAGCCGTTTTTATCCTGATTGGCGCCGGTGAAGGAGCCTTTCTTGTGGCCGAAAAACTCACTTTCCATCAGTTCTTTGGGAATGGCACCACAGTTTACAGCGACGAAGGCATGTTTACTTCTTGGGCCAAGTTCATGAATAGAGCGAGCAACCAGCTCTTTGCCGCTTCCCGATTCGCCACTCACGTAAATGGGGGCCTGCGAGCGCGCCAGTTTTTGGATAGACTTCTTCAGCTTGAGGATATGGGGTGATTTACCGATTATTTTACTGCTGCTTTCGCTGTCGGCGGGTAGCTGGCTGGTGGTGAGGGCGGTATCGACCAGTTTGCGCAGGGAGGGCAGGTCGATGGGTTTGCTGACGAAATCAAATGCGCCGGCTTTCATGGCCTCGATGGCGGTATCCATATTGCCATGCGCGGTGATCACCGCCACAGGTAATTGCGTGAGATGTTTTTGAATGTGTCTTACCAGGTCTATGCCATTACCGTCGGGGAGTTTCATATCCGTAAGGCACAGGCTGTATTCGCGTTTATCGAGGTAGCGTTTGGCTTCGCTGATATCCGCCGCGCTGTCCACGTCGATAGCCATGCGGGAAAGCGTTATTTCCAGCAGTTCGCGAATATCGGGTTCGTCATCAATAACCAGTGCACGTGTGGTAGTCATAGTTAAATCATTCTTTGGTGGTGGCTGCAATTTATTCTGAAGCAGCTTTTATTATCGTCTGTTCGTTTGAAGTACAAGCTGGCTTGATTTATTTCACAGAGTTCTCTGGATATGTATAAACCCAGGCCAGAGCCTTTTTCGTCAGTGGTGTAAAAGGGGTCGAATATTTCGCCGAGCTGCTCCTGGCTTACCCCTGGGCCATTATCGATAACCTCAATAAAAGCCGTTTCCTCATTGTCGCTGATTCCTGCATGGATTTCCACGAGGGCCTTGCCAATCGCGTCTTTGCTGAAGCGTGCGCCGTTGTCACACAGGTTTGTAAGAACCTGCCTCAGGTGCACGGGGTCAAACTTTGCGGTGGCGTTGGCACTGGTGAGTGAAAGCCCCACGGTAGTGTCGCTGCTGGCCTGATACTCATTGATGAATTTCGGTAACCACTCGGCCAGTTGCAGGATTTTGGGTTTGGGTTCTTTGCGGCGGGAAATTGTAAGGGTGTTTTCAATAATTTGGTTAACGCGTTCAGAATGCTGCAGGATTATTTCGATCAGGCGGCGGTCGCCGGGCTGCAGGTAATCTGCCTCGGACAACAGCTGTGTCGCATGTGAAATAGCCCCTAAAGGGTTTCTCACTTCGTGGGCAATGCTCGCTGTGAGACGCCCGAGGGAGGCCAGTTTGAGTTGTTGTGCCTGTTGTGCCAGCGAGCGATGGTCTTCCATGTACATTATGGTGCGCTCTGCATCCGGTGTTTCCAGTTTGGCAAAGCTTAGCCGTACCTCCTGGCCTGCGCGCAGCGTGTGGATTTTAGGTGCGATAGCATCGGGAGACGCATGCCATTCCTTGATCAGGTTCTCCAGGTCCGCCTTTTCTGTGAGGCGTGTGCCGTTGTAGTTTTTGGCGGGTAAATCCAAAAGCTGCAGCGCAGACTGGTTAATAAGCTCAATGTGATCGTCTTTGTCTATAACCACTATCCCGGTTCTCATGCGGGTAACAATATGCTGCGCCAGTTGTTGTAAATGCCGAGCGTATTTGGCCTGGAACGCGGCGGCGGTGTCGCTTTCCTGAATTTTCGCGATAAGGTAGTGAAAGCTGATAGCGGTAATGAAAATCAAGATACCCAGTGTTCCAGCGGCGAACAGGTCGTTGGAGCTGCCTTTTGTTCCCAGGTTGATGGCTTCGGCAATGGCGAACAGGCTGCAAAGGGCTGCATACGCAAATGCCAGCTGGCCGCGGATAAAAACACTGGCCATGGCTACGTTTACCAGAATCAGGTAACCCAGGCTGCTTTTCAAACCATCACTGGCATGGATCAGCAACATCAGTGCGATAAGGTCGATAACCAGCAATAACCCGGTTCGCCGGGTGGAATGCCTGAGGGATAGGCTGCGGAAGGCCACCATGGTTGCCAGGCTTATGGCAATATAAACAAGCGATGTTATCTGGAATAACTGTGGATGTAGCCGCCCAAGCAGTTCCGTTGAACTGCTAAGGCTGAAGGTGAGCCACAGCAGGGTGGCCAGGATCAAGCGGTAATAGAGGTAAACCTGCATGATCTGAGGGTTGTTCTGAGCGTTGAAGGTCTGCTGTCCCTTCACCGGGGTGTTACTGCTTACGTTCAATGTCTTCCCCTGGTCACAGTCTTTGCGCTTTTTGCTTCATTAGCAGAAAATGCGCGCCTGTATTTATTGTTTACGGCAACTTTTGGAGTTACAGAAAGTATATGTCAAGACTCATCATTACAACGGCTCAAATCAACACTCTGGTAGGTGATATCGACGGCAATGTGCAGAAAATACTGCACTTTGCTCAGGATGCACGAAATCGGCTTCAGGCGGACATTATTGTATTTCCCGAGTTGAGTATCACCGGCTATCCGCCGGAAGATTTACTGCTAAGGCCGAGTTGTAATTTGCGCGTTGAGCGCGCGCTGTCGGAATTGTGTGCTCAGCCGATGAGTGTGTTGATGGTGATTGGTTATCCGAAAGTAGTGGACGGCAAAATGTACAACATGGCCGGGGTGATCAGTGGTGGCAGCTTAATTTTTGAATATGCCAAGCAGTGCCTGCCCAACTATCAGGTGTTTGACGAAAAACGCTATTTCGCTGCGGGCAATAAAAATGCAGTGTTTGAGTGTAAGGGCGTAAAAGTAGCCCTCTCCATATGTGAAGATATTTGGGACGGAGGTCCCCTTTCGCAGCTTGAGGGACTGGGGGCTGAGCTGTTGCTGAATCTCAATGCCTCCCCGTTTCACCAGGATAAACAAGCGCAGCGGGAAGCGCTGGTGGCAAAGCGCGCCCGGCAAATAGGTGCAGCTATTGTCTATGTGAATCAAGTGGGAGGGCAGGATGAACTGGTGTTTGATGGCGGTTCTTTCGCTGTCAGCTCAGAAGGTGAGCTAACGTTGCTTGCCCCCTTCTTTGAAGAGCAGGTATCGGCGGTGCAATATGAGGCCGGTAAGCTGGAATTGATCACAGAACCGGTTCAGCGAGAGCAAAATCCCTTGGCTGTTATCTACCAGGCGCTTGTGCTGGGCGTACGGGATTACGTTAACAAGAATCACTTCAGGGGCGTGGTGCTGGGTTTGTCTGGCGGTATCGATTCGGCGTTGACATTGGCCATCGCTGCCGATGCCCTTGGGCCAGAGAGAGTGCACGCGGTGATGATGCCATTCAGGTACACCTCTGATATGAGCAAAAACGATGCGGAGCAAGAAGCCAAAAGCCTGGGAGTGGATTATCGCAGCATCAGCATCGAGCCAATTTACGAGGCCTTCATGGCTCAGTTGCAACAGGCCTTTGAAAATACCGAAAGGGATACCACAGAAGAGAATATTCAGGCCAGAAGTCGCGGTGTATTGCTAATGGCTATCTCAAATAAACTCGGCTACCTGGTGCTTACAACAGGCAATAAGAGTGAGATGGCTGTGGGCTATGCCACCTTGTATGGGGACATGGCCGGTGGTCTGGATGTGCTTAAAGACGTGCCCAAAATCACCGTGTTCGAGCTGGCGCGTTATCGCAATACCATCAGTGAAGTGATTCCCGAGTCCGTGATCACGCGGCCTCCCTCGGCGGAGCTGGCGCCAGATCAGAAAGACGAAGACTCGTTACCGCCATATGAGGTATTGGACCAGATTCTTGAACTGTATATTGAACAGGACTGCAGTGCAGAAGCCATTATTGCGCAGGGCTTTGCGCAAGAGGATGTCACGCGGGTGTTGAGGCTGGTGGATATCAACGAATACAAACGCCGGCAGGCACCGGTGGGCATTCGCATCAGTGCCAGGGCGTTTGGTCGGGATCGCCGTTACCCCATCACCAATGGATGGACGATCGGCGATTAAAAACGCTGCATTATTGAGGTGGCGTTAAATCCAGGTTTGGTTCGTCGTGATAGAAGCTATTGTAAATTTCGCGGGTATCGAAATTGGTGTAAGGCTGTTTTTTGAACAAGCCGAGGGTGGCATAGGTAACCCATGAGGTACGCTTGTCACGTCCGAAGCGGTAGTTGAATTCGCCCTTTTTAATGGCCGGGTGCTGAGGGAAGTTGCTGATTAACACTTTTGCTGCGCTCTGGGAAAGCTCCTCCATACCCAGCATATGGTAGGCCTGCGCCATTACCGCAAGGCCATCGGGCACTGCCGGTGTTTGCTGGAAGTTCTCTACCACAAAGCGACCGCGATTGGCTGCTGCCACATAAGCTCCGCGCTTAAAGTAGTAATTGGCAACGTGTATTTCGTAGCGCGCCAGCATGTTTCTGAGGTAAAGCATGCGTTTTTGCGCGTCTACGGCATAAACACTTTCAGGGTAGCGGTCCAGTAGTTGTGAGAAGTAGTCAAATGAATCTCTGGCGGTACCCGCATCTCTCATGGTGATGTCTGTTGGTAGTACGGAATAGAAAGCTGTATCGTTTTTAAAGGCTGCCACACCACGCATATAGTAGGCATAGTCTACATTCCGGTGCTGGGGGTGCAGGCGGATAAAGCGGTCTGCAGAGGCGATTGCCAGTTCGTGCTCCTCGCCTCGGAAATAGGCAAAAATAAGCTCAAGCTGGGATTGCTCAGCGTAGGAGCCGAAGGGGTAATTTTCTTCGAGAATTTCCAGGGCTTCAGCAGCAGCTTCCCAATTGGATATTCGCAGATATTTCTGTGCTATATCATAGGCCATCTGTTCACTGCTGTGGTCCGTTTTGTTATCTTTGCTGGAACAGCCGTTAAGAAGCAGGCAGGTAGTAAGGGTGATGCAAAATAATCTGGAAAGTGGGCTCATGTTAAATCTGTTTTCCGGTGTGCTGAATCGTCAGCACAGGCCTCAATTACTGAAGCCATAATAATTCATAAAAATGTCGCTAGCGCCGCGAACATCGTTTGGCTGTGTTTGCCCCCTGGGGAACGCGGTACTTCTCAGGGCCAAACGTCGCGGTGCGACAGTGTAATGCAGCACAAGGTTTAAATACAAATGACTGATGACACTTCGCTACCGGAAGATGATTTTGATTAAGATTCCGACAACGCAAGCCTTGAGAGGCTGGTACCGCTCGATAAATCAGGCTTAAGGTTGGATCAATATGTTGCAGAATTGTTCCCGGAGCACTCCCGCTCGCGTTTGCAACAGTGGATACGGGACGGAAATCTTACTCTCAACGGCAATTCCGTAAAGCAAAACACTAAATTGGCCGGTGGTGAGCGCATTCACCTCACCGTGGTTGAGCGCGAACAAGCGGAATGGCTGCCGGAAGATATACCTCTTGCCCTTGTATTTGAAGATGAGCACCTGCTGGTTGTCGACAAACCTGCCGGCCTGGTGGTTCACCCCGCTGCGGGAAATTACAGCGGAACGCTTCTAAACGGGCTGCTCCATCACAACCCGGTGCACGCCAGGTTACCAAGGGCGGGGATTGTACATCGTCTCGATAAGGACACCACCGGGCTGATGGTGGTGGCGAAGTCCGAGCTGGTTCAGCAGGCGCTGGTAAAGCAACTTCAGGCACGCAGCGTACGTCGTCATTATCAGGCGATTGTGCAGGGCGGTGTGCGGGCTTCGGGCATGCTCTATGCGGCCATTGGCCGACACCCTTCGGTGCGCACCAAAATGGCGGTGCTTAAACATGGCGGTAAAGAAGCCGTTACTCATTATCAGGTGATGCAGGATTTCAAAGATTTCACCCGCGTGGAGCTGAAGCTGGACACCGGTCGTACACATCAGATCCGAGTGCACATGGCACATCTGGGGCACCCCTTGATAGGGGATCAACAATACGGAAAAAAAATGCCTGAAAAGCTGCTGCGCGCCAACCCGGAGCTGTCTCTGCTTGCTGATTTCCCTCGCCAGGCGCTACACGCCTACCAGTTGGGTTTGATTCACCCTGTAACAGAGCAGCCCTGTGAGTGGCAATCGGATCTGCCTGATGATATGCAACAACTGCTTGAAGTACTGGACCCATAATGGCCAAGCCATGGTATCAGCCAGATTGGGATTTGCCCCCCGGGGTGAAAGCTATTCAGACCCTTCGCACAGGTGGCCACAGTGCTGCGCCATACGCATCCAATAATTTGGCTCAGCATGTTGGTGATAGCCCTGAGCGGGTGGGGCAAAACCGCAGCCAGCTTCGGGCGCTGCTGCCCTGCGAGCCGGTCTGGCTTAATCAGGCACATTCTAATACCGTTTCTGAACTTGCTGCGAATGCTGCACCCCTGCTCGATGCGGATGCGGCTTACACCCGGGAAATTCGTCAGGTCTGCGCAGTGATGACTGCCGATTGCCTCCCGGTTTTGCTGTGTTCGGGTGACGGCCGGGAAGTGGCAGCCGTGCATGCCGGTTGGAGAGGGCTGGCGGCAGGTATTGTGACGGAAGCTGTAACACGCTTTCTCGCGCCAGCAGAGACAATAAGTGCGTACCTTTGCCCGGCCATTAGTTTGAACCATTTTGAAGTGGGCGACGATGTACTTGCGAGCTTCCTGCAGGCCGAGCGGCACCGGCCATACGCCGTGCCGGTTTCAGCTGCTTTTCAGCCTGCCTCGCAGGGAAAATACCATGCGGATTTATACCTGTTGGCACGCAGCGAGCTGGAAGCGTTGGGAGTTAGGGCGATAGCCGGTGGTGACCGTTGTACCCACGGAGAGCAAGAACATTTCTTCTCTTACCGGCGGGACGGAGAGACTGGCCGCATGGCCAGCCTGATATGGCGAGAGTCTTAGGGCCTGTTAAAGCTCCCTTTCAACCATGGTCACGCTGGGGTCACCGCTTGAGCGCCGTCGGAAACCCAGTTTTGCTGCCAGTTTTAACATCGGGCCGTTATCGCTAAGCACTTCGCCGTTCATGCGTTTGATTCCGCGGTAGCGTGCATAATCCATCAGCATATCCATCAAGTGTCTCGCCAGCCCTTTGCCCTGCCAGTCGTCGGCAACAGTAATCGCAAACTCACAACTCTGGCCGTCAAAATTGATGGCGTAGCGGGCAACGCCCAGTTCAACGATCTGGCTGGTTCCTTCGCCGAGCACCGCAATCAGGGCCATCTCCCTGTCGTAGTCGATTTGGGTAAAACGCGCGAGCATTTCCGGTGGCATTTGCTGAAAGGTGTTCATAAAGCGATAGCGTTTGGCGCTGTCGGAAAGACCCTCCACGAATTCCCGTTCCATCTCTGCGTCTTCGGGGCGAATCGGGCGGATTTTGCAGTTCAGGCCGCCAGCAATAACCACCTCCTTGGTAAGGTGGGTGGGGTAAGGGTGGATAGCTGTGTGGGAGTAGGCCATCTCCTTCCTGTGGAAGGGCTCCACGCGTACCCGCGCATCCACCACAATCGCTCCGCGCTCATCAACAATCAGGGGGTTGATGTCCAGCTCCACCACCTCAGGGATTTCACAGGCAATCTCAGAAACACGTAGTAGCGCATCTTCGATGGCTTTATGGTCTGCGGCAGGAATGGTGCGATGGGCTTCGAGCAAGGGGGCGATACGGGCGTGGGATACCAGATCTTTTGCCAGCATACGGTTAAGTGGTGGTAGAGATACGGAGCGGCCGGTAATCAACTCAAGGTTGGACCCTCCTGTGCCAAAGCTAACAACCGGGCCGAATACAGCATCATGCTGAATACCCACATGCAGCTCCCTGGCATTGGCTGAGCGCACCATGGGTTCAACCACAACGCCATCGATAGGTATGGGCGGTTTACGTTCGCGCATCTGGGTGCTGAGTTCGTTATAGGTGGCGTGCACGGCGGCGGCACTGCCGATATTTAAGCGCACACCGCCCACATCTGATTTACGCTCCAGCTTGGTGGTGTACACCTTCATGGCCACAGGGAAGCCCAGGTTACCCGCAGCAGTGACGGCCTCGATCGCTGAGCGGGTAACAATGGCGGTGGCCACGCGAATCCGAAACGCCGACAGCAAAGCTTTGGCTTCGGTAATAGAAAGTACCCGCCGCTTTTCTGCCAGTGCGTTGCTGACAATCAGCTTGGCGCCGTCCAGGTCTGGCGACTCATCTTCAGAAAGCGGCCCCGGTGTTTGCAACAGCAGCTTCTGGTTACGGAAGAAATTTGTGAGATAGGCAAAGCCCTGCACCGTTGTTTCCGGCAGGCGGAAAGCGGGGATGCCCGCCGTGCGCAGTAATCTGCGAGCTTCCTGCACCCGTTGTTCGCCCATCCAGCAGGCGAGAATGGGTTTGCGCTGGGTTTTGCTCACCGCGACGATACGCTTGGCTATTTCCAGTGGATCGGTCATGGCCTGTGGGGAGAGCATGACAATCACGCCGTCTGTCTGCTCGTCACCGAGCAGTATTTTCAGGGCTTCCTGATAGCGCTCGGGGTCTGCGTCACCCAGGATATCCACCGGGTTGCCGTGGCAGCGAATGCCCGAATGCACCTTGTTCAGCGCCATTACCGTGGAGTCTTCCAGTACTGCCAGGGGAATATTCAGGTCGTGGGCCCGGTCACAGGCCATCGCCGCAGGGCCACCGCCATTAGTGAGAATGGCCAGATGCTCGCCGCGTAAGCGGCTATCGCGGGAGAGCACAGTGGTAGCCGCAAACAGGTCACCAATATGGCTTCCCCGCACTACACCTGCGCGACGAACGGCTGCGCCGAATACATCATCTGCCCCCATCACTGCGCCTGTGTGCAGTTGCGCGGCGCGCACACTCACATGTGATCTTCCAGCTTTTACCAGAATAACGGGTTTCACCCGCGCAACGGCTCGCAAGCCACTCATAAAGGCGCGTGCGTCCCGAATTCCTTCGACATACAGCAGAATGCTCTGGGTTTTGGGGTCAGAAATCAGGTAGTCCAGTAACTCCCCGAAATCCACTTCAATGGACTTCCCGATGGAGACTACCGTGGAAAAGCCAATGCCCTGGCTTTCGGCCCAGTCGAGAATACCGGTGCACACCGCACCGGACTGGGAAATAAGGGCGATATTGCCTGGCTGCACATTGCCGCCGGCATAGCTGGCGTTGAGTTTGGTGCTGGGGCGGATGATGCCCAGGCAGTCGGGACCGACAAAACGAATGCCGTATCGGCGTGCGACTTCCAGCGCTTTTTCTTCGAGGGCTGTATCGCCTGTGGAATCCTGAAAACCTCCTGAAATCACGATTGCGGCTTTTACACCGGCTTCGCCACATTGTTCGAGAATGTCTGGTACTGTTTTCGCGGGGGTGGCAATAATTGCCAGCTCTACGTCTTTATCTGCATCTTCCAGCGATTTAAAGCACGGCAGATTTTCCACTTCCGAATATTTGGGGTTAATGGGTATGACGCTTCCTGCGAACTCGTTGGCAATAATATTTTTGAGTACCACCGTAGCCAGCGCATTTTTCCGTTGACTGGCGCCAAATACTGCAATGCAGGAGGGTTCAAAGAGAGATGACAAGTAGTGTCTGAAATGATCCATCAGTTTCCTCACCGGGGAAAAACCGTTGATTGCACAGATTCTAACTATCCTGAATCTGAATTGTTCTTTTCCGATCAAATTAATAGCACAAATACACCCGGCTGGGCCGAATGTGCCGCCAAACGGTACTTGAGTTTACCGCAGGCGAACCCCAACTACTCGTTAAACTAAACTGTTTTAAGAGGCGAAAACATGCGAATAGATCGCTTGACTAATCAACTGCAAATGGCCTTGTCCGATGCCCAGTCTCTGGCTGTGGGGCGGGATCACAATCAGATTGATCCTCTGCATCTGCTGCAGGCCATGTTAGATCAGCAGGGTGGAGCGGTTCGTCCGTTGCTGGCGTCAGCCGGATTCGATATTAGTGGTTTGCGCAACGAATTAACCAAAAAATTAGAAGGCTTACCACAAATTCAGAACCCCACCGGAGATGTTCATATGTCGCCCGAGTTGGGGCGCTTGTTAAACCTCGCCGATAAACATGCTCAGCAGGTGGGTGACAAGTTTATTACCAGTGAAAGCCTGCTGATGTCGGCGATGAAAGAAAATCAGACCGCCATGGGCAAGCTGCTGACGACCTTTGGTGACCCGGATCGCTTACGTGCGGCGGTGGATAAAGTGCGGGGCGGTGAAACCGTTGATGACCCTGAAGCAGAAGGCAACCGCCAGGCACTGGAGCGCTACACCGTTGACCTGACGGCACGAGCAGAAGCAGGAAAGCTTGACCCGGTGATCGGTCGCGACGACGAAATTCGACGCACAGTGCAGGTATTGCAGCGCAGAACTAAAAACAACCCGGTGCTGATTGGTGAGCCCGGTGTGGGTAAAACCGCCATAGCCGAAGGTTTGGCGCAACGGATTATTAACGGCGAGGTGCCTGAGGGATTAAAGAACAAGCGTTTGCTTTCTCTCGATTTAGGCTCCCTGCTGGCCGGTGCGAAATTTCGCGGAGAGTTTGAGGAGCGGCTTAAAGCTTTGCTTAATGAACTGGGTAAGCAGGAAGGTCGCACCATTTTGTTTATTGATGAACTGCACACAATGGTAGGTGCCGGTAAAGCTGAAGGCGCTATGGATGCTGGTAATATGCTCAAGCCAGCTTTAGCGCGAGGTGAACTCCACTGCGTTGGCGCGACAACTCTGGATGAATATCGGCAGTACATTGAAAAAGACGCCGCTTTAGAGCGCCGCTTCCAGAAAGTTCAAGTGGATGAACCCAATGAAGAAGATACCATCGCCATCCTGCGCGGCTTGAAGGAGCGCTACGAATTGCATCATGGTGTGGACATTACTGATTCTGCCATTATTGCTGCGGCAAAACTTTCACAACGTTATATAACGGACCGTCAGTTGCCGGACAAAGCTATCGACCTTATCGATGAAGCAGGCAGCCGCATTCGTATGGAGATAGATTCCAAGCCGGAGCAGATGGACAAACTGGAACGGCGCCTGATTCAACTGAAAATTGAGCGGGAGGCGGTAAAAAAAGATGATGACGCCGCCTCCAGAGAGCGTTTGAAATTGATAGACGGGCACATTGCCAAAGTGGAGCGAGCCTACTCGGATCTTGATGAAATCTGGCGTGCAGAAAAAGTGGCGTTGCAGGGTTCCCAGGAAATAAAAAGCAACCTTGAGCAGGCTCGTCTGGATTTGGAAGCGGCCCGCCGCGCTGGCGATCTGGCGCGTATGTCGGAACTGCAGTACGGCATTCTTCCCGACCTTGAAAAGCAGCTGGATATGGCCAGCCAGGCCGAAATGCATGAAATGAAGCTGCTGCGAAATAAAGTCAGCGAGGAGGAAATTGCGGAAGTTGTTTCCAAGTGGACTGGCATTCCAGTGTCAAAAATGCTGGAGGGTGAGCGGGACAAGCTCCTGCAAATGGAAGGCGTGCTGCACAAAAGAGTAATTGGGCAGGAAGAGGCTGTAGTGGCGGTATCCAACGCAGTGCGGCGGGCTCGCGCTGGGCTGAGTGACCCCAACCGACCGAATGGTTCTTTTCTGTTCCTCGGGCCAACGGGAGTGGGCAAAACCGAGTTGTGTAAAGCCTTGGCAGAATTCTTGTTCGACAGCCAGGAAGCACTGGTGCGCATCGACATGTCAGAATTTATGGAGAAACATTCCGTTGCACGTTTAATAGGCGCGCCTCCCGGCTATGTGGGGTATGAAGAGGGCGGTTACCTGACAGAGGCCGTTCGCCGCAAACCATATTCGTTGGTTCTACTCGATGAGGTGGAAAAGGCACATCCGGACGTGTTCAATATCCTGTTGCAGGTACTGGAGGATGGCAGGCTTACGGATGGTCAGGGGCGTACCGTGGATTTCAGAAACACCGTGGTGGTTATGACTTCCAACCTCGGCTCCAGCGCGATTCAGGAAATTGCCGAGAACAAGGCTTATGACAGCATTAATCTGGACGGCACGGAGCAGGAAGACGAGGGGCAAAACGAGTATAAATATCAGGCCATGAAAGAGGCCGTGATGGAGGTGGTTGCCGGTCATTTTCGGCCTGAATTTATTAACCGCATTGACGAATCGGTTGTGTTTCACCCCTTGGCGAGGAAGCAGATACGCGGTATTGCCAATATCCAGCTAAGCATTCTCAAAAAACGGCTCACAGAGCAAGACCTTAACCTGCAGCTGGATGAGTCGGTACTGGCGAAAATCTCTGAGGCGGGGTTCGACCCTGTTTATGGTGCCAGGCCGTTAAAACGCGCCATTCAGCAGCTGATAGAGAACCCTCTGGCACAGGATGTATTAGGCGGGAAATTCCAGGCAGGCCAAACTATTGTTGCAAGTCTGGATGGTGAGCGGTTGGCATTCAGGGTTGAGTAACAACCCAGTACAGAAGCAATAAAACCCCGCGTGGCGGGGTTTTATTGCTTTGCATAAGCCTACTTGCAGCTATCGGATATTACCTGGTTGGTGGTGGCAATTTCCTGCTGAATCTCGTCTTGTGTTAAATAGCGTGTGGTGCCATCGGGTTGTTTCATGCGGATGCGGCCAGGGCGGTTTAACACCTCAAGGCGCTTTTTCTCCGCCTCACACACTTCTTTTTGTTTTTCCGCGACTTTACGTCGACGTTCGACTTCTTCCGGGGGAAGGTTGGCTTCATCCACGGCTTCTTCTTCCGTAGCTGCTGTGTCAGTGTCTGTCGAGCTTGCAGGGGTAGAAGAGCCACCAAAGGTTTTAACTTTTACAGCCTCTACTCCAGAAGGAGGTTTTGAGCCATAGTGTGTTACGCCATCTTCTCCTACCCAGCGATAGTAATCCTCAGCGACACTCAGCAATGAGAAAGTTACCAGCATGATGCCAGCCAGAATCGAAACGGATTTACCGGAATAGATGCTTGCCATTTTTTATCCGCCAAAGCGGCCCTCGTAGTTAAAGTACTTTCTTAAGTTTAGAACACCTGAGCTACGGCCTTCAAGGCATCCATGCAGCCTTATGGTGATTATGGGATCTATGGCAGCTCAGCGGCGATGAGCTGGTCCATCATGTTGTTGTCGCGCATGTTAATAATCTGGCGTTCTGCACTCGCTTCGAACCAGTCTATGGTCGACTTTATACCCTCAGCGAATGAGGTGGTGCATTGAAATTGGGACACAGTTTTTTTTATCTTGCTGTTGTCAAAAATAACACTATGGGCTTTGTCACCTAAAAGCGTACCTTGGTACTCTTGGTCAAAACGGACAATTTTTTCAGAACTCACATGGATCAGTTTGGGTTCAGCGCCAACGGCCAAACCGATCTGCTGGTAAATCTGATTCCAGCTGAGCACCTCATCTGATGTGATATGAAAGGCTTCGCCAATGGCGTGATTGTTTCCGAGTAAGCCTACCAGGCCTGTAGCAAAATCGTCCGCATGGGTTACAACCCACAATGAGGTGCCATCGCCTTGGACTATAACCGGTTGTCCGTTTTTAATTCGTTTTACTGCCGTGTAATCTGTCCAGCCGCCAATCGCGATGGGAATAACCCGTGAATAGGTGTGCGAAGGCCGCACAATGGTGCAGGGAAAGCCCTCATCCCGGTAGGCCTGCATCAATCGGTACTCGCATTCAATTTTGTCTCGGGAATACTGCCAGAAAGGGTTACTCAAGGGTGTTTGTTCAGTAATAACAGGTGATTGAGGCGGTTTTTCATAGCACGAGGCCGAGCTGATGAATATGTACTGCCCTGTCTTGCCCTTGAAAAGTGTGAGGTCGCGTTCAATATCTGCAGCGCTAAACGCGATCCAGTTCACCACAACATCCCAGTGCTGCTCTGCAAGAGCACGCTCCATTGCTGTAGCAGAATTGACATCGCAATGCAGGTTTTTCACGCCTTTTACCGGCTCACCCGATGTGCCCCGGTTGAGATGCCAGAGCTCAATGCCTGACTCCAAAGCATGACAACTGCAGGATGTGCTGATATTTCCTGTACCGCCAATGAATAAGACTTTCATCAAAATGCCCCCTTAATCCCTTATTATTGCATAGCCTGACGGTCTTGGGCTTGACATTGCAGTGCATCTTGCGACAATAAAAGCTTCGCCAGATGGCAGTAGAGCCTCGGAACCTCGAGGTCGTCCTACACAGCTTTGCCAACCGCAAAGTTGACCATCCTGAAGTGCGAGGGGGTTATACCTAAGCCCCCGTCCAATGTGTGGTGAATAAAGCAGTTTTGTTTGATTCAGCAGCGATCAAAGCGCAGTAGCATTGGAATAACAACGCATAATTTGAATACGATCAATGCGCGTTCACCCTGTTTTGGCACAAAGTGCAGAGCGTAATCGGGCAGGTGCAATTGTATTCAGCTTCAGGAATCTTCATCACTTTTTTCGTGGTGCTTTCGCATAATGATTCCAGCTTTACCTTCCGGCCATTAGAGTTGGAAGCAAACCGATTTGTTTAATAAAAAATAAGAGGATAAAAACGTGGAAAAGCTCTCCGGTGGAGACATTCTCATAAAGGCGCTAGCCGATGAAGGGGTTGAACTGATCTTCGGTTACCCTGGTGGCTCCGCTTTACACATATACGACGCCCTTTTTAGGCAACGCGAAGTGAAGCACATTTTAGTGCGCCACGAACAGGCCGCTACCCATGCTGCCGACGGGTGGGCGCGCGCAACCGGTAAAACCGGTGTGGTGCTGGTCACTTCCGGCCCTGGCGCCACTAATGCCATTACTGGAATTGCTACAGCCTACATGGATTCGATTCCATTGGTGGTGATATCCGGTCAGGTGGTCTCAGACAAAATCGGAGAGGATGCTTTTCAGGAAACGGATATGGTGGGAGTCTCCCGCCCGATCGTAAAACACAGCTTCTTGGTGAAAGATCAACGGGATATCGCAGAAACCGTTAAGAAAGCCTTTTACATCGCTTCCACGGGTCGTCCAGGTCCGGTGGTTATCGATATGCCAAAAGACATCACTAATCCGGTGGATAAATTTGATTATCACTACCCGGAAAAGATGAAGCTGCGTTCCTACACCCCTGCAACTAAAGGCCACACAGGGCAAATCAAAAAAGCGGTGCAGCAGTTGCTGGCTGCTCGTCGCCCGATGATTTATTCAGGTGGCGGTGTCGTTCTGGGTAATGCATCCGCGCAATTGACTGAAATTGCCAAAATATTAAATTTTCCCGTAACCAATACCCTGATGGGTCTGGGAGCGTTCCCTGGTACTGATTCGCAGTTTCTGGGTATGTTGGGTATGCACGGTACCGTTGAAGCCAATACCGCCATGCATCATGCGGATGTTATCCTCGCTGTAGGCGCGCGCTTTGACGACCGGGTAACGAATACGCCGAATAAATTCTGCCCGTCGGCAAAAATTATTCATATCGACGTGGATCCCGCTTCAATTTCCAAAACCGTGCCAGCGGATATTCCCATTGTTGGCCCAGTGGATTCCGTACTCGATGAGATGCTTGAACTGATTAAAGGTTCCAACGAGCGACCCGATGAAAAAGCTATCGAAAACTGGTGGCAGGAAATTAACGAATGGCGTAACCGCTACGGCATTTTAAGTTCGCCGCGCTACGACACCTCCGGTGAAATGCTTATGCCTCAGGAAGTGATTCGTACCTTGTTCGAGGTTACCAATGGTGATGCCTATGTCTGTTCTGATGTGGGGCAGCACCAAATGTTCACCGCGCAATATTATCAATTTGATAAACCACGCCGTTGGATCAACTCCGGTGGTTTAGGCACTATGGGCTTTGGTTTGCCCGCGGCAATGGGCGTGCAGTTTGCCCACCGCGATGCAAATGTGGCTTGCGTAACGGGTGAAGGCAGTATCCAGATGTGTATTCAGGAGCTTTCAACCTGCCTGCAGTACCATCTGCCGGTCAAAATCATCTGTGTAAATAATCAGGCTTTAGGCATGGTTAAGCAGTGGCAGGATATGCAGTACGACAGTCGTTACTCAGAAAGCCTCTATGAAGATTCCCTGCCCGATTTCGTTAAATTGATGGAAGCCTTTGGTCATGTGGGAATGCGCGTAACCAAGCGTGATGAACTCAAGCCGATGATGGAAGAGTGCTTCTCCATGAAAGATAAGTGTGTGTTCATGGATATTTATGTCGATCCTAAAGAACACGTGTATCCAATGCAGGTGGCGCCTAACGGCTCTATGCGAGATATGTGGTTAAGTAAAACGGAGCGAACATAATGAAAAGAATAATTTCTCTGTTAATGGAAAATGAACCTGGAGCATTATCGAGAGTTGTTGGATTGTTTTCCCAGCGTGGCTACAACATCGAAACCTTAACCGTTGCACCTACTGAAGATGAAACTCTGTCTCGATTAACGCTCACGACGATTGGTGATGATCACAAAATTGAACAGATCACCAAACACTTGAATCGCCTGGTTGATGTAGTGAAACTCGTGGACCTCACTGAAGGCTCGCACATAGAGCGCGAACTGATGATGATCAAAGTGCGCGCCACTGGCGCACAGCGTGCTGAAGTAAAACGCTGTGTGGACATTTTCCGTGGCCAAATCATCGACGTTACTGCATCGGTTTACACCATTCAACTTACCGGTAACAGTGAGAAGCTCGATGCTTTCTACCACGCCGTTGGCGACGCTTCAATTCTGGAAGTGGTGCGCTCGGGTGTGTCTGGTATCGCGCGAGGTGAAAAGGTCCTTGGCTTATAAGTTGTGAGACAACCGCGCCTTAAATTTGCTCCCAAAAGGCATTGACCACGGGCTTTTTAAGGCGCTTTCTCTGAACACATATACCCACATCGTAAGCTTGCAGCTTGGGTTGATATGGAAATACTTGAACCTGACTTGCCAGGGGGCTGTTCTCAAGCACGATTTTGGGCACCAGGCCCATCCCAAACCCCAGGCTTACCATGCTCACAATCGCTTCATGCCCCGCCACCTGTGCGTAAATAGTCGGTGAAAACGCCTGCTGCGAAAACCAATGGTTTAAACGTTCTCGTGCTATCCCTCGCTCGGATAGAATGAAGGGGATATGTTTCCAGCTTTTGTCGGGTTTGTTGGCAATATGTGTTGGTGGAAACTGCGGTGGAGCGATAAAAATCAACGGCGACTTAGTGATTCTCTTAAATGCCAGGGATTGGGGTAATTTTTCTGGTTTTGCTGCAATAACAACATCCTCGAACCCCGCAGAGACCCTTTCAAGGGCGGCGGCGGGGTCTCCAGTGTGAAGGGTAATTTCGATTCCGGGGTGCTCACCTCTGAAATCACGGAGTATTTCGTATAAAAAGCTGTAACTTGCCGTTACTGAGCAGTAAATACTGATTGAGCCGCTCAGGCCATCTGCACTGTTCTGCATTGCCTGACACATCGCCTCCCATTGTTGGATAAGCTCCCGGCTGTGCTCCAGTAGCTGCTTGCCTTTTTGTGTGAGAGCGACAGAGCGATTGTCACGCTCGAACAATTGCGTATTCAGCGTTTGCTCCAGTTGCTGGATAACCCTGGTCAGTTTCGAGGCGCTGACGTGGGACTGCTCTGCGGCGCGATTGAAATGTTCGGATTCCGCCACAGCAACGAATAGTTTAAGTTTGTTGATGTCCATAGTCGTTTCATATCTTGCAATAAAATATTGCAAATATATCATTTTACGGGACGAAAGTGATGCTATAGACTGCCGGCCATCATTCTTCCCCTACCGGGGTAATTCATCCTCACTAATTTCTCAAGGAGCACAGCAATGCAAGTGTATTACGATAAAGATTGCGATCTTTCAATTATTCAAAGTAAGAAAGTAGCCATCATTGGCTATGGTTCTCAAGGGCACGCCCACGCGAATAACCTTAAAGACTCTGGCGTAGATGTTGTTGTCGCCGAGCGAGAAGGCGGCAAAAGCGGTGAAAAAGCAAGAGCGGCTGGCTTTACTGTTATGAGTGCAGCTGAAGCTGTTAAAGGCGCTGATGTTGTAATGGTTCTCACCCCGGATGAGTTCCAGTCCAAGCTCTACAAAGAAGACCTGGAGCCAAACCTGAAGCAGGGTGCCACACTTGCTTTCGCTCACGGTTTCTCTATTCACTACAATCAGGTTGTGCCCAGAGAAGATCTGGACGTAATTATGGTTGCACCAAAAGCACCTGGTCACACGGTTCGCTCCGAGTTCGTTAAAGGCGCTGGTATTCCCGACTTGATTGCTATTTACCAGGATGCATCCGGCAAGGCTAAAGAGCTTGCGCTTTCTTATGCCAGTGGTATTGGTGGCGGTCGCACCGGCATTATCGAAACAACCTTTAAAGATGAAACTGAAACGGATCTGTTTGGTGAGCAAGCCGTATTGTGCGGTGGATGCGTCGATCTGGTTAAGATGGGCTTTGAAACGCTCACTGAAGCGGGTTACTCACCAGAAATGGCCTACTTTGAGTGTTTGCATGAACTCAAGCTTATCGTCGACCTGATGTACGAAGGTGGCATTGCCAACATGAACTACTCTATCTCCAACAATGCCGAGTACGGAGAGTATGTAACAGGGCCGAAAGTGATCAACGAAGAATCTCGCAAAGCTATGCGTGAGGCTCTAAAGGACATCCAAAACGGCGAATACGCGAAGAAGTTTATCCTCGAAGGAGCGGCCAACTACCCATCGATGACCGCATACCGTCGCAACAATGCAGCACACCCCATTGAGCAGGTAGGTGCGAAGCTGCGTGCAATGATGCCTTGGATCGAGTCAAACAAGATTATCGACAAAGACAAAAACTAAGCCTGCTGATAAGTTAGCAGAGTACACCTCAGCTTTCGGTCTACCCGATGGAAGTGGTGCTCTGTAAAGTCAGGGTGGAATCATAAAAAGCGCGGCTTCGGTCGCGCTTTTTATTTGCAGCTTTGCTCGCTATGATTACCGGATCGTACAAGAAAAGGCAGTTAGTATGAATGGCTCAGAACAAGATAAGACCGAGTTCGAATTAAAGGTGCAGGGCGTTATACCTGTCGATGAGCACGAAGAAGAGGTCTCCGAAAATGGTGAAAAGGTTAAGCGCCGGGGGGTTTACCTGCTCCCAAACCTGTTCACAACCGGTGCGCTGTTTGGCGGTTTTTTCGCCATTATCTCCGCGATGAACGATAATTTTGCCAATGCTGCCATGGCGATATTTGCGGCGCAGATACTGGACGGTTTCGATGGCAGGGTGGCGCGGATGACCAATACCACCAGTGCTTTTGGTACAGAATACGACAGTCTTTCAGACATGGTTTCATTCGGTCTGGCACCAGCGGTGGTAATGTTCAGCTGGGCATTGGAGCCGCTGGGCAAGTACGGTTGGGCGGCGGCCTTCGTGTTTGTCACCTGCGCAGCGCTGCGTCTGGCGCGCTTCAACACCTTTGTGGGTAAAGTGGACTCGCGCTATTTCACCGGCCTTGCAAGCCCTCCTGCGGCAACTCTATTGGCATCAGGGGTCTGGTTGGGCAGTCGTTACGAACTGACCACCGAAATTTCAATCTTTGCGGCCCTGGTGACGAGTTTTGTTGGGGTGTTGATGGTGTCTAATCTGAAGTACCAAAGCTTCAAGGGCTTAGATGGCAACCGAAGAGTCCCCTTCGTGGCAATGTTTATCACTCTCATGGTGTTTATCGTGGTCACTATTAACCCACCGATGGTGCTTTTCACTATGGCGTTTCTGTACGCGATTTCAGGGCCTGTGGGTTGGCTCTGGGTTCAAATAAAGCCCAAAAAGCGCTTGCAAAACATAGGCGAGGGTGACTAGTTTTCCAGCAGTGTAATCTTTCTGAAAAAACTCTTTAGAAACTAGTTGACGAGGCCGGGGCGGATAAGCATAATGCGCGCCTCCTGACTGAGGGCCAACACAAGAACGCTGATTAAAGCGCCTGAAGTTACCCAATTAAGGCAATGGATCAGGCGCCGGACATCATCGTCGCCGAGGGTTCTTTTTGTTCTTTTTGATGGTCAGGGCAACGAATTATCATGTTGCGTTATTTTGAGCTAAGCTCTTGTAATGCTTTAAAAAATTAACGATAGTTCTTGTAATGAGATTTAAAATGCGTATAATGCGCATCCCGCTGTTGGGGTACACCTTCAGCGACGCTCTTTAACAATTTGATCAAGCAATGCGTGTGGGTGCTTGAGGGTTGGAGGTTGAAAGCCTTTTTTAAGGCAAAAGACTATTCGGTTATCAAGTAACTCAACAATTCATTACGTCGGTTTGTTCGCGTAAGCGGATGGATCACCAAGTAATAAGTTAAAGCAAGTTAGTTGTTTAACTGAGGCAAAATTAGAGGTTCTTTTTCATTGGAGCCTCGGACTCTTTAAACTGAAGAGTTTGATCATGGCTCAGATTGAACGCTGGCGGCAGGCCTAACACATGCAAGTCGAGCGTGAAAGCCTTCGGGTGAGTAGAGCGGCGGACGGGTGAGTAACGCGTGGGAATCTACCTAGTAGTGGGGGA
>CAJIBL010000494.1_pt1 | contig 21204 bp, 16 predicted proteins | sample 9199351 | NCBI WGS metagenome assembly CAJIBL01 (sample SAMEA7708304, study PRJEB35096) | sediment metagenome | biome: marine neritic benthic zone biome [ENVO:01000025]; feature: sediment [ENVO:00002007]; material: shallow marine sediment [ENVO:03000034] sea grass bed [ENVO_01000059] ...
ATTGCGGTTGAAGGTGCGGAAACCGAAGCCATGTTCAGCGAAGGCTTTCTCGGTTCACTCAACAAGAAGGATCGACAAGCTGTGGAAAGCTATGAGCCTTACGTTGCAAAGGCTGGAGACTATGCTCGCAGCGCCTTGCTGCGCGGCTTGGCAATCGAACAGCGCAATGGCCTTAACCCCTATAAGTTTGGCATGATCGGCGCGACAGACTCGCACACCGCCATGGCTTCTGCAGAAGAAGGCAACTTCCATGGCAAGATGGCTTTGGACTCCACACCTGAGACCAAAAAAGAAGACATTATCCCCGGCACCCCCGGCTGGGATATGGGTGCGGCAGGTCTAGCCGGTGTGTGGGCCGAGGAAAACACTCGCGACGCCATCTTCGATGCCATGAAACGCAAAGAAGTTTACGGCACCACAGGTCCGCGCATAAGCCTGCGCTTTTTTGGTGGTTTTAGCTTCAAAGCACGCGACGCTAAGGCAAAAGACCTGGCTGCGCTTGGTTACAAAAAAGGCGTAGCCATGGGCAGTGATTTAAGTGCAGCTCCTAAGGGGAAAGCGCCCAGCTTCCTGATTCGAGCCGTTAAAGACCCTGCCGCAGCCAACCTCGACCGCCTGCAAGTGGTGAAAGGCTGGCTAAACGCTGAAGGCATGCCAGAAGAAAAAGTGTACAACGTAGCCTGGTCTGGTAATAGAAAAGCCAATAGCGACGGAGAAATAGCCGCTGTCGGTAATACCGTGGATATTAAAACCGGCGCTTACACTAACAACATTGGCACCGAAGAACTGGCAACAGTATGGAGCGACCCGGACTTTAATCCAGATGCCCGCGCCTTTTACTACGTGCGGGTATTACAAATTCCAACCCCACGACACACCCTGTTTGATGCCATTGCACTTGGAATCGACGTTGAAAAAACGGGTAACCCGGCAACGATTCAGGAGCGCGCCTACAGCTCACCTATTTGGTATACACCTTAAGCATTTTAATTCCCTCACACCGGGTCGGCTCAACCGGCCCGAGCTCATTCTTCTCACTATTATTAACCCGGCATAAACCTCGCCGGGTTAATACCTGCCGTTGTCGGGATTCTCTGAAGCCCTAATCTTAATCTCCCAGCTTCTCCACTTTCTGCAACAAGCCGAGCATGGATTTATGCATTCTCAGCTTGATGCGCTTTTCTGCCAGCAAGTCATCAGCCACGTTTTGTTCTAGATTTTTTATACTGGCAATTTGAGTTGCATTCATTCCTGCTGAGCGAGCCACATCCTGTAGCTGGCCAAAACCATCGTGCACTGCACCGTCCACTTTCTGAAACACATGGTCAAAGCCCTCATCCATCTCCTTCATCATGTATTTAATGGAATTGCTCACACTATCAAGTGACTTCAGGCTCTGCTTGTTATTCGCCAGCTGTAAAACACGGCGTAAAACCTTATCGGTGAGGCTGAACATTTCAAATAAGTTTGTCTTCTCTCGCTCACTAATGGCTTTGCCATCATTATGTCTAACCAGGCCACCCAAATTGGAAAACCGAAAGTAAAAACGTCGCTCTTTATCGGAAAGGTTAACTTCACCAATCTGCATGCTGTTTATAATAAGCTTTTCGCGGGTGGGAACAGCGCCCTGAACATTAATTTCCAGTGTTCGACTGGGTGTGTAAACCTGCAGGTCGGATTTATAGCCCATATCGCCAAGACACTGGTAGATTGTCAATGAAATATCTTCAGCAGTATTGGCTTCCAGGCAGTCGGTAACGTAACTGAACAACAGGTCTTTCTCTCGCCATGCGCTCTCATAATTTACCACTTCCTGTTTTAGGGTATCGATGGTTTTATTGAGGTGATAGATTTCGTCTTCACTCACATCAGCCTTTTTCTTTTCAAGGGCCTCTGCCTTGCTAAGCTTGAGCAACTCAAGTTCTTGCTCCAGCAAGGTGATACACTGCTCCGATTCAAACAGGTTTCTGCGCAAGAGCTTGAGTTCATCCTCCCTCGCCGTGGTAAGGTGCGTTTCCACCTTATCAACAGAGCTTTCGGCTTGTTTTTTATTGTGCCGGAGCGCATGCTCCAAGTCTTGAATAATAACTTTTTTCTCTTTTACGAGACTATGGAGACGATCAATCTCGCGCTCACTGGCTTCAATAATTTCATCTGACACATCGCGAATATCGAGGCTCAGGTTTTTCATATCATCGTCTTTTGTAGCCTTATCCATGGCAATCATATGCAGTTCCAGTTTATTGCGAGATTGCTTTAACTGGTATTCCAGCTCATCTATTCTCGCCCGCATATCCGCCGTAGACTCAGACAGAGACGTCATGGATTCACCATAACTCCCTTCACCACCATAAACCGGGTTATCTGCTATTTTACCCATGGCATGGGCATTGGTTTTCATTTGCACCATCGACGCCGTTGTATTTTCCAGATAACGGTGGCCGGCCCCGCTTAGGTGACTGCTTTCACGGTAAAACTCGTTACTCAGTTTGGTAAGCAAGCGCCCAAGCTTTTTCTCTATCTCATGTAAGCGAATGGGGTTGTCATTCAGCTCTTCACAGGCGACTTCCAATTTGTCCAATGCCCCTCGAACCTGTTCCCGGCTTTCCGATTCCGGGGCCTTATCAAGAAGCTGCTGAATAGTTTTTATCTTTTCCTGCACACGAAGCAGCAGCTTGCTGGCTTTGTGCTGATCATAAATGGAAAGCAATTGCTTCAACTTGTCATGCAAAACCTGCCAGTAGGCCTGCGAATCAATGCCTTTATCAAGGCTGCTTTTTTCAATAGCCAGGTAAGCTTGTCGCAAACGCATTACTTTCTTTTCCAGGTGTTTTCGCTGTTTGTGCCGCAAAGTGTTTTGCGACTGCAGCAGCTGGCTGGAAAGAAACGCCTTTAATACCTCAATAATTTTTGCCTTATCCGGCTTCTTTTTTTTCATTTGCAGGCTTCGCTGCACCAAGAAAAGGTTGGCCAGAATACTGCTCAATAACAGTAACAGCAGTATCGAGGTGAGGTTATCTGCACCTAGCTGCGAACTTAAGAATGCAAGGAAATCAGCCATCGGTTTCGTGACTCGACAGCAGTTCGAAGCGCAGCTGGTCCGTGTCGCTGTCTTTTCGACAAGTGATATCGAATGCCGGGTAGGATTTATTCTTATGCCTCAAGCGAATGGTGGTGGTAACCTCCTGCTCACCGGCCCGGTCAATCAAGCCCCTCAACCTTCCTTCGTCCTCTTTAAATACCAGGTCTGCAAACTCCATGTGCTTGTATACATGCCGGTCCAACTCGCTCACATAGCCAAGCATCTCCAATGCTTTATTGTCCCACTCGGCAACACTCTCCGTAGTATTCCAGCTCACTAGGCCCAGCTGCTGTGGCTGGGCTTGCTGCTTGCCAGCCCTTTCCGGCTTCTCGCTTTTTACCTTGGTGGAGCGCAGCTGCTTCTCCAGAAACTTCACGGTTAAACCCAGATACCCGCAAAGTGTTGAAATACTCGAGGGCGCAGAACTGCGTTCACTCTCGCCGAACACACTCAGCATGCCCCACAAACTGCCCCCCGAACACACGGGTATATGGATTGCACTGTTGTATTCTCCAGGGTCAAAGCCACCGAAAGACACCGGATAATCCAGCAACAGGCAAACGCCATCAGTATCGTCCTTACCCAGCCGCACAGTGCCATCCTGAGTAAAATGCCGCACAACCTTGGCTACCATGCCAGCCTGTTCGCTGCGCACAATCCTGGTAAGCATCGCCTCCTGCATATGCCTGGGGAACAAGGGTTCGAGCATCATAATGTCTTCCAGACGGCCCTCTCCAATCTCTTTCGGCCACTCGTAAAAGTTGGCAAGCATGGATTTCGCGTAGTTGGGATTGTGCAGTTCGGATAACTCCGCCGAGGTGGCCAGGAAGGCATCACCTGAGGCATAAAGCTCAGAATCCGCAGTAATCAGCTTCGGCTGCACCAGGGTATGCCTTTCAATGCCGTCCCCGCGCAGCACTTTTTCACCAAGGTCCAGGGCTTTATGGGCCAGTAAAAACATATTCTGGTCAACCACGTGCACACCTGAAGTGGAGAAGGGAAAGATCGAAAGGGCATCAAACGCCACCACTTCCATTTTTTCATACCCTTTGGGATCCAGTTGCGCCATTTTTCGAGCAAAGCCTACTGCTGTCAGGCCCGAGGCGCAGACCAGCCCGGTAGCTCCCATTTTTCGCTCCACCAGGGTTTTGGCCACGGTGTAGCCACCCGAAGGAAGGGCATTATCCAGAATCACAACTTGCTCATCCTCCAGCGGCAAGCCGTTTATTTCATGTTGGTCGCAAAAGGCCTCGTAGCGCTTGCGCAGATCAAACTGGGAGATATCACCGGCGAAGGCCAGTTTCTGATGGCCATTTTTAATTAGGTGATTGAAGGCCAGCTCAATGCCATAATCATTGTCTGAGGAGACCACTGGCACATCCAGGGGGAAGTAATCGAAGGCCACCGAAACAACAGCCTTGCCTGCTGCACGCAAATACTCCACCAGCTCCGGGTGGATGGCATTGCGCAACAGGATCACGATATCAAAATGATCTGTGCCCAGCTTGGATTGATACTCGCCAAAGGAGCGCGTCTTTATGAGTGTAAAACGGAAACCCTTAACAACACATAGCTGTTGAATCTGACCAATCAGTTCACCGAAGTAAAAACCCTGAATAAGCGGGGCGTACACGGCGACTGAGCGAACCTCTCTACTGCCTTCTTCCATTAGCCCTGACCCTGATAATTTTCTTTGAGTATAGATGCTTATTGGCTGTTATTAGCCCGGCGACCTTCTGTGCCAGGTTAAATGGTGCTGCAGGGGTGCTCCGTGATCAATCAGAGCTTCAGGCGAGCCCTTAAAATCAAGGATTTGCGCGCAGAGCCACTCAATTTCAGGGGGCGGCGATCAGATTGATCAGGACGATAGTTTTGATGGCCCAGGTTAACAGCTTCGGCAGGAGTAAGCGTGCTTCAGGGTGCTGGGAGTAAGGGCAATTCCGCAGTCAGTTGCTCAAGTATTTTGCTACGATCAAAGCCCTGTAAAACCTGTTCATTGATAACGATCAGCGGCACGCCTCGCCCGCCAAGCTGACGGTATTCCTCAGCGGCTAGCTGTGACTTCTCGATATCATACTCAACGAAGCTCACACCACTCTTTTCAAACAGGGAACGGGCTTTTTTGCAATAGCCACACCAGGCAGTAGAGTAGAGCAGCACCTCGCCTTCAAAGGCAGAAAGGTCGGGCGGCGGATTTACAAAATTGACAATATCATCCCGCATTTGCAACACAACAAATAGCACGACGATGACGATAAATATCTTCATACAGTTCTCTGGGTGTTTATACCCCGGAAGACTCCATCAGAAACTGGATAACAATTTTAATCACAAAACCGAGCATCCCAACCCCGAGGGCGATAAACAAAATAAAAGTGCCAAACTTGCCAGCCTTACTTTTCTGCGCCAGGTCCCAGATGATAAAAACCATAAACGCCATCAGCGCGCCGACACCCAGTGTGACACCCCAGTTATCAATAAATTCAGCTAAATCGTGCAACAGATGATTTCCAAGGCAGGAGGCAGGCTCGCGCTAACGAGCCTGCGAAGAGGTGTTTTACTTAAGATCCTGGTAGATGGTGCGGGTCATTTTCTCGGTGGTAATAAAGCCCCAGGACCAGCTCTCGTATTTTTCAAGGGGGTTTGCTGCAACCACATCATCTTCGCTCATGCCCTTCTTTTTCAGCTTGGCAATGCGCTTCTGCCCATCTATCAACATTTTATAGGAGGCTTTAAGGGTTTCGCGATCACCGACTTCACCGTGCCCCGGTAAAATAAGGGTTTCCTTGTCCGCCATTTTATAAATGGCTTGTTGTGCTGCGATATAACCATCAACACTGCCACCGTTACCCAGGTCGATAAAGGGAAAGATACCGCTGAAAAGAATATCCCCCGTATGTATTACATTAAGGTCACGAAAGTGCACAATGGCATCACCATCTGTATGGGCATTGGGCAAATGGATGACATGCATTTTATTGTCATTTAAGTGAAAGGTGATGTCATTGTCGAAAGTAATCACCGGCAATGCTTCCGGTGCTGCTGGTTTGTCACCAATCCCCTGGGCTTTTAAGCGCTCGCGCAAGTTGGACTGGCTCACGATGTGCACATGCTCTGCACCAAAGGCCGCGTTGTTGCCCACATGGTCCGCGTGAAGGTGGGTGTTAATCAGAAAGTCGACAGGCTTGTCGCTGATACCTTTAATTGCCTTATTAATTTTGTCCAGGTAGCTAGACAGCCCATCATCGATCAAAACCACGCCGTCATCACCCACAGAGAGCGCCATGCGCCCGCCACCAAAACCGCCCTGGGCATCGATAATGTAGAGGTTTTTCGCCACCTCTTTGGCATGGAAGGTGATCTCTTCTGCAACCACTACACTTGACAAACATGTTAACAAAAACAGCCCTGCCAGCCTGTTGAAATAATTCATAAGGTCTCCCGACGATTATTTACTGAATAGGTAGTACTGGAAAAGTGGACCCACATTATAAGCTGGGAAAGGTTATGAACTCGACTATGCTTTAAGCCAATAATTAAAAACAAACGTTTTATTACCTGTTCAACTTGCACACAAGGTGGATTCAGGCGTCACATAACTTATCGATAAGTGAACCAGCACACGTAGCCACCTGTCATACAGCTCGAATTTAGAATAGCAATTAGCTAATCTCGCGCGATCAATGGAGAGATGGAGGATGACTTCAGCCATTGTTTTAGCTCAACAAACAAAGTTGGGTATAGGGCTTGCCTCCAGGCTTGCTGTGGGTGGAAAAAGTCGGAATTCAGGCGTTTGCGTGAATTAAGCGCTAATCGCACAAAGAAAAGCCAAAATAGTGGCATAATTTTCATCAATTTGGGGTGCATTTTCACATCATGCCGTTTATGATGCATCCATCACAACATATTGGTGAACTACATCACAACAAATGGCACTTTAATTTACAGAGACCCGGGGGCAATCATGGACGTCAATACTGCGAATGGACAAGATATGGACAACGAATTTACTTTTAAACTGGAGCCTACTTTCGTGATACTGATTCCAGTGATTTTTTGTGCGACATACCTGCAGCTGCTTGCACTGAAAGTATTCTAATCAAAATAGTTTAAGGCCCCTGGCTAGCTGGGGGGCTCCTGTTTACCCTCCCCTGCAATTCCTTCTTCAAGCCACCTTGTATACTACTGCACCGCAAAGTACTGACTGGGGTTCAAGCCCGTCCAGCGCTTAAATGAACGTCGGAAATTGGCCTCGTCATAAAAACCCAGATGTGCCGCCACCTGCTCATTGGTATATGCGCGCTTCTCGACCAATTCTACAGCCACCTCCATACGAACAGTGTCCAACAGCTGACGAAAACAAGTGCCGTGCAACTTGAGCTTGCGCTTGAGCGTGGCGCTGCTCATGTGCAGTTGCTCGGCAATACTGTCCAGGCTGACATCCCGGGAAATCTGCGTGTGCATCAACCTGCAGACCAGGTACAAAAACCCCTCCTGGTCTGAGCCCTGTTTTTGCAGCCTCTGCAAGCCCTGCTGATAGATGAGGCTGGCACCCCGGGGGCAAGGCCTGTGAGCATATTCTGCGGCAATACTCATTTTGCTTACTGGTCGGTTAAAACAGACTTGCGCCCCAAAATTGACTTCATATTGCTCCATGGAAGCCGGACGCTCAAAATCAAATTCGAAGCGCCAGGGCAAGCGCAGCCCACTCAAACTGCGCATCGCCTGGGAGAAGGCGCTAACATAAGCTTCACATAAAAAGCGGTGAGTATCGTTTTTTGCAAATGCAGGGTACCAACGTAACTCGCATAGACCTTCGGCCTCATAGTAACGGGGAGTCAGCAAGGGTGACACTGTGGTGCCAAACTGGTGAAGCAGTTGAAAGACTTGCCGCAGGTTTGAGGCGCTACTGAGCGTTTGGCCAAAATCATGATACTGGCCCAGTACCAGACGCTGAGCAAAACGAAAAGCCAGGTCATCGCCCGAATAGTGCTTAAGGCAATTGCGGATCAGGCGAAATAACTTGTCAGCAGAGAGCAGGCGCTCGCCACTGACCAGGTCTTCATAAAAAATACCGGTGGAATTTAATACCTTGTGGCTGGCGCTGGCTTCGGTCAAAACCAGGTCAAGTAACAGGGCAGCCTGCCCATGGGCTGCCAGAACAGGCTGGTCCCGCTCAAACCATTGAGCTGTCATGCAAGCCTCCTGATAGTATCCGAAGAACCGGCACACACCAGCGTTGTACGAGACTGCTTTGCAAGCTCCATCGCACCCGAGACCTGTTCCAGAAGGCTCTCCATAGGTACAGAGCTGCTGCAGGCGATAGCCGCCAGTGCATGTAATTTATGCCTTTCCCCTGAGCGGGAGCGAAACGCAAACGCCGCCACCGCAGCCAGCAGTTCCTCAGCGAGTTGTCGCGCTTGCCGCTCATCGGTATCGGGAAGCAAAACCGCAAATCGGTTGCCGGCGTAGCGGCAAAGCAAATCATCCCCTCGCAAGTTCAAAATAAGCAGCTCACTTACGGCGTGAAGTACCCGGTCACCTTCACCGGCACCAAACCTGGAATTAATATCACCAAAGTCACAGAGATCCAGTAGCATCACACTCAGCTCTTGCTGCTTGATTTGCTGCTGCCGAATTAGCAGTGCGAGGTGTTTTTTCAGGTAAGCGAGACGGTGAATCTGGGTCACACCATCCACATTGCGGTGTTCACGAAAAAGCTGCTCACGCTTTTTGAGCTGACCACTGACAATACGCTGCTCCTGCTGCCAGTAATACATGCCCAGGGTAAGCAAGATCATACCTGCAGGAAGGGTGACGGACTCTATTAGCCCGTGAGGTAGCTGGCTGCTATCCATTTGCAACATTTCATCGAGCGTATCCTGAAAGGTACCCGAGAACAAAAACAGCAAGCCAAGGGCAAAAAGGGTGGTCACGCGTCCACCGGGACGGCTGCTCAATACAAAATAAAGCCAGGCGAGAATAAAAAGCGCAGTGCCGCCCTCGCTGACAATATCCATCCAATCAAGCTCGGACACCGGCTTAAGCTGGGCGGCAAAACTATTCAAACCAAGCTGTACAAAAATGAGTAATGCTGCACTCATCAGCCACTTTTGCTGATGAGTGAGCAAGGGGAAACACAGTAACGACATGGGCTTACAACAATCAAAATTTAAAGTATCGCAGAGTTGGATTATCAGCGCTGAATATGAAACTGATATGTCAGCCGGTCATTTTGGCTCGCAGCTTATTGTATTTACTCATTGCGGTGCCACGCAGCATGAACACTTGGATTCCGCTAGTGATGCTGGTGTAGAGCCTGCAGGGAGACACTTTCAACGTGTCGCAGTGGTAAATACCGGATGCATGTCTGCACCAAAGTGAATTTTCTGCAAACACTTAAAACAGGGTGTTCAGCTCGGGGACTTCCCGCAGCGTTCCATTCTCTACCGGTCATATCAGATCATTTACAGACAGCCGCCATGGCTTTTCGGGCTTTGTGGAAACAGGTGTCATTTTCCTGTCATAAATCAATTCTACTTTCGCCACACTTTGTCCTTACCTGAACGTTCCTTAACGCTTATTTCATCCACAATATGTACGGATCTGCCACTATGCGATTTAAACAAAAACCATTGTCAAAAATGATGCAGCTGAGCGCCGCCCTGTGTTTAACAGGCGCCCTGCTAAGCACTGATAGCCTGGCCCAGGGCGCTGTACAGGGCCGCTTAACGGATGCCTCCGGCGAGTTGGGCATGGAAGGCGCCGTGATTACCATTAAGGAACTCAATATCAAGACCACTACCGCGCGCGGCGGCCGCTTTAACATCCCCGAGCTGCCCGCAGGTGATTACACACTGCAAATTAAATATATTGGCTCCGAAACGCAGCAGCACAAAATTCAAATAAGCGATGACAGCGTATTGGTAAAAACCTTTGCCTTATCACCAGAAGCCGGCCAGGAACACGTTCTGGTGATTGGCCAGGCCGCCAGCCTGAACAAGGCCTTGAACAAACAGCGCGCCTCGGACGCCATTATTAATGTGGTAAACGCGGACTCCATCGGCCAGTACCCCGATGCCAATACTTCCGAAGCGCTGCAGCGTCTGCCAGGCATTTCTATCGAGAACGACCAGGGAGAAGGGCGCTTTGTCCGCGTTCGCGGCCTGGGACCCAACTTCAACTCCGTCACCATCAACGGCAGCAAGGTGCCTTCACCCAATTCCGGCGAGCGCGCGGTAGCACTGGATACCGTACCTTCCGACCTGCTGGAGTCACTGGAAGTAACCAAAACACTCACCCCCGATATGGATGCCGACTCCCTCGGTGGCACCGTCAACGTAAAAAGCCTTAGCGCCTTCGACCGCAGCGGCCTGTTCTACCGCGCATCCGCAGAAGCCAACTACGATGAACACACCGGTGAGAGCAGCCCAAAACTGGCCTTAACCGCAAGCAATATTTTTTCCCTGGGTGAGGCTGAAGAGAACTTTGGTGTCGCTGGTGCGATCAGCTGGTTCGATAGAAGCTTCGGCTCTGACAACATCGAAACTGGCGGCTCCTGGAATTTTGATCAGCCCGTTCGCCTGGAAGAGTTTGAGCAGCGGGACTACACCATCACCCGCGAACGCCTTGGTGCCTCGCTGAATTTTGACTACAAGCCCGGCGAAAACACCGATCTGTTTTTACGCACACTTTACAGCGAATTTACCGACTCTGAAGTTCGTCAGGCCAACGTTTACGAAATGTATGAATTCGAACGCGATGACGACGGCAACATTATTGAAGATGACGAAGGCGACGCCGAAACCATCGACGGCCTTGAAAAGGACCAGTTCGGCGCAGTGAGTATCGCGCGCGAACTGAAAGACAGAACAGAAACCATGAAAATCACCTCCGCAGTATTCGGTGGTGAAACCCGCCTGGAAACCTGGACTTTCGATTATCGCATGGGCATCAGTAAGTCCAGCGAGGACACGCCCTACTATCTCGACAACGCAGCCTTCGAAGCCGATTTTGAACAAGACATTCGTTTTACCGACTATAAAATGATTCGCTCTGAAGGCCCCGCCGCCATTCTCGATGCAAACCAGTACGAGCTCGACGAAATCGAGACCGGTGAAACCCTTACCGAAGACGAAGAAATGAATATCCAGCTGGATATGGAGAAAAAACTGCAACTCGGGGATATTCCCACAGCCATCAAGTTTGGTGGCAAAGTCAGCCAGCGCGAAAAAACCAGCGATGAAGACGTTTGGGTATTTGAAGATCTGGATGAAGCAGGCTTTACCGATGATCAACTTGTGCTGTCTGCCTACACCGGCGGCCCAATCGATTACAGCCTGGGAGAAATGGGAGACAGCATTCAAACCGCTAAAGTGATGAGCGCTATCACACCACTAAATCGAGACGACTATTACGCGGAAGTGGACTCAGCCGTCGCCGACGTTGATATACAAGAAGATATTTCTGCCGCTTATCTTATGGGTACCATTGACATCAACCACCTGCGTATTCTTGCCGGTGTGCGCGTTGAACAAACCGACTTCAGCGCTTCCGGTTACAGCTACTCTGAGTACGATCTGGGCGATGAAGAAATTGAAGAACTGAAGCAAACCAGCTTCAACAACGACTACAGCCACACCTTGCCCTCGCTGCACTTGCGTTACTACCTGAGTGACAATACCCAGTTGCGAGGCGCCTGGACAAACTCTGTGGTTCGCCCAACCTTTGAACAACTGAGCCCGGGAATTGTTCGAGAAGGCGATGAGGTCGAGTTTGGTAACCCCATGCTGGACCCGCTGGAGGCAGCCAACTTCGATATAGGCATAGAGCACTTTATGGGTTACGCCAGCTACATTTCCGCGTTTATGTTTTACAAGGAAATCGATAATTTTATCTATGCTATCGACCTGGGTGAAAACGTGGATGAGTCCATTGTTGGCCCCGGTGAAATCAGCGAGGCCAACACTTTCAAAAATGGCGATGCAGCATCACTCACCGGCCTGGAGCTCGCCGCCACTAAAAAATTCAGTTCAGGTTTTTTGCTAAGTGCCAACGCCACCTGGAGTGATTCAGAAGCGACTATCAGTTATCTGGACGATGGCGAATCCTTTACTCGTGAGCTGGTAATGCCCTCCCAGTCCGACTTTACCGGTAATTTTTCACTAGGATACGAAACAGGTAAATTCAGTGCCCGCATTGCCGCAAACTACAAGTCTGAATACCTGCTGGAAGTAACAGATGCTGAAGACGAACAAGGGGATGTGTTTATCGATAGTCAGTTAAGCCTGGACCTGTTAGCCCGCTGGAATATTAGCGAGGGAACACAAGTATTTGTCCAGGCAGTTAACCTCGGTGATGAGCCCTACTATGCGTATATTGGCAACAGTCGTTACAACAACCAGTATGAAGAATATGGGCCAACTTATCGCCTGGGAATCAGTTTCTCAAAGTTTTAGGCAACCTAGCTGCAGTGCTTCGGAGGTGGCCGCCTGCGGCCACCTCGTTTTGATCAACTTGGCAATAGTTATTGTAAAGTTATTAACCCGGCAATTAAATACTGACGTAAAGGCGTGAATTTACTGGTATTTCAAGGGCGTAAGTTGCCCTGCGGGCAATGGCGGTGCATGGAAGCGGCGGTAAAAAAAGATTAGTACACGTTTTTTCACCAAATTAACAACAAAGCAAAGAATTTAAAAGCAATGAAATTAAAGCAATCTCTCCTTAGCTACTCCTGTTTCATTTTTTCATTGAGCTGCCTTGTGGCTTGCTCTGCCGACGCGCTCAAGGAAAACAGCGAGCCCGCGCAGAGTATCCACCTGGAAGGCGATAAATGGAATGCCATTCAGGCACTGAGCATAGATGAAAAAACCTTTTGGATTGCAAGCAGCGATGAGCAAGGCATTAGTGTGATAAACAATGCCGGCGAGCAAATTAACAACATCCCCGGAAAGCTGGAACTGCTGGACAGCAGGGCTCAGGGCAAATACACATGGTTACTTAGCTCAAACCAGCAAAGCAACACGCCAATACTCTTGCAGCTAAACAATGACACCCAGGAGCTGAGCAAGACCATTCCGCTAAGCCGCCCGACTTTTCAAATCGACGCTCTTTGCCTGTTTCAGGATGGCCACAACAATCTTTACGCTTTCTTTCTCGACGGCTATGGCGGCGGGGAGATGCGCTGGCTACTGGAAGGCAAGCAAATCATCGACTTAAGCATTAAATCTTTACAACTGCCGCCAGACTCCGAAAGCTGCGCAGTCCACGATAAAACACAGAGCCTGTTTGTCGCCGAGGAAGGGTTTGGTGTATGGCGCTACCCCGCACAAGCAGATACCGCCTGGAAAAGAGAGCTGCTGGATTCAAGCCAACTGGCGGGCGGCTTAAAAGGAGAGATTATTAACTTGAGCATTAGCGAAGACACTTTACTGGTGCTCACGGAAGATGCAGTAAACAGCTACGCCTACAATGGCGACGCCCGACAGTGGCAATTTGAAACACGCACCAACAGCGCAAACTGGCAAAGCCCGGAAGACATTGCACATCAACACAATACCCTGTTGGTGTTTGATGAAGCCGACATGCAACTGCATCGCCACCAGCTCCCCCTGCCAAAAGCGAGCGAAACTACCAGCCTCCCCTACCCTTACGTTAAACCCCTGGTACAAACCGCTCCCATGGACCGAAGCGGCGATGCTGCAGATGACCCGGCTATCTGGTTACACCCGCAAAACCCTGAACAAAGCCTTATATTCGGCACCAACAAAAAATGGGGCCTGCTTATTTACAACCTCGAAGGCGAGCAGGTACAAGCCATAGCAACGGGCCATATCAACAACGTTGATATCCGTCAGGGCGTACAAATGGTCAATAGCACGGGTGATATCGCCGTGGCCTCCAACCGCAGCGACAACAGTATCAGCCTGTATAAAATTAACCCTGTAAACGGCCACACTGCTGAATGGGCCTCTTTTTCGACTAATCTGAAAGATGTTTATGGTATATGCCTGTACCAGGCAAAAGCCGACCAGATCTACACCTTTATTAATGATAAAGACGGCCGCGTACAACAATATAAACTGAACCTGCAAAAAGACCAGCCTACGGCCGAACTGGTTCGGGAGTTTAAATTGGCAAGCCAGCCGGAAGGCTGTGTTGCCAATGATGAAAGTGGAGCGCTATTTATCGGCGAAGAAGACGTAGGCGTTTGGCTTGCCAGTGCGGATAAAAACAGCAACAGCCCCGCCAAATTAATTGCCAGTGTCGGCACGCACCTGGTAGACGATGTTGAAGGCCTGGGCTTGATAAAAAACAGCCGGGGCCATTTCCTGGTAGTTTCCAGCCAGGGCGACAACAGCTACGCGGTTTTTGATGCAAGCACTCCCTACGCCTATCGCGGATCGGTACGTGTGGGCTTCAACGCAGAACAAAAAATTGATGGCACCTCCGAAACCGATGGCATCGCGGTAAACGGCGCTGCTTTTGGCAAGCAATTTCCGCAAGGTATTTTGGTAGTACAGGACGGCTTCAACCTGATGCCAAAACAAGCACAGAACTTTAAATTAGTGAGCTGGGAAGATGTGCTAGAAGTGCTTGAGCTTTGATTAAAGGTCATCATTGCTGTCCCACAAAGCATGCAAACTTAAAGAGATATTTGTTCGAGTCAGTTACAGCTGTTTAGCCATTCTAATCAAGAACGTAGGGAGAAGCTTTGCGCTTGGCCAGCTCGAGTACCTGGTCATCCCCAGGCGCTTGTATAATCGCATTGCTCCCTCATTTTTCGCAGAAACATCCAAACTTAGGGTGGTAGAGCCGCTTGCTATTGCACGGCGCTCTACCTCGCCCACAAGGAGTGAACCAATACCCGCTCCTCTCAGCGCCGGGTTAATAGCAATTCCCTGAACATAAGTATGCCCCTCGGGAATGGTCTCAAGGATACGCCACACTGGTGCAAAGAGAGTTTGCATTAGCGTCAGTCGAAAAGAGCTACGTTTCGCGGCTCGCCGCAATGGCTCATTAGAAAAGCTGCGATGTTGTTTTTCCGAAAATGATGAAATCATGCCGACAATCGTCTCATCGTCTTCAGCAAATATCACGTGTTCATGGGAGAGCGAGTGCCCTGAATCAAGAAAGGCGGAAGCAATGATGTTTTCAGAATCGCGGCCCAGCATAGCGCGAAAAAAACCTTCTGCTGCCTGATCAAGGTAACAGGCGAACTGCAAACCCTCCACAAAAACCGCGTTTGCAGGCCTGAGATGTATTGACTGCTTTTTCAAAACCATGTTTATCCCGCTGACGAAATAGCCGGTGTATACTTCTCTTCCCTTTTTAACAGTAGGGGGTTAACAATAGGGGACAGACCACGATTTTTCTTTGCTATCGTTTACCATGGACACCTATTATTTAAAAAACAGCCCAAAAGTGCTTCTGATATTTTTTTTCTGGCAGCCTCAAGGTTAAACACCTTAAAGAGCTATGGTAAATTATTATACAGTTTGATTATTCAATTGCTTGAAGTAATCTTTTAAGGTGTGCTTGCCATAAACAGGGGCAAGCATATCAATAGCCATTACCGTCATGAAAAATTCAACAGGCCCATAAAACTTGCTTCCGGTGAGTATTCTCACCAGCTTTAGAATGATAATTCTCACCCAATCCGGGATATGAACTATTTTCGGTTGTTCACCCAAAACATCGAAGGCGATCGATGCAATTTCATTTTGGGTGAGTATTTCCGGACCTCCAACTTCAATATCTTTATCGGGCATGTCTATTGCAGACACACAAAGATCTGCCAAATCTTCACCATGGATTGGATTAGCGCTTAATTCGCTATTCCCAAAAAGATATACTTTCCCCCTTTTTGCCATCTAAAATAATTCTGACATGTCTGAGAAAAATCCATTAGGACGAATAATACAATACTCTATCCCGGACTTTGTCAACTGTTCAACAAACAACTCTTTCGCGCTACATATTTTTAATTTTTTTAACTTTTCACCATTTAGCACTGAAATATAAATAAATTTCTTAACTCCACTTTTTTTGGCTTCTTCCAGCAAATTCATATTAGCTTGATAATCAACATCCATATAGGTGAGACCGTCTTTTTGCTTTGTAATACCAACAGTTGAAATAACGACATCTATGCCATTGCAACAACCTCTGATGGAATCAGGATCAGTCAGCTCTGCCTCAAACACTTCATCGGCATTAATACCCTTTTCCTTGAGCTTGTTTGTGCTTCGAGCAATCGCCCTAAAAAAGCAGTATCGCTTTTGAAGCTCCATTGCGATATAGATGCCCAAATAGCCTGTTGACCCTGCCAATGCAATCTTTTCCATATCCTCCTCAAATCTTCATGTACAATCGTGATTGTAGAGCCCCTTAAGCTCTGCCACTATTTAAATGAGCTCTTTGATTGACGCTCACTGCTTGATAAAGACGCGTCTTATTAACTCAACAATAACTATTGCCAAGTTAATAATGAGCCTCGCTGTTCTTCAAATGAGTCTACTCGACTGAAACTGTCGTTGTAGGTGACCAAAGACCCACACCAGCAACATTGACGCACCGTGTCTGTATCTTAATATCACCTGCTGTAACAGAAGAAATTTTATCCCCTGCTGAAACATCGCTTTGTATAGTCCAGTCATACGCACCTGCCAGTGACCATCGAGCATCGTAGCTTAAACAATTATCTGCGTTTAAACCCGCCTGGTCTGGGCTCCAAAGTGTCGGATCATAGATAGTCTCGATCGTAAAGGCCGAATTACCGGTAGTAATTTCAGGTGCCTTGGCCATCATCGGACGATGTGGCAGGTTTCGCCAAACGCCCTGGGTATTTAGAGGCCCAACGGTACTTGAGGATACCGGTGTAAACATTTTCACCAAGCCTTCGATACCAGTAAGCCCTGATGGGCCGGTAAAAAATGATGCATAATCCTCTCCCCGGATGTTACCTGAGTCAATTAATTCATATCCATCGCGGTTGGCAAATGAACCATCGCTTCTGGTGTCTATTCGTCCAGGGAAAAAGTTATTGTAAACCGCAACCTCGCCTTCGGCTCTGAATATGCGCAACCAAACCGCTGAACCCCAGTCAACATCCACCAAGGCGTTTCTTTCGATTAGAACGCCTATCGCACCACCTTCCAAACTTATGCCGTGAGGATTCCCTCTTGTGCCATAGATATTTTCGACATAACCCACGTTGATTTCACGGGACTGTGAAAGGCCTGACTGCACGCTATTGCCTCTCAACTGGCCCGGGTTAAACCGGTTATGGTAAAACAAGGTGTTGGTGAGCTGAGGGTTTGTATTATTAACTGATGTACCACTGTTAAATACCTGAGTATTGTCAGGATGTGGTGTCGATGCGTTATCAATTTCATTGTAAACGGCGATATTATCCAGAATATCAACATTAGCAATTATACGATCACCGTCAACATAACCTTCCGTACCCTGGCCCAGGATTCGTATACCATCAAAATACCATTTATCAATTATCAGCCGATTAATTAACACATCACCATTCATTCGAAAATCACCGATGCTAAAAACATTTTCAGCATTGATATTTTGAATCGTGTAATTATAGGTACGATAGTTAGAAAACTTAAACAAACTGGATAGCATGTTGCCGTAGTCAGAAACACGGTTTGGGTTAGTCAAATCGCTCGGGGCTATGGCATAAAAATCGAGCCCGTCCAGCACGATATCGCTCGTTAGGCCATTATCGCCATTCCCACCGGGATCAAAAAACCAATAGTCGCCACTAACCAGCAAGCCGGTATTTTCAAAAGCCAGATTGCGGAAAGTAACAAAACGGGTTCCTTTTAGGCTTTGTGTCGCGTTTAAAAAAACAGGTTTGTTTAACGGGTCCTGCCCCTGAATTGTTAACGGAGAAGCGCTGCGGTCTATTCCTGCAACCATATCGGAGAGGGTGTAATTTCCCGGCGCAATATTGATGACCTTGGCCGTGCCAGATTCAATAGCCGCTTTTAATTCAGCATCACTTGCTACTGTAGTACCTGGCCCCGGATCTGGACTTGGCGTCGGTGTTGGCGTTAAGCTTGGAGTCGGCGTAGGAGTTGGATCTAAGCTTTGCTCGAAACTAAAATAAATGCTCACAACATTTCCTACAGTGCCTTGCGCATTCGCCTGCGAATAGGGCGTAATTGTTAAGGTGTAGTCGCCACTTACAGGCTCGTTCTGCGTCGTGTCCCAATTAAATGACTGATCCACGAGGGTGTAGGGCGCGGAATTCTCAGTACGATTTATGGTCGTAGGGCCAGTTAAATCAAACTTAATACTTCCTACGACATCATCAACAAGGGGCACAATATTGATTGTTGTGCTGCCTAAGGTGTTGCTACGAATTATATCTCCGTCTTCAATCGTATCAATTACGACTAAATCATTTAATTCCGTCACGCTAACGAGCTGGATCGCAACAATATCTGCAACACTCTCCGCTGCAGGGTTCAGTGTTGGTGTAATACCAAGCTCCGGCGTGGCGCCAAACCCTGGTGTTGGCGTCCCCAATGAGAAGCCGCTATTGCTAGACTCGCCACCACCACAAGCGTTCAATAACAGGCTTGAGATTATTAAGGCGCCTAAAAATAATGAATTTGAAAAACTACAATTCATTGCTAAAAACCCTGATTATATTAATGCTTTCGGCATGTTGATTCTGATTCATATGTAGCCAAGCTATAAGGAGTGTAGCGAAAACCCGCGAGTAAGGAACAGCCCTGACGAAGCTGATTGTTATGCGAATTACAAACGCTCAATCGCATACGCTAAATTTTCCCTGGCACGCTGCTCATACTGTTCAACAAAGTGCTCCGTCAGATAAATAGAATCACGCGATAGAAACTCCTGAAGCATGGCTTTTCTTTTTGAATTAAACATTAAACTTGGAATCATCGCATATTCACGGCGAACGTTTTCCGCATAAATTTGAAACTTGGTACGCTCGGCGCCAAGTATAGATAGATCAATATCGACCAGGTAAGATTCATCATGAGTGCTTACAAGCGTTCCATGAACGGTACACATAATAAGTGACTCAACGCGATAAACCTTACTTTCTTCTGCACCATTAGCCTGCATAAACTTCACAGCCCACATAGCGCTCTGTTTTTCATTGTTTTTTGACAAGGGCTTGTAAACGGCGTCATGAAACCATATCGCAAGTTCAAGCTCATAAGGATGGTCAAGGTGCTCGCTCACACAATCCAGCTGTTCGAGACAAGCAGCCACGTGTTCGCAGGTGTGGTAGAAACGCTTTTTCTTAGAATAGCATTCTACTAACTTTTCATAGGTTTCTGTGTTTGCACTGAAACCCATATTCTTCATTAGTTTTGACCATTGTTCAGGCTTCATATATTCAACCTTGGCGCATCGTATTTTCTCAAGCCGAATCCCTGACTCAGATTGTTAACAGGCCTTTACCCCAAGTATAGCGCCAACTTCTTTCATCGAAGAACCGCCAAAATAAGTTCCCTTACTTATAAACTCAAATGTGTCCTCATCGGTAACAACCAAATCGAGCTCCCATAGACCTTCGTAACTATCGGTTATAATTACCTTAAACTTACGCTTTATTAGTGAGGTAGAGTTTATAGCTTTTATTCTTTTAAACTGCTGCTTCAGTTTTCTAAGATCTTTTTCAGACACTACATTTTTCGAGCCCGCTTCATTAACAAGCTCAACCTTTGAGATTTCCTTTAACTTCGGAATCACCCTTTTGTCGTCGTTCGTTAAGTAGACAGGTTTCCTCGCGGACCAGTTAAAGAATTTGGCTGTAAAGATTAGTCCCAAAAAAGCTATAAAACCACCTAAACCTAAGGAAAATGGCATAAGAATAAAACCAACCATCATCAATACCAAAAAGGAATATTTGGCCTTATTTAAATATTTCTCTTCCATATCAAACCTAACGTGACTGCTGACCTATCCGGATAGAGAGCCCCCTCACGAAGCCCCTCCGCCCAAACCACCGATCATAGGGTCACGTAACACGGCGGTTCAAACTCATAGATTCATCTTACTGCCAATGAAGGCAACATCAGCATGCCAAAACATCTGTTCAGCAGTGCCCTTAATAGTGCCTAACTACCGCTTATACGCCAAGCTCCAAAGGCCGATTTTGCGGCATAGCACGCCACTACACACGCTTTTTCAAAGGCGCGCTTTAGCACGCCCTTTTGACAAGCTTCTTAAGTCTATGATTTGCTAATTTTTCAAGCGTTGATCAATTTCAAGGAGGTATGGCGCCACATACCCTTTATATCTGGACCTGAAGGCTTCAGGAAGGTCTTTCCAGCCGGTAATTTTTTCTCGGCAATTTTTGGACCCGCAACTGCATTTACCTGGAAAGTGCTCAATTATGTAGTTTCTCATTGCATAATCAAATGTCACTTCATCACCAATCTCGATGGTATGCATTGCTATAAAATCATGTGCCCCTGCCTTATTTAGACTTATCCCACAGTTGGGATTGCAGGAGTGATTAACTTTGGTAATCTCACCACCATGCAACGCGTGCCGAAACTCCCCCATCTGGGAGGCATGAGAATGGTTTTCTTTTATATTATCTTCTTCTATGGAACCAATCATGACAGTATCACCGGAATCAAACTTCCTTGTGGCGAAAATGCCTTGACCTTTTTCTTTGCAATCTAATAATTCGTATCCGTTGTTCACTTTGTGTACCAGGAATGACGAGCAGATGCTCAGGAACAGCCACGGTAACACATATTTACACCCTCAATTGCCTTTTCCAAAGAAGCTGGTACTTTCATGACTTAACACCAGAAAATAGCTTGTGCAGCCTCTGCACCGAAAGCGGTGCACTTGAATGTATTCAAACTTACCTAACGAAAATGGTATTTAAAATTTAAAGGCTGCTATTAACGGTTTATTGCCTAGACTTTGGCGTAATGCTGGTTTTCGTTGCGGTATTCTCCTTATTCCGCGTTACTAACGGGGCGGAATTAATACGTACATTATGTTATAATTTCGTTCATGAAAAATGATGCAAGAAAACTCAGTACTGAGGAACAATACCTTATTCGTAAAATTGCCGTTCAACGGGTTTTTGATGGTGA
>CAJIBL010000257.1_pt1 | contig 21014 bp, 18 predicted proteins | sample 9199351 | NCBI WGS metagenome assembly CAJIBL01 (sample SAMEA7708304, study PRJEB35096) | sediment metagenome | biome: marine neritic benthic zone biome [ENVO:01000025]; feature: sediment [ENVO:00002007]; material: shallow marine sediment [ENVO:03000034] sea grass bed [ENVO_01000059] ...
AACCAGTTCAGCTTTTTCCTTAGCTTAACCACATCGCCAATAATCAGCAAGGTAGGAGCGCGCACTTCGCGGCCGGAAATCAACTCCGGCAGGCTTTGGATATCCGCAAGGTGGACAACCTGATCGGGCAAGGTGCCACGCTCAATCAGCGCCGCTGCGGTGTCAGCAGGTTTTCCGTAGTCAATTAATTTCTGACAAATTTGCTCAAGCCCCACCAGGCCCATGTAAAACACCAGTGTTTGACGTTCATCGACAAACTCCTGCCAGTTGAAGTTGACCACACCTTCTTTTAAATGCCCGGTAATAAAACGTACAGAGTGAGAGTAGTCTCGATGAGTCAAAGGTATGCCGGCATAGGCGGCACAGCCGCTCGCTGCGGTGATGCCAGGAACAACCTGAAAGGGGATGTTGTTTGCCGCAAGCAAATCAATTTCCTCTCCGCCGCGACCGTAGATGAAAGGGTCCCCCCCTTTTAGCCGCAACACGCGCTTACCCGCTTGGGCAAGCTGCAGCAACAGCTGATTAATTTGGGGTTGCGGCACAGCGTGATCACTGCGTTTTTTTCCGACATATATTCGCTCTGCGTCGCGGCGAACCATATCCAGTACCGACTCAGACACCAAACGGTCATATAAAACCACTTCTGCCTGCTGCATCAACCTTAGCGCCTTGAAAGTAAGCAAGTCCGGGTCCCCGGGGCCGGCACCTACCAGATAGACCTCTCCGCTTGTAGCTGTATCCCTTTGCTCCAGCTTTTGTTGCAGCAAGTCCTTTGCGCCTTGAGGATTGTTGGCAAACACCCGTTCGGCGACTTCGCCATTGATAACAGACTCCCAAAAGCGGCGACGCATCTCCACATCATCGAAGGCCTCCTTCACCTGTTCACGAAACTCACTGGCCAGAGCCGCCAACTTGCCGTAAGAGCCGGGAATGCTGGATTCCAATTTGCTGCGCACCTGGCGCGCCAACACCGGCGCCTCGCCACCGCTGGAAATGGCGATGATCAGTGGGTCGCGATCGACTATCGCAGGGGTAATGACCGAGCATAGGTCCGGGCTGTCGACAACATTTACCGGCAGGTTTTTTTTGGCGCAATCTGCAGCTACTCTCTCGTTGAGTTCGCGCTTATCGGTTGCCGATACAACCAGTACTTTATTTTCGATATGCGCTTCGCAGTAATGCTGCTGCATGCACTCGCCACCGCTTTCTTTCACCAGCGTTTGCAACTCGGGCTCGATCTCTGGCGCAACCACAAACAGCCTTGCCTGCGCACGGGCTAACAGGCGCGCCTTGCGGGTGGCAATGTTGCCACCACCCACAATCAAGCACGGTTTTTGTTTGAGATCGAAAAAGAGGGGAAAGTAATCCATCAGGCAGTGATGTGGGTTTCACCATTCATGAAGGGCCGCAGCACTTCCGGAATTTCCAGGGAACCATCCGCCTGCTGGTAATTTTCCAGTATCGCCACCAGAGTGCGGCCAATCGCTAGCCCTGAGCCATTAAGGGTATGCAGCAGCTCGGGCTTGCCTGTCTCTGCACTGCGATAACGGGCCTTCATGCGGCGCGCCTGAAAATCACCGAAACTACTGCAGGAGGAGATCTCACGATAAGTGTCCTGTGAGGGCAGCCATACTTCGAGGTCATAGGTTTTGGTAGAAGAAAAGCCAATATCACCGCCGCACAGAATCACTTTGCGGTAGGGCAAGCCGAGTTTTTGTAAAATCGTTTCTGCATGGCCGGTGAGATCTTCCAGCGCCTGATCTGATTGCTCCGGTTTAACAAACTGCACCAGCTCAACTTTCTCAAACTGGTGCTGGCGAATCATGCCCCGCGTGTCGCGTCCATAGCTGCCAGCTTCTGAACGGAAACAGGGGGTATGACACGCAAATTTCAGGGGCAGTTTTTGTTCATCGATAATTTCATTGCGCAGTACATTGGTAACTGGCACTTCCGCTGTCGGAATCAGATAAAAATCACGATCGTCTCGCAGTTTAAACAGGTCCTCTTCAAACTTGGGAAGCTGTCCGGTACCGAACAGAGAGTCTTTATTGACGATGTAGGGAACATAAATCTCACTGTAGCCATGTTCACCTGTGTGGGTATTGAGCATGAATTGAATGAGTGCCCGGTGTAGCCTTGCCACCTGCCCTGTCATTACCGCAAAACGGGAACCCGTTAATTTACTTGCGGTGTCGAAATCCAGGCCACCAAGAGCAGCGCCAACATCGACGTGGTCTTTTACTTCAAAGTCGAAGCTGCGAGGCTCACCCCACTTACTGACTTCCACATTATCATCTTCGCTTTTGCCCTCTGGCACCTGTTCTGCAGGGATATTGGGAATACCGGCAACAATGTCATCAAGCTCGGATTGCACTGCACTCAGCTTGGATTCCGCTTCGCTAAGCGCACCCTTCAGGCTTTCAACTTCTTTCAGCAGCGGAGCGATGTCTTCTCCGGCTGCCTTTGCCTTGCCTATTCCCTTGGATTTGGAGTTTCGCTCCTGCTGCAGGTTCTCACATTCCACCTGCACCACTTTTCGCTGCTCTTCCAAGGCTTGTATTGTGTTTACATCAAGCTCGTAGCCACGCTTTTTTAGTTTTTCGGCTACTTCGTTTAATTGCGTACGAACCAGTTTTGCATCTAACATAGCTTTCCCAATTACAGTAAATTGTCAGTTATTGTTATTCCAAGAAACACTGCTAATACACACAGCAAAACACTGATCAGCAAATAGCTGATTGCCGTTGCCACATGCCCTCCCTGGAACAGGTGCAGAGTTTCTATTGAAAAGGTAGAGAAGGTTGTAAAGGCGCCGAGGCAGCCAATCATAATCACGTGCCGCCACTCTTGTGGGATAAGGGCCTTCTCAACGATGATGATGTAAAAAACACCCATCATTAGCGAGCCGAGCACATTAACGGTTAAGGTCGCCAGGGGGAATTTTATGTGTTGTGGTGCGAATGCTACGGAAACGCCATATCGCCCCATCGCTCCCACCGCTCCGCCAAGTGCCACTGCCAACCACAACATAAAACGCTTCTCTGAATTTGCATTGCTTTCGCACCTGGCGGGAAAGCCGCCGGGTACTTAAGCCGCGCATTATACACTGTGGAATACAGGACTAATCCAGTGAGCTCAGGAATCTGTGCATTACCTCAATGCTTTGACTCATCCAGGGCTCGAACAGCCAAAAGGAATGGGGGGAGCCCTCCAGCAAGCGGATTTCATGGAATATGCCGTGTTTCTGTAATTTGCCGGACATCTCTTCAATTCCGGCGCTGAAGCGCACACGGCTGCTCTTGAGAAAAAGCATAGGTGGTGTTTGCGGACCCACATATGTCAGCGGCGACGCTTGTTGCCACACTTCGGGCAGCTGCTGGTAACGGCCGCCAAACCACGCTTCTGCCGAAGATGGTTTTTTGTTCGGATCATTTTCATGCTTCAGCGCCAGGGGCACCACAAAACTGGATAGACCGTCAATCACTATAATGGCTGCCACCTTGCCCTGCTCTGGCTTGGCGGCATGGTGGCGATCCAGTACTTGCAGGCCCGTGGTAACGCCCACCAGGCTTGCTATCTGCCCTCCTGCAGACCCACCACCAATAGCAATCTGCTGTGGATCGATACCAAATTTGGCGGCATTCAAGCGTAACCACCGAACAGCATCGCGAACATCATGCACTGCCGCAGGGTATTTAGCCTGGTGAGCCAGTCGATAGCTGAGCGTTGCCACCACATAACCCTTCTCAGCTAAACGCCCCGAGAGGGTGTGATACAGCTGCCGGCTGCCCGAGCGCCACCCTCCTCCGTGAACCAGAAGCACCGCGCTTTGCAGCCCTTTCTGATCTGCCCTGGCATAGATATCCATGGCCAGCTTCAGCTCACCCAGATCCTTATAGACCTGGTTTTGCCAACTGCGCAGTTCAGCACTGGTCTCGGCAGGCATTTGCAGTTGCGGGTAGAGCTTGTGAAGCTTTTTGTAAGTGGAATCAACGGTATATTCGGCAAAACAGCTGCTGCAAACAAACAGCAGTAAAGCTATTAACCTGGCAATAGGGATTGTTAAGTTAATAGGCAATATAAGCCCTTGAAATACCGGTAAATTCACGCATTTACGCCAGTATTTCATGGGCGCACAATTAACTAGACGAGATAAGCTATTTAATTGCCGAGTTGATAACGTGCAGCTAATCGCCCTGTTCATCATTCAGCTGCCTCAAGTGATCCAGTTTTTCTTTAATATTGATTTCCAGACCCCTGGACACCGGCTGATAGTAGTGACTGGGCTCCATCTCGTCGGGGAAATAGCATTCCCCGGCAGCAAAGGCATCGGGCTCATCATGGGCATAGCGATAACCTTTGCCAAAATCCATGCCTTTCATCAGAGTGGTTGGCGCATTGCGCAGATGCATTGGCACATCGTAGCTGGGCAAATTGCTCACCTCCTGCTTCACGCGTTTAAATGCTGTATATACCGCGTTACTTTTTGCCGCTATTGCCAGGTAAACGATAGCCTGCGCGATCGCCAGTTCGCCCTCCGGGCTGCCCAGCCTTTCCTGTACATCCCAGGCATTGAGGGCAATTTGCAAAGCTCGCGGGTCGGCATTGCCGATGTCTTCACTGGCCATTCGCACCACCCGCCGTGCGATATAGAGCGGGTCGCAACCGCCGTCGAGCATGCGCGCAAACCAGTAGAGGGATGCGTCCGGGTCCGAGCCCCGAAGCGATTTATGAAGCGCGGAAATTTGCTCGTAGAATAAGTCACCACCTTTATCAAAGCGTCGAACATCGCCGCTTAGCACCTGCTCCATGATCTCTTTGGTAACACTCGCGCCCGGCTCAACCAGGTCACTGGCAATTTCCAACACGTTCAACGCCCTGCGGGCATCGCCATCGGCAGCGGAAATTAGCAGCTTTTCTACGCCGTCTTCCAGTAATAATTTTTTTTGCTGCAGACCATTTTGTTCGCTAAGTGCGCGGCTGATCAACTGCTGCAATTGCATATCAGTGAAGCTTTTAAGTACGTAAACTCTGCATCGGGATAAAAGCGCATTATTCACCTCAAACGAAGGGTTTTCAGTGGTGGCGCCAATAAAAATAACCGTGCCGTCTTCCACAAAAGGCAAGAAGGCGTCCTGCTGACTTTTGTTAAAACGGTGCACTTCATCGATAAACAGGATGGTTTTACGCTGGTAGGCCTGCAGTTGCTGCTCTGCCTCAATCACCGCTGCGCGAATATCCTTAACTCCCGCCAGCACCGCTGATATCGACAAAAAATGCGCGTTGATTTCATTGGCAAGCAGTTTCGCCAGAGACGTTTTACCAACACCCGGCGGCCCCCACAAAATCATCGAATGTACCTGCCCCTGTTCCAGCGCCATGCGCAGCGGTTTCCCTTCCCCCAACAGATGATCCTGCCCAAGATATTCGCTCAAACGCCGTGGGCGCAAGCGCGCAGCCAGGGGTTGAAACTTAAGTTTGTGCTGCTGAGGGTCGCTTTCGAACAAATCGTTCATGAGTATTATTGAATCACCGGGTTAAAATCGAAAACGGCTTTTTCATCAAGGGCCTGGGCGATCACGGCGTCTCTGTTGTAAATGTCATCATAGAATTGCATTACACCATCATCAGTGACAAACGCCGTGAAATAGAGCATAAAGACCCTTATAGGCTTTTTCAGTTTTTCGTTAAAGGTCCGCTCACTTGCCAGCGCCTTTTCAATTTTTCCCTGGTCCCAGGCTTTATCCGCCAACAAACGTTGCGTGAAACCGATTGGATCTTCTATTCGAATACAGCCGGAACTGAATGTTCTTACGTTTCGATCAAATTGCGTCCGGCTTGGGGTGTCGTGAATAAAAACATAGTGCTCATTGGGAAACATAAATTTTATTCTGCCGAGCACGTTGTGAGGCCCCGGCGTTTGCACATATCGATAAGGCGCGCCATTGGCGTTAAGCGCCGCCCAGTCGACAGACGCTGGGTCAACGAGTTTGCCATCGGCAGAAAAAACCTGCAGATTCTTGCGGCTGAGGTAGCCGGGGTCTGATTTTACTTTTGGAATGATATCTTCGCGCAAGATGGTCGGTGGCACGGTCCATGTGGGGTTGAATTGCAAATAGGTCATCATCGATTTGAACACCGGCGTCTGCCGATAATCCCTGCCAACCTGGGCTCGAGTGCGCCATACAAGTTCGCCATTTTTAACCAGGTAGACCTCAAACGCCGCAATGTTCACCAGCACGAAGTCCTCTTCCAGGCTGTCAAAAACCCACCTAGCCCGTTCGAGGTTCACTTTTATTTGCTGAATTCTGGCTTCGACCGGCACATTCATTTGATCAATCGTTTTGGCACCGACCAACCCGTCTGCCTCCAGATTGTGACGCAGTTGAAAGCGTTTTACGGCCTGTTCCAGGGCTTCGTCAAATAGCGGTGTTTCCGCGTTGCCGCTGCCTAGCTCGCCAGTGGCAATAAGGCGTTGCTTCAGTTCAACGACCCGGTAGTGTTGATCGCCTGAACGCAATGTATTACCCGCTGATACTGTGGGCCAGCCACCCTGCTGCTGATAAGCCCGGTATTGAGCCAGTGCGTCTTTCAGCCGCAGGTAGTGCGGACCACGAGGCAGGGCCTGTTTGGCAATGCCTGGAAGGTTCGCCGACTCCACCGCTTTCTGTATGCGCTTCAATGGGTCTTTCTGCAACAGGCGGCGACCAAAATTCCAGTTGGTATCATGATTTTCGGGGTTAACCTTGCCAAAGCGCAAATGCATGATTAAGCGCATCAGGCTTTCCGTGAGCAGCAGCTCCAGTTGCAAGCGCTCTTGCTGCGTTAGATTATCCCCCTCGATTGTTGATACGTAGGCATCACTTACCCTGAAATAAGCGTAGTCATCAGGATTTAAACCCTCGGATATTGCCAATTCGATGGCCTGCAACAGCGACTCCATGCGCTGCTCATCGGTCCACAAAGGCGCATAGTTCCTGTTTTTATACAAGGCTGCCATCGGCTCCACTGCAGCCAATTCAAAACCAGCGACCTCTGCCCCCGGATGCTGTTGAAGGTATGCCAGTTTTTGCTCAATAGCCTGCGGCAAGCTGCCGTCAGCGGCCTGTACTTGCATCACAAGGAAACCCAGGCACACTGCGATAATATTGCGGAATCTCATTGTTTCCCTCATGTTATTAATTATTTGCGCAGCCAAACGTTTGTCGTATTGGAACAATTACCGATCAATGCCGCAGGGTATTGTCAGGGCATTGATGATAAGGGGCCACGACTATGCGTAAACTATTGATTGTTCAAGCTCTTGCTTTTGTCAGCCTTTTACTGGCTTCCTCAGTGACTATGGCTGAGGCGCGCAGCCTGTCTTTTTACCATACCCATACCGGTGAAAACCTGAAGGTTACCTACGCTGACGCCAATGGTTACCGACGCTCTGCGCTGGATAAAATAAACCTTTTTCTGGGCGATTTTCGCAGTGGCGAGCAGCTTCCGATAGACCCGGCACTGCTGGACATTCTGCACGCCTTGCAACAGCAACATGGCGGGGGAAGCTTTGAGGTTATCTCTGCTTACCGCTCTGCACAAACCAATGCCATGCTGCGGTCAAAGGGTTCCGGCGTGGCGAAAAAAAGTCAGCACGTATTAGGTAAGGCCATTGACGTTCGTCTGCGCAACGTTGACACCTGGGAACTCTACCAAAGCGCACTGGCGCTTAAAAAAGGCGGTGTCGGATATTACAGGCAGTCTGACTTTATTCATGTAGACACAGGGCGGGTGCGCACCTGGAAAGGTTCCTGACAGGCGATTTTAAATCTGGTAGCTCGTCTGTTTTTGCCTGAGGCACCGCTGAATGTCACTGCCCTCGAATAACATCCACCCCTTTCGGAGGCTCAAAAGTAAATAGCGAGTCCTCCAGTGTTTTGTTTGTTTTTTGTTTGGAAAACAAAACCTCCGTTGTTTGCCCGAGCTTGTCCACCAGAACCATGGATTGCAGAATGTTGTTCCGGTCAAATACGAATAGCAGTTCGGTAAAGGCTGTTTTTTTGGCATCCAGTGAGGTCATTGTGTAATAACTGCGCTTTTTTCGTTGTTCGCTGCTTACCGTATATTGGTTATCCAGGCTGGAAAAGTCGCCACTTAGAATCTGTGCAGGGCTGTTATCCATGCGTTTGCGATCGGATATGGTCACCTGCTCCAGGTCTGCATCGTACACCCACAATAATTCACTGTTGGCCACCACTTCCTGCTCAAAAGGAGGCTCCACTTTCCAACGGAACAGGCCTGGTTGTTTTACCAGAGCGCTGCCATTGGTTTTTTGCAGCTCGTTACCTTCCGGGTCCAGCAGACGCTGTTCAAAGCGAGCACTAAAGCTACTGATGGCTTTAAGCTTGCTGCTCAACTCATCCGCTGGATTCGCTTGTACCTGAGCAACAAAGAACAAGGCAATCAAACCGATATATTTTTTCATCACATCCTCAATGTTTCGGGGGCGGTGGCGCGAGCACTTCTCGCGAACCGTTTGAGTTCATAGCGGTGACAACACCCGCAGCTTCCATATCCTCTATCAGCCGGGCTGCACGGTTGTAACCAATACGCAGTTTACGTTGCACTGAGGAAATACTTGCCTTGCGGGATTCAGTGACAAACGCCAGTGCTTCGTCGTATAGGGGGTCAGATTCAGCTTTATCACCATCACCTTCGGTGGAGAAGCCCGGAACGGGTATGCTATCGACCTCTTCGCTGAATATGGCTTCGAGATAATCCGGCTCCCCGCGTTTTTTCCAGTCTGCAACCACTTTGTGCACTTCATGATCGTCAATAAAGGCGCCGTGCACACGCACCGTATGCGCTGTGCCGGGTGGCAGGAACAGCATGTCACCATGCCCCAGTAACTGCTCGGCACCGCCCTGGTCAAGGATGGTGCGCGAATCAACTTTTGAACTCACCTGAAAAGCCATGCGGGTGGGGATATTGGCTTTGATAAGCCCGGTGATTACATCCACAGAAGGCCGCTGTGTGGCGAGTATCATATGAATACCGGCGGCCCGCGCTTTCTGCGCGATTCTGGCGATCAATTGCTCAACCTTCTTGCCAACTATCATCATCATGTCAGCAAATTCATCAATTACCACGACGATAAATGGCATGGTGGTCAATGCTGGTGGTTCGGCATTGTCCAATTCAATCACGCCATCATCTTCCGGTGTCCATAGCGGGTCTGGTATGGGCGCGCCAGCCTTTTCAGCATCGCGCACTTTCTTGTTGTAGCCAGCGATATTACGCACACCCATCGCCGCCATTAACTTGTAGCGACGCTCCATCTCACCAACACACCAACGCAAACCGGTTGCCGCATCTTTCATATCGGTAATGACTGGCGCAAGCAAATGGGGAATGCCATCATAAACCGACAGTTCCAGCATCTTCGGGTCCACCAGCATCAGCCGCACTTCTTCCGGCGTGGCTTTGTAGAGCATGCTCACCAGCATCGAGTTCACACCCACGGACTTTCCCGAGCCGGTAGTACCAGCCACCAGCAGGTGCGGCATTTTAGCCAGATCAGCTATTATCGCCTCGCCGGAAATATCATGCCCCAGAGCGAGAGTAAGTGCCGATTTGGATTTATCGTAGGCGGCTGAATTGATCACTTCGCTCAAGCGCACCATCTCGCGGTACTCATTGGGGATTTCCACACCGACCACCGACTTGCCCTGAATAACTTCCACCACCCGTACACTGCTTACCGCCAGTGAGCGCGCCAGATCTTTCGCCAGGTTAGTAATCTTGCTGACCTTGACCCCGGCGGCAGGCTGAATTTCAAAGCGGGTTACCACCGGGCCAGGCAGTACTGCAGTGACTTCGGCTATCACACCGAAATCCTTAAGTTTAAGCTCTAACAGGCGCGACAAGGCTTCAAGTGAATCTTCAGAATAGCCTTTATCACTCTTTTTGTTTGCCGGCTCCAGCAACTCAACGGGAGGGAGCTCGCCAACAGGCGGAGAGTCATCAAATTGAAGGTTTTTTTGTTTTTCCCGCTCTACCCGTTCACTCGGCGCTTTCTTTTTGCGCGGCGGATTAATCTTGGGCGGCTTGCGGGTTTTCTCCTGTTCCACATGAATCTTTACCGCATCTCTGCGCGCTTTAACAGCTGCTTTTGCTTGCCTCTTTTCGCTGAAATCCTTTTTCAATTGCTCCAGGCGCCCCTGGGCCCAGGCGATCATGCCGAAAACACCCCGGCCGATGGAGTCCATCACCGCAAACCAGCTGATATCGATAAATATCGTCAGACCGAACAGCAGCATGGCAAGCAGTAACATGCTGCCACCCATGTAGCCAAAGGTGGCATTCACCGCTGTTGCGGTAGTAAGGCCAAGGTAGCCTCCTGAGGAAAACGGTAAAACCTCGCTTGCCACACCGTACTGCATGACTGCAATGCCGGTAGCTGCGACCATCACCAGCGCGAAACCAATCAGCCTCAGGCCGAACACCAGCGGGTCCAGGGCAATGCCGCTTCTATCACGCAGTTGAACAACAACCTGATACGCCAACATGATTGGGAACAGGTAAGCAATGGCACCGAACAGAGAGAAAAACACATCCGCCAGCCACGCTCCGGCGGGGCCACCCGCATTCTTTACGGGCGCGCCATCACCGGTTGTTGACCAGCCTGGGTCACCCGAGGAATAGCTCAGCAGCGCCAATGCGATGTATGCGCAGGCCAGTATTAACCCTATCAGCACGCCCTCGCGAACGATGCGCCCAATAGCCCCCAGTTTCTGAAGATCGCTATCATTGGATGTGGTAGCGGATTTGCTCAATTTCTTCCCCATTCCGTTATAATTTTGCACTGTATTTTTTAAAGAATCCAAAACGCAATATTGTACCTGCTTTATCGGCCCCCATATATCGCCTATATCGACAGCGGTGCAGTGAATTGGTTTTCACTATGGTAAATATTGATGCATTACCCTAGCTGCAAAACCTTCCATCATCTAACATCCAAGCCCCACTTTACCACCAAGAGGAAGAACGAATTATGAGCGAAGCGAAGCACTTTCCACTGATCATTCTCGGCTCTGGCCCTGCAGGTTACACTGCAGCCATCTATGCTGCACGAGCTAACCTCAAACCGGTAGTGGTAACGGGTATGCAGCAAGGTGGTCAGTTAACCACCACCACCGAAGTGGAAAACTGGCCAGGTGGCATTCCCGAACTACAGGGGCCCGACCTGATGGTTCAGATGCAACAACATGCTGAACGCTTCGACACAGAGATCATTTTCGATCATATACATGAATGTGACCTGAAGAGCACTCCCAAAAAACTGGTGGGCAACGAAACCTACACCTGTGATGCTTTGATTATTGCTACCGGCGCTTCAGCGCAATACCTTGGCCTTCCTTCAGAAGAGGCTTTTATGGGCAAAGGCGTAAGTGCCTGCGCCACTTGCGACGGGTTCTTCTATCGAGATAAAAAAGTCGCTGTTGTGGGTGGTGGCAATACCGCTGTTGAAGAAGCCCTTTACCTGTCCAACATCGCCAGCGAAGTGGTTGTCATCCACCGCCGCGACGCGTTGAGATCCGAAAAAATCCTGCAGGACCGACTTCTGGAGAAAGCCAAGAATGGCAATGTGACAATGGAATGGAACACTACCCTCGAAGAGGTTCTTGGCGACGACACCGGGGTAAACGGCTTGCGATTAAAATCCACCAAAGACGGTTCATCCAAAGATATTGACGTAGCCGGGGTTTTCATTGCCATTGGCCACAAGCCCAATACCGACATTTTTGAAGGCCAGCTGGAGATGAAAGACGGCTACATCAAAATCAAGAGCGGTCTCGATGGCGAAGCCACTTCCACCAGCGTTCCGGGTGTATTTGCCGCCGGCGATGTGGCAGACCACATCTACCGCCAGGCGGTAACCTCAGCCGGAGCCGGCTGCATGGCCGCGCTGGATGCAGAGAAATACATCGACAATCTATAATTAGCTGAGACTCAAAACCGGTATAGCCTATGAGCCAATTGCATTGGCTTGATAACGAGAACATCAGCTTCCCGCCAACAAACTGTGCTTTGAAATACCCTGACGGCCTGCTTGCCGTTGGCGGGGACCTCACCGCAGAGCGAATTATCAATGGCTACAGGCAGGGTATTTTCCCCTGGTACAGCGAGGGTCAGCCTCTGCTCTGGTGGACGCCGGACCCCCGCCTGGTCCTCTACCTATCTGAACTGCACCTCGGCCGCAGCACCAAAAAGTTGCTGCGCAAAAAAGCCTTCCGCATCACCGTAGACCAGTGCTTTGAAACAGTAATGCGGCAATGCGGCACCATTCCCCGCAAGGATCAGGACGGCTCCTGGATTACGGAGGAAATGGTAGCGGCCTATGTGCACCTGCATCAGCTGGGCGTAGCGCATTCGGTGGAAGCCTGGCAGGAGGGCGAACTGGTAGGCGGGCTGTATGGTATTGCGCTGGGTAAAGTGTATTTCGGCGAGTCCATGTTCAGCCTGGTCAGCGGCGCTTCTAAGGCCGCTTTTTCAAGCCTTGCGACGCAACTTCAGCGGTGGCAATTTGAGCTTGTTGATTGCCAGATTCACAGCGACTACCTTGAATCCTTCGGCGCCATTGAAGTAGACAGAAAACAATTTGAGCAGTCACTGCAACAATACGTCTGCGCAGCTCCCGGTGCGGAACAGTTGCACAGTGTGCGCTCGGGTAAGCTGGATATCCCTCAAGTTAACTGGAACAAGAACTGGAACCTGCCGGAGTACGGTTTTGACGGATCTGAACAAACTTAGGCTCTTTGCCACGCGCCCTCACCCATGCAGTTATCTGCCTGAAGAGGACGCTACAACAGTTTTTATCGACCCTAAAGCAGAAGTAGACGCCTTACTTTATAGCGAGCTTTCCCACTATGGTTTTCGGCGTAGCGGCCGAAACATCTATCGCCCCCATTGCGAGGAATGCCACGCCTGCGTGCCTATTCGCCTTGTCGCTGATGCATTCGAACCCAATCGCTCACAGAAGCGCTGCATAAAGCGAAACAGTGACCTTAAGTTCAGCACTGTTGAAAGTATCGATACCGACGAGCACTACAGTCTTTATGAGCGCTATATCAACGACCGCCACAGCGACGGTGATATGTACCCCGCCAGCCGAAGCCAGTACCGCGATTTTTTAACGCGGGAATGGCAGGTTACCCAATATATCGAAATGCGAACGCCGAGCAATAAACTGGTGGCACTCTCAGTGACAGACGTACTTGATCACGCTCTTTCCGCGGTATATACCTTTTTCGACCCGAACGAAAAAAAACGAAGCCTGGGTATGTTCGGCATTCTTTACCAGATACAACTGGCCCGACAACACAATCTTTCCTATCTCTACCTGGGTTACTGGATACGACGCTGTCAAAAAATGAACTACAAAACCAACTATCAACCCTATCAGCTACTTATTAACCAAAGCTGGGTGACAGTGGCTGAACATAAGGCTGGCAGCGGCCCAGAACAACAATTGTTATAGTATAACCATTACCATTTAAGCCATCGAGACGCCTTTATTTCTGCTTGTTTAGCCTGTGATTGATACAGCGCTTGGATTTCCCTCCTATTTAGTGCAAAATGCCGCCTCTAAAAATTACAGTACTTTGAGGTTTATGCCGGATGGCAAAAGAAGACAATTTTGAAATGGAAGGTGAGGTAGTTGACACCCTCCCAAACACCACCTTCCGCGTTAAATTGGAAAACGGTCATGTGGTTACAGCGCACATTTCCGGAAAAATGAGAAAAAACTACATCCGGATTCTTACAGGCGATAAAGTAAAAGTAGAAATGACGCCTTATGATTTAAGCAAAGGGCGCATCACCTACCGAGCGCGCTAGGGTTTGAAACCTTGAATAAAAAAAGGCCTGCAAATGCAGGCCTTTTTTATTTTCTCAGAACTTATTTAAGTGCAGGCTTCAGGCGATTGCTCTTTTGGCTTTTCGACCTCCGGAACAATACGCAACTCATTGTCACTAACCTCAATCGAAACCACCCCGCCTTTGTCTGCCAGCACACCGAATAGCACCAGTTCTGCCAGCGGCTTCTTGACCTTCTCCTGAATAATACGCGCCATTGGCCTGGCACCCATTTTTTCATCGTAGCCGTTAATAGCCAGCCAGTCCCTTGCTTCATCAGTGATTTCCAGAGTGATCTTCTTGTCATCCAGCTGGTGCTGAAGCTCCGTCAGGAATTTATCGACCACCGTTTTAATCACCTCCAGAGAGAGTGAACCGAACTGCACGATACCGTCGAGGCGGTTGCGGAATTCTGGAGTGAATGACTTCTTGATGACTTCCATGCCGTCGGTAGAGTGGTCCTGCTTGGTAAAGCCAATAGAAGCCCGGCTCATGGACTCCGCACCGGCGTTAGTGGTCATAATTAGCACCACGTTACGGAAGTCAGCAGATCGACCATTGTTATCGGTAAGCGAGCCATGGTCCATTACCTGCAATAGCAGGTTGAACACGTCCGGATGCGCTTTTTCAATTTCATCCAGCAGTACCACACAGTGCGGCTGCTTGGTGACAGCGTCCGTAAGCAGACCACCCTGATCGAATCCGACATAACCTGGAGGCGCACCGATCAAACGAGAAACCGTATGGCGTTCCATGTATTCAGACATATCAAAACGAACCAGCTCGACACCCATTGCAGTAGCCAACTGCTTGCACAACTCTGTTTTACCCACGCCCGTGGGCCCTGAAAACAGGAAGGAGCCGATGGGTTTCTCGTGGTTAGTCAGACCTGCGCGCGACAGTTTGATTGCCGCTGAAATGGTGGAAATCGCTTCATCCTGACCGAATACTGTCATGCGCAGAGTATCGTCCAGCTTGGAAAGTAACTGCTTGTCATCAGAAGAAACTGTTTTCGGCGGAATGCGCGCTATCTTGGCGATAATCGCCTCGATATCTCTAACGCCGATAACTTTCTTGCGCTTGGATTCGGACATCAGCTGCTGATAGGCACCCGCTTCGTCGATAACATCAATCGCCTTGTCCGGCATAAAGCGGTCACTGATGTATTTGCTGGCCAGTTCCGCCGCAGACTTAAGTGCTGTGTCGGTATATTTGAGATTGTGATGCTTCTCAAATCGGCTCTTCAGGCCGCGAAGGATTTTGTATGTATCATCCACCGACGGCTCGTTGACATCGATTTTCTGGAAACGCCGTGAAAGCGCCCGATCCTTATCGAAGATACCGCGGTATTCCTGGAAGGTTGTTGAGCCAATACAGCGTAAATCACCACTGGTCAACATTGGCTTTAACAGGTTGGACGCGTCCATCACGCCACCGGAAGCTGCACCGGCACCGATAATGGTATGAATTTCATCGATGAACAGCACCGCGTGTTCACGCTTTTTCAGCTCGGCCAACAAGCCTTTAAAGCGTTTCTCAAAATCACCACGGTATTTGGTACCTGCCAGCAGGGAACCAAGGTCCAGTGAATACACTGTACTTTGTGCCAGCACCTCGGGTACTTCCTTATCGATAATTTTTTTCGCCAGACCTTCGGCAATTGCGGTTTTACCAACACCACTTTCACCAACCAGCAGGGGATTATTTTTTCGCCGACGCGCCAATATCTGAACTACGCGTTCAACCTCAAAATCCCGCCCAACCAGAGGGTCGATACGACCTTGCTCGGCTTGCTCATTGAGGTTGGTAGCATAGGCTTCAAGGGGGTTCTGCTGACCGCCCTCGCCCGCCACTGCCGCTGCTTCTTCATCAGTCTGTTCGTTACCCGCTTCTGAGTTACCGTTGCTGCCGGAAACTTTGGAGATTCCATGGGTGATGAAGTTAACTACATCAATTCGAGCAACACTCTGCTGCTTGAGGTAGTAAACAGCCTGGCTTTCCTGTTCGCTGAAAATGGCTACCAGTACATTTGCACCGGTAACTTCATTTTTACCGGAAGACTGCACATGGAAAACCGCGCGTTGCAATACACGCTGAAAGCCCAGCGTTGGCTGCGTTTCACGCTCTTCGTCGTCTTCGGGAATTAAGGGTGTTGTAGAATCAACAAATTCAGACAAATCCCGCCTTAACATGCCCAGATCTGCTCCGCAGGCTCTTAACACACTGGCTGCTGACTCGTTATCTAATAAAGCGAGCAATAAATGCTCAACGGTCATAAATTCATGACGTTTGGATCGCGCACCCTTAAATGCCGTATTCAAAGTTGTTTCTAACTCTTTACTCAGCATTGTTCTATCACCTAAATGCTTACCCTTAAGCTACCTTACTGCTACCTTCGGCGCGAAAAAGTAAAAATAAAAATTGATTCGAACTCATTCAGAATCACCGTCTTCACATGCTTCGATCTCACAAAGGAGAGGATGTTCATTTTGTCGAGCGTATTGATTGACTTGAGCTACTTTTGTTTCTGCAACATCCCGGGAATAGATACCACAAACTCCCTTACCCTTTGTATGTACTGTAAGCATTACGTGAGTTGCCTTCTCACGGTTCATATAAAAAAATGTTTCCAATATTTCGACCACGAACTCCATGGGGGTGTAGTCATCGTTTAGCAATACCACTTTGTATAGGGGTGGCTTTTTCAGCCGCGGCTTTTCTTCCTGAACCGCTACACCACCGTCGACGACAGATTCAGAACCGTCGTCATCTTTACTTAATGTTAGTTGAAGAATTTTCAGTTTACCCATGGGAACTTACCAACCGTACAAAACGTTCTAGAAGAAGATTTTAACTGAACCAAATGAACGCAAACACCGCAGTTTGAGCAAAAACTTGACAACGCACGCATTGTTGGTTACAAAGTATCCAATCCGTCAGGACGACGGCTGTTGTATAACAATAATCGAAGCGCCCTAAGGAAGCTATATGGGTGCAGAGCAACGTTAATTAAAGGGACCGAGCTATGCCTACCGGAACCGTAAAGTGGTTTAACAACGCCAAAGGCTTTGGATTCATCCTACCCGAAGGTGGTGGTGAAGACCTATTTGCCCATTATTCCTCCATTGATATGGAGGGTTATCGCACATTAAAAGCTGGACAAGCAGTCACATTCGAAACTGAACAGGGTGACAAAGGCCTGCATGCCAAGCATATTAAAGTGAGTAAGGAAACTTCTTCCGATGAACCGCTTGAAGCAGATGAGCCGGTTGAGGAAAAAGAGAGCTTGTTAGCAGAAACCTGAACACCGCAACGAGCGATAAATCACTTTAACAAAAGCCTTTATCTAATTGAGGATAAAGGCTTTTCGTGTTTCAGTTTGCCGCCTGATTTACTAGATAGATTCGAGTATACCATTGAATGTTTCGCTGGCACGCATGGCTTTGCTGGCAAGTTTAGTATCGGGACGATAATAGCCACCAATATCCATCGCGACACCCTGAACATCGTTCAGCTCTGTCACGATTCTGCTTTCATTGTCCGCCATCGCCTGTGCTACTGGTGAAAATTTAGCCTTTAGGTCAGCGTCGCCAGACTGTTCCGCGAGCGCTTTGGCCCAGTACATGGCCAGGTAAAAATGGCTGCCCCTGTTATCCAGCTCGTTCACTTTACGTGACGGAGATTTATTCTCATCAAGGAAACGCGCTGTGGCTGCGTCTAAGGTCTCTGCCAGCACTTTAGCCCGCGCATTGCCGTGTACCTCGCTGAAGTGCTCAAACGAAGCTGCAAGTGCCAGAAACTCGCCCAGGGAGTCCCAACGCAGGTGGTTCTCCTTCTCAAATTGCTGAACATGCTTTGGCGCCGAGCCGCCAGCGCCTGTCTCAAACAAGCCTCCACCGTTCATCAGCGGCACAATTGACAGCATCTTGGCACTGGTTCCCAGCTCCAGGATGGGGAACAAGTCTGTGAGATAGTCACGCAGAACATTCCCGGTAACAGAAATTGTGTCTTTCCCTTCTTTGATTCTTTGCAGGGAATAGCTGGTTGCATCAACAGGCGCTTTGACCAGTATCTCCAGGCCACTGGTGTCGTGGTTTGGCAGGCAGGCGTTAACCTTGGCGATAAGCTGGGCGTCGTGAGCACGCTTCTCATCGAGCCAGAACACAGCCGGAACACCTGTCGCGCGGGCACGATTGACTGCGAGTTTGACCCAGTCCTGAATTGGCGCGTCCTTCACCTGACACATTCTGAAGATATCGCCCGCATCCACCTCATGCTCCATCAACACAGCGCCGCCAGCATCCACTACCTGCACCTTACCTGCGGCAGGCATCTCGAAGGTTTTGTCGTGAGAACCGTACTCTTCTGCCTTCTGGGCCATCAGACCGACATTGGGCACCGAGCCCATGGTGGTTGGATCAAAGGCACCATTCTCCTTACAAAACTCGATAGTGGCTTGATAGACGCCCGCGTAACAGCGATCGGGAATCACAGCCTTGGTGTCTTTTTGTTTTCCATCTGGCCCCCACATCTGACCTGAAGAGCGAATCATGGCCGGCATGGAAGCATCGATAATAATGTCGCTGGGCACATGCAGATTGGTAATGCCCTTGTCCGAGTCCACCATTGCCAGGGCCGGGTTACTGTCGTAACAGGCAGCCAGGTCCGCCTCAATTTCGGCCTTCCTGGCAGCATCCAGGGCCTGAATCTTAGTGTAAACGTCGCCGATGCCATTATTGGCATCCACGCCAAGTTCTTCGAACAGCGCTGCGTGCTTTTCAAAGACAGAGGCGTAATACACCTTCACCGCATGGCCAAAGATGATCGGGTCAGACACTTTCATCATGGTTGCTTTCATATGCAGGGAGAAAAGTACATCCTCCCCTTTGGCATTATCTATCTCGCTGGCAATAAAATCGCACAGCGCTTTTTTACTCATCACCGATGAGTCCACAAGCTCTCCAGCCTGCAACGCCAGGCCTTGTTTGAGCACAGTTTCGCCATCAGCGGATACCAGCTTGATCACTGCCGTGGTGGCTTCAGCAAGGGTTACGGATTGCTCGCTGCCGTAAAAATCACCACCGCTCATGGATGCTACGTGGGATTTACTGTCTGCAGCCCAGGCACCCATGGAGTGAGGGTTTTTACGTGCGTAGGCTTTTACCGAGGCGGGTGCGCGTCGATCCGAGTTGCCTTCGCGCAGAACCGGGTTTACGGCGCTGCCTTTAATTTTGTCGTAGCGGGCTTTTATGTCTTGTTGCTCGCTGCTCTGCGGGTCTTCGGGGTAATCCGGCAGCCCATAGCCCTGTTGCTGCAATTCCTTAATTGCAGCCTGCAATTGAGGAATAGAGGCACTGATATTAGGCAGCTTGATAATGTTCGCTTGGGGCGTTTTCGCCAGTTCACCCAGCAGTGTCAAAGCATCTTCCTGCTTTTGTTGGTCAGTGAGGAACTCGGGGAAATTGGCAATAATACGGCCGGACAGAGAAATGTCTTTGGTTTCGACTGCAATGTCTGAAGCACCTGCAAATGCCTGAATAACAGGCAATAGTGAATAGGTTGCCAGGGCTGGCGCTTCATCGGTTTCGGTGTAAATTATGGTGGGCTTTTCTGACATTCTCTGTACCTTTTAACCTTTAATCTAATCGAGATAACAATTAAACGCGTGCTGAATAGCGTAGGCTCTTGCCTTGTGGGTAAACAATCGGCTACCAGAACGCGGAGGAAATTTTCGGAGATATCCGTAAAATGGCCGCAGATTATAACAGTTCTTCGCAGAGTTCCGTAAGGTACGATGCCGCACCAATATGTCGCAGAAATGGCCAAAATTATCCTACTCAACAAACCCTTCAACTGTCTGAGTCAGTTCAGTGACGAAGACGGCCGAATGACACTTGCTGCTCTTTTCCCGGAGCACTCCTGTCGCGATTATTATCCGGCGGGCAGGCTGGACTACGACTCGGAAGGCCTGCTGTTACTCACAAACGACGGCCAGCTACAGCACCGTATTACCGACCCTGGCCAGAAAATGGAAAAAACTTATTGGGCACAAGTCGAAGGAAGCGTTGATCAAAGCGCGCTTGAAAGCTTCCGAAATGGCCTTGAGCTAAACGACGGCCGCACAAAACGGGCAAAAATCGAGCGCATAACACCACCAACTGTGTGGCAGAGGAACCCGCCGATAAGAAGCAGAAAGGATATTCCAAACCAGTGGCTTGAAATCAAACTGACAGAAGGACGCAATCGCCAGGTACGAAGAATGACCGCAGCCATCGGCCACCCCACCCTGCGTTTAATCCGGATTGCTATTGGCCATTGGCAGCTCAATGAACTCCAACCCGGACAGCATCGTATAGAAAACGTAAACCTGCCAAAACCTGCACAAAAAAAGCGGCAAGCTCGAGGAAAAAAAATATGAATTGGTACCCCCATCTGACAGTTGCATGCGTGGTTGAAAAAGACGGCCAATTTCTGTGTGTGGAAGAACTGGACAACGGCACGCTGGTAACCAACCAGCCGGCAGGCCACGTAGAACAGAACGAAACCCTTGTAGAAGCCGCAATCCGGGAGACACTGGAAGAAACCCAATGGCGGATTGAACCCACCGCTATATTGGGGAATTCCTATTTCACCTCCCCGGCAAATAACACCACCTACTTCCGAACAACGTTTATTGCCCATGCCCTTGAGTTTTGCCAAGAGCAGCGAATGGACAGTGATATAGAACAGGCGGTTTGGTTGAGTTTTGAACAAATCGAAGCACGAAAAAGCCGCTTACGAAGCCCCATGGTACTGCAGGACTTTCGCCGCTATAAAAGTGGTGAACAGTACCCTCTGCAAATGATCAACTATTTTTGAGCAGCGAATTTCCTGCTTCGCTCGGTCTCTTACAATATTTTTATTCTGGCTAACAGCAGAGGCAGCTATGTGCCGCAAGTTTATATTCGATCATTGCTGTCCGTTAACTAGTGCCCATCCATAAACGCACAAGTATTTGAAATTAAAGAATAAATTGAGGAAAACCATTAAAAAAGGCCCAAAAGGTTTGTAAAATTGTTTTCGACTAAAAAAGCAAACACAAACCAAAAGGGCCTTACTGATGCGAGAAATCCGAT
>CAJIBL010000829.1_pt1 | contig 20913 bp, 17 predicted proteins | sample 9199351 | NCBI WGS metagenome assembly CAJIBL01 (sample SAMEA7708304, study PRJEB35096) | sediment metagenome | biome: marine neritic benthic zone biome [ENVO:01000025]; feature: sediment [ENVO:00002007]; material: shallow marine sediment [ENVO:03000034] sea grass bed [ENVO_01000059] ...
ATCCATGCCATATAAATTTGTTTGCCAGGCCACGCGCTTCAGCCAATGCTTTATAATATTCTTCCAGACCTCCCCGGCCATATATATGCACTTCAAAGGACTGTTCTTTGATCAGGCTCGCCGCCTCGATGACTAGCTCCAAACCCTTGCTTGCAACCAAGCGGGCAGCAAATATAAAGCGGAGCTTTTCGTTTACCGATTTTCCTCTATCAAGATACTCAGGCTCATCTATCGCTGTACCACTAATTACCACCTGTTTACCAGGGTTACCCAGCTTAACCACGCGCTTCATGTACGGCGCTGTAAGTATTACCCTTTCTGCAGATTCAAAAGTGAATTTTAGCCGCCTATCATACTTTTCTCTTATAAAATCCAGTTTTCTCAGGTGATACATAAAACTTTCATCTGCACCAAGCTCACGCAAAATATCGGGAGGCACCATACCGCCATGCAAGGGGCCTAGCAAAAACGGAATGCCACTACCAACGAACGGTGATGGATAGCGCACAGACTGCGGCGTGAGGTGATGCCCAAAATCGATATGCTCTTCACCTTTTAACTGCTTTATATGCTTTCGCGCCCTATAAAAAAATTCAATATAACCAGGCTGAACGACCTGGTCAAAAACCCCCAAAAACTTCCAGTTAACACAAGGTTTAAGCACCGATAGCTTAATATGCGGAATAGCCTCAAGCCCACAAAGCTCGTTAATTCTACTGCCCGTCGTAATTACATGTGGCCTAGCTATTTTGGATAATTTGACTATCCATTCGTAAGCTTGCTGCGGCTCGCTAACGTCATTGCAATCGACTATATAAGCAATGACTACAACATACGGTTTTCTTGGCACACTAGCTCCCTTTATTTTGTATTCTTGACCACAGAAATTTCGACACCTACGCTTAGCCAATCCACACCTACAAAAGCATACGGTCGATCGCTAAACTATTAACCCGGCAATTAAACAGACTACTCTATCTTACTAGCGCACCCTTGAAATACTGGCGCAAATGCGTAAATTTTCTCGCATTTCAAGGACTTACATTGCCCTATGGACATGGTTTTGACTACATTTTCAACAACGGCACAATACTGGCGACGTCGAACAGAGTTCAAGGAGCATCAGGATTACTTGACGTGATAAAAACAGACTCCAAATCCGACTCGTTAACACTTCGACAGATCACGGAAGCATGGCACGCCAGCTCTTCAGGTTCTTTTTCCCACCACTTACTAGCAAGCAGCCTCTCCCTCACTGGCGGCTCAAAACGGTATTTAAGGACCCTAGCCGGATTCCCTGCAACAATAGCAAAATCAGGAACATCTTTAGTTACAATTGCTCCCGCGCCAATAACAGCACCATTACCCACTTTTTTGCAACCGGGCAGTAAAATCGCGCCCTGCCCAATCCAGACATCGTTCTCAATAATCGTGGTAGCAGGCTCCAATAAGTCATCCCCAACGTAACCAAAATGCTTTTCATAAAAATAAGGGTGGGCCGATAGCCAATCTATAGGATGATTCTGCGTGAAAACACGCACGCCTTTGCCGACAGAGACATAGCGCCCAATCTGCACAGAACGAGCAAAAGCCCCTAAAACAAACATCTCGCCATAACTGTGTGCACCAACATCTACGCCATAATCACGCTTTAATAAACGGCGAACCGTCGCGGAGCTATATTGCCCACCTTCAATTCGGAAAAGAATGTTGAATATGAAAGCCCCTATCGCACGCCTCTTTCCACCACCCAGATTTTGATAAAACCATTCAAGAACGACCGATAAAGAATGAACTCTTGACACACAATTTTGACTCATTTTTATACCATTAACCGCTAACAAAAATCACTAAAGAGTAACACATTCGTCTTACGCAAAAACCTCCCGACACTCTCAGCTAGCGTAAGAAAAACCGACATTCCAGCTTGAAAATAATCGGCACGCAATGCAGGGTTCTTTGAACTAAACCCAACCATTATGAGCGATATTCATACACGCGTATAATGATGCATTTACCATCAAACTTGAAAATTTAGACTGTACAATATAGGCAAGCGACTAGACCGTGAATAAGGTAAAATTTGTGAGATGGTTTCCTACGGATGAACCATTACTCAGCGGCCTGATTCTTGCATGCTAGCGTACAAAAGCTTTTTACCAATCCATCAAAAAATACCATGATCGGAGCCTATATGACATCTATGTCGATTGTGATTGTAAGCTGGAATACTCGAGAGATCCTACGCGATTGCTTACTATCTCTTTATCAAAACCCGCCACAATCCGAGTTTGAGGTTATAGTAGTTGATAATGACTCTGCTGACGGCTCAGCAGGCATGGTAGAGGACGACTTCCCTAATGTAGCCCTAATCAAAAGCCCATCCAATGTAGGCTTTGCTGCGGCAAACAACCTCGGTTTTAAGGTTGCCAAAGGCGACTACATATTACTGCTCAACAGCGATACCATCGTACTTGGTGACGCCTTGCAGAAAACACTTGAATACGCACAAAGCAAACCAGATTATGGCGTTGTGTCTTGTCGAATGCTTAACTCAGACCATAGTCTGCAACATAACTGCTTTATGCTGCCGTCATTGCTCAATTCACTCATATTCCTCAGCGGCATGTATAAAATTATCCCAAAATCCCGTTTTTTTGGTCGTGCAGAGATGACCTGGTGGAACTATCAGGGAGAAATGGATGTTGAGGCGCTAAAGGGATGCTTTATGCTTGTACAACGAAGAGCGCTCGATGAAGTTGGAGGTATGGACGAACGCTTCTTCATGTACTCCGAGGAGATCGACTGGTGCTATCGCTTCTCCAAAAAAGGCTGGAAGCTTGGCTATTTTCCCGGTGCGGAAATAGTTCATCTTGGTGGCGCAAGCGCGGCCAAACTAGGACCAGATAGAGCTCTTATAAAAGATAAGTCTAACGTCCTCTATATGCGTAAACATTATTCTTACCCGCGATACATCGCAGGCTATGCTTTGATGATCCTTTTCTACGTCAGCCGGCTACCTGGCGTCGCTCTACTTAGCGTAATTTCAAATAAACCCGAATATAAAAAAATCCGTGACAATCACATTTCTGGCCTAAAAGGACTTTTACTTTGCAAACACGCCTAAAAATATTGATGTGCGCCTACGCAGTTGATAATAAAGATGTTGGCGAGGCTCATTTAAATTACCACTGGATTGAAAACATAACAAAAATCGCCGATATAACCCTGGTTACAATGGGCAGCCGACTTAACAATAGCTGTGGCTTTGAAGCTCACCCAAATATTCGTTTGGCATTGGTCAAACCTCGTTTCCGGTTTGTCTGGACTGGTGCGTTTGATCGAATACTAAAGCCTGATTACATCGAATTTTTCATACGGGCCAGAAAGGTAGCAAGAAAGATTCTTGCAGAAGAACACTTCGATGCACTTCATCATATAAGCCCACACTCCCCGCGCTACCCAAGCCCACTGCACAGCCTTGGAAAACCCTTTTTAGTGGGCCCTATTCATGGCGGCCTACACTTTCCAGAGCAGTACGCAAGTAAAAACAAAGAAGGAAGTATACGAAAGATTGCAAAACGTATCGATCGTTTTCGCAATAATTACGACCCCGTTATGCGCTCTCACTTCAACTCCGCTAGCAAACTTCTCATATCTGCACCTTATGTTAAAGAAAGCCTCCCCGCTAGCGTCGCTGAAAAATGCGAGATTCTACCTCCACAACCACCAGAAATTTTGCATGACGCCCCGCAAAAATCTCAAAGAGATAAAATACACTTAGCCTTTGTTGGCCGCCTTATTGAAACAAAAGGCATACATCTGGCATTGCAAGCGCTCGCCAAGTCTAAGCACAAAAATAAGTTTAAATTTGATATTTTTGGCACTGGTGAATTAGAAGCAGAACTTAAAGAGTTCGCTACAAACAACGGTTTAAAGGAAATCGTACGTTTCTGCGGTTTTACCCCGCATGACGAAGTCCTGCATGCTTTAAACGATAGTGATGTATTACTGTTTCCCAGCCTTAAGGAAGCCTGGGGTCTCGCTGTATCAGAAGCGATGGCGGCGGGTCTGTGTGTTTTGTGTATCGATCGTGGCGGCCCTGGATATATGATAGATGACCAATGCGGCTTCAAAGTTCCACCAGAAAGTGCAGAAGCAATGGTATCCTCACTGGCGGAAAAGCTCGACTATATCGCCTTAAATCGAACAGTAGTTGAAGAGAAAGGCCTCAATGCAAGCGCTAAAATACAAAAGTTTTTCACCTGGGAAGCCATTACCAATAAATTGCAAGCTCTTTACACATCTTAAACATTGCTACTATTAACTTGGCGATAGCTATTGTTAATTTAATAGCCGCTACAGGGAAGCGCCGCCATTGCCCGCAGGGTAATGCAAGCCCTTGAAATACCGGCAAATTCACGCATTTACGCCAGTGTTTCACGGGCGCGTAATTAAACAGACAGGATAATCTATTTAATTGCCGGGTTGATAGGCATATTCAAAAATCATTAACCGGGCTTTTTATGGGCAATTGAAGAACGGATCAACCTGATACCCTCGGCCATAACTTTTGGATACAGTACACGTAGAGCCAACACATACAAAACCGCTCCCAATGGGACGAAAATAATTATCTTAACTATTGCTATATCAAAAAGGGCTAGCCCCAGTCGACCTACCAGCACTAACCCACCACCCATAATAGAGGCGCATATCAGCGGCCCCAAAAGGGATCTAAAAACACCGTCTAACTCAACGGCAATCATACGTTTCATAACAACGGTAGATGCAGCTGATACCAGGAAAGTGCTAACTAATGCACCCAAAGCCACCCCACTCGCGCCCCAAAGCCTGCCTCCGAAGTATGCAGCAGGAACCATTGCTACCGCATATGCGAACATGACCCACGCATAAACTCCGGGCCTGCCTTCAGCAATAAAAACCGGGTGAAGAAAAAAGAAAATCACGCGGCATAGAACGACTAAACTCAAAATACTGCAAACTGGTGCAGCGTCAATCCAAGACTCACCAAAAGCTAGCAGAATCAACTCATATGCCAGAACAGCCATGCCAATAAAAACCGGGCTCGCCACCATAGAAATTGCAAGAGCGGCTTTTTCCAATGCAGCAGAAAGTCGCGCTAATTCACCTTGCATCTTCGCAAAGGCAGGTAAAAAAGCCCGCTCTAAAGGGCTTAAAATAATCGACTGAAGGGTTGTGGTTATTCTTAACGCTACGGTATACATACTCAAGCCCGTTGTCCCCACCACCATTACAACGAAAATTTGGTCCATGCGCAAACGAAAATAACCGACGATATTTGTTAGGAGTACCTTGTAACTAAAACTGATGAGTTCTGTTAAATCTGATTTAGAGCATTTAAAGCCGGGCCTCCAAACAGAATTAATAGTTAGAATCACGACATAGGCTGAAGCTGAAATCAATGTCTGCGCAACCAAAGCCCATACCTCAAACCCCATAATAGCCATCGGAACAGCAACCAGGGCAGAGATAACTGATGCTGTTAAATTTTGCATTGCTATGGTCTTGAATTGCAGCTCCTTGGTCTGCAAAGCAACCGCAACGATTGTCATTGCATTTATTGGTAATGCAACGGCAAGCACCGGAATTATTATTTCCAAGCGCTCATCCCCCATCAAATCCGAGATGAGGCCAGCAAATAGTATACTCAGACAAAGCAGGAAAAAGGCCGAAGCTATATTAAGCAAATAAGCAGCGTTCAAATACCCCTGAGATAACTCTTTTTTTCTAACAATTGCCATACCGATGCCCTGGCGAGCCAACAACTCAATAAAACCGACATAAATCGTTGCTAGAGCCACAATACCAAGAGATTCGGGCGTTACGTTTCTGGAGATAATAACAAAAACGAGAAAGGATACGGCCTTGCTTGACCACGTTCCAAATGCACCCCACTTGGCTCCGGAAACAACTTTTTTCTCTAGAGACATGGATACATATTCGATGGTCGGCAATACATACATAATTGCAGAATTGCAGACTCTGCATTTGAGGTAGCGGGTCTTTTCAAAGCATTTTGCTCTATTGGCAGACTGTAAAGAAACGATGTCATATTTGCGCCTAACGGAAGGCATGATCTAGCAAACGAACAAAGATCAACCTATTTTTTCAAATCAGGCCTGTTAGCACTTATGTAATTACTAGCAGGGAGATAGTAACCCTAAAATATCATTTTCATCCATGACTTTTTACTTCAGAAGCTGCTAACGCGCGAGCTTGTTTTGCAAGTATGGTGTATGTTACAAAACCTATACCAAGATAAAAATTGAAGTATATGAAAGCCGCGTTCCAGTAATGGACTGTACAGCCGGAGATAACAAGTCCAAATAATCCACACAGCCATCCCCTCTTAATATTTCGCGAGAGCTTGTCCTTAGGCTTAATCTTTAACAAACGACTGAAAATGAGATAGATCGCTCCACCGTAGAGTAAAAGCGCGGGCAAACCATATCTCACCATAATCACTAACCAGAAATTATCCATACTGGAAGACATATACGAAGGCCTTTCCCAATCATGAAAGCCTAAGCCAAAAAAAGGATTGTTCTTCACATTTTCTGTACCAAAGATCCAGATATAGTATCGATTATATGCTGTATGAGCACTGAAAGTAATCACACTTAGAATCGCCATCATACCTGAACGATTAGAGGTCAAATCTGCGATTTGATAGATAGCAGCAGAAAGAACTCCCAACAACATCCACCGCCGCTTGCGCTTCACAAATTTCTCCCAGACACACAAGTACCCCTGAGCCATAATAGAAGCTATGGCACCAGATGAAAGCGATGTTGCAGTCGCAATTATCGGAATCATTGAGTAAGCGGGAGACCGACAAAAATAGTAGAATCCAATTACAGAGGAACTAACTACCCCGTTTAGTATTGGGTGATCAAAGGTGGCTAAAGCTCTATCGAGACCGAATCGCGGCTCAATATGAAAATGACTACCACCAAATACAGCATCAGTAAATGTCCTGAACCAGTTAAAACCAGTAATAGATTCAGGTAGGGATATCGTTAGCAGAAAAACAATAGAAAGCATCATAACATTCACAAGCTCAGCCAATTGCTTTATTCCCTTGCAATAGGCAATCACTATGAAAAATGGAGCACACTGCTCGATTAAATAAATACCACCAGACTCAAATCCCTCCGCACCGTGGTTAATCACCAACGCAATGACAGACCAAACACCTGAAAGAATAAAATAGAAAGGAGCATTATTTTTATCTTTTGAGTATTTTAGGTAAGAAAATATTTTGGGTAGATTAACTGCGAAAAAAAACAGTAAAATGAAGCGGTATGGCGTTAACCTCAAGCTCCCTATAGCAAAAGATATTGTCGTCGGTAAATACATCGAGACAAAGAAGGCATAAAACAATATCTTGCTAACACGCATATATAAACACTTACAAATCTAATTATCAGCCACAGATAAACATCGAGACCAATCTTTAAGAATGCAATAATTAAAGAAATCTCTTCGACGATTACATCAACACCAACTTAACTAGCTTTTCTCAGCAATAAGTTATTTTTGAGGTTACAAAAAGAAAAACGTGATCAGCTTATCGCCAATCACGTATTATCTAATACACGAGCTTACTCTAAAAAACTGAAATTAGCTTCAGTAATTCAAGCGTCCGTTATACTCGCATTTGTTTTGGCCGGTGGATTCACAATTGTGCAATCTATGTTCTTAAGGTTGCCCCTAATGCTACTCCAGTTCTTCTGGAACTGGGAAGAATCATTCCCAAAATTAACATTGACACCATTCCTGCCAGGAAAACGCCCGTTTTGACCACTATTACCACCGGAATTATTTTGTATGCATTGCTTCGGGTTAGCCGGATCCGGCCCCCAAGTTGGATTAGTCAAATTTTGCTGTCCATAATACAAGCAACCTGTATCTTTATAGGGCTGGCACTTGGATAAATCCTCACGTGGATCAGGAGGCGCGCAGGGATCATTGGACGACTTGATTCCGTAGGTAGACAATCTATCCATATACTCAACCAGCGGTGTGTAATTGACGATTTCACATATCTCAGGCATGAGATACATCATTCCAACTAATGCCCTCATTGGACCAGCTGAAACACCCATGTATTGAGTGCCGGGGTGACCTGGAGGTCCGTCGATATACCCGTGTGGATCTCGCATGGTCTTATTACCCGTGTTAGCTACACAATTTCCTTTTGCCCCATCATAACATTGTGATGCGAACAGCCTCCCCCAATAAACCTTATAATCCAGCGCTTTAAGGTCATCAGGCTCATCCCCCCAAATTGGCCCGTTCGCGCCAGGGTTTATCTGCTCCAGTTCCTGTGGGCCACGAATATCAGCGTAGCCCAAGAGGTCTGTACTTGTTTTCTGCAGGTATTCACCATACTTCGCGTTTTTTGCCAATGCTGCAAAAATCACTGCGGGCGGGAATTTACCAAGCGACTGCCCGGCACCTGAACCCCAGTTTCTAATACGGGTACACTGAGACAAACCATCGTCACAATCGTATATGGCGTGAAAAATATCTTTCCCATAGGTTATCATCGCTGCAACAGCAGGGTTAATGATCTCTCGGGGAGTATTTTGTGACATGAGGTACGCCAAATCATCATAGTAACTACGAGCAATTCTCGCACCATAGTTACCGCACACCATTTCAGCTCTAAACGCTCTTCCCCCCTCAGACCAAGTCTCGCCATTGATACCCTTAACACCCAGAACTTCCGAACAATGGGACCATTTTTGCCGGATCTCCTCTACGCCAGCTTGGTCTGTACCAACAAAGAACGCTCGACGAGGAAACGCGTTCAAATTGAGTTGATCAAACGAGACCAACTCCTTGACAGAACCACTGACATTGGGCCTAAGAACCGTTGATCCAGCATTCTGTGGCACAGCATCCAACACTGTAAGGACATTATACGCATCAACACAAGCACCCGTAATCTGCTTGGTACCACAGGCACCTCTTTTCGACTCGTCGCGTTGGATTGCTGCCAAGATACTAACCGAACTGCCATAGGTAACAGGGAGCTTCCCTATCAGGTTTTCACTGGTGTCGCCATTTCCGTACTTGTTACTTGCCCCCAAGATGCCTGTGGACTCTAACTGGGGGTCATCATCAGCGCTAACTGTGCCGCTACCGGAGCCAGAAATGCTTGTTATAGTAACAGCGGACTTACCTGCAGCAGGAGCGACCCAGTAGTCTCCGTTAGCAAACTGACCGCAACTAGCAGCGGTGCCCCCCGAATTAAACTCCCATGCGAATGCAACGGTATAGCTCCTTTTAACGGAAACTGTTATGGAGGTTCCAGTACAGGGATTGGCAGCATCTACAGATCCACAGTTACAATTCGCGCTCGCCTGATAGGCAAACAAAGAACAACACGCCAATATTAATAATTCTCTCTTGTATCTCATTTCACACACCTGTTCATAAAGGAGTGAACCAGTTTTTTGGGCTACATTTGACTTTCTAGAGGGGGCATGGACTATATCTTACATAGGTTACCTTAAAGTGACCAAATCAACCCACTCCGCTTAACAAAGAATAGCAGCCTTTACTCATGATCTGGGTATAAACCGATAAACTGTGACTCATAACTCAACGCTTTTGAATAGCTGAAAGATCAGCATTAGCAATGCTTATTCCAATATCAATTCACTGAAAAATCATTTCTAAGCTGATGCAAAACTGCGTCTAACTGCTCAATTTTCTGCTCCCGAACTCTATCGTCACTCATAAAGGCAGGCCTTCTAGTGACCTCTTCCAACATTCCTGCCAGTTTCTCCTGATGCCCCGCATTCCAGCCTTTGACAAAAACATTATCTCTGATTGCTTTACTACCATCCAAGAGGCCACGCCTAACATTCCTGGCTTTAGTCTTGGCCTGTATCTTTATTTTATACATCAGGTTTACCTCCCTTTCACCCTTATAACTCTCAGAAGCGAGACTTTGCTCGTTGTAGTCGATTTCATCAGCGCTTATCCGGTAGTCTATTTTCCTCCGGTCAGCTCCAGTGTACAAATATTCAAACCAATCAGATTGCGGCACCCTAATATACTTGGCTGGCACCTCAATCGACCTACACCAGTCAGCCCACTTAAACGGTAGAAACTTAGGGGAAATCCCAACGGGTATCCAGCCGGTTCTAAAATAGTCTGCAATAATCGCACCGTGAAGAGATTCGGTTACTACTTTCTCACACCCGGCTATGGTCTTGAAAATGTCATGCACATCATCATACGGGCTCAAATACTGAATCCCTGCCTGCTCGCATACTTTTTTCCAGCACCCCGACTCCGCGCTTGTCCAGTGGGGGATAAAACACACACCAGACTTACTTGGAATCTTCTGATAGCTCGGTATTTGAGAGATCAGCCAAGCGCCATCGACGATTGCTTTCTCCGCTGGAAGATCAAAGCACTTAGCGGTCAACGGGCCTCGAACAAAGTAAAAACGCCAATCCGCATAGGCTTCTCTAGCCGGCATTGCACCATACCCAGCACCGGAACCAAAAATCACCTTTGTTCCCTCAAGGTAGTTTAGCGATGATTTCAATAGGGAGCCTATACCTATCAGACGAACACCATCATCATGCAGCAACTCCCCCAGAAGCTCGGACCAAAGCCATTCGTTCATGTAGTCTCCGAAATTCCGGGTACCCTGCCAATAAAAAGGTTTCATCTAATACCTCTAATGTTCTGTCTAAACATAAAACTGTCTCTTTCAACTGCGAAATATCCAAGCTTCAAAAGCATGAGCTGAGAACCGCACTATAGAGTCAAATCGCCGAATGCGCTATCCAACTGGTTGGTTCTGACTTAACGTTATGACGCTTGATCGCTGCAAGAAAGGGCTAAACTTTTTCTCATTCACCCAACGCAAATAAAATGTAAACTCATAACACGGAAACTATCTGCTTAAACTGAGAGTCGCTTTTTGCAATAACGGCGGGAATATCGCGCGCGAGCGCCTCCCGCACCTGCTGGCGATTATGCCACGAACCTATCAGCCCCTCTGTTAGGCGCTCAGTGCTCAGCGATCGCGCATCAAAGCTGGCATCCCCCTGACCTGCACTTTCAAACACTCCCTTGAACTTCCCACTGTAGGCAATCGCAGCGGTTGGCACCTGGCTGGACAATGCTGCGATGGTTGCATGCATTCGCGTCCCACAAAACCAGTCACAATGGGCAATGACCCCCTTAATATCACACTGATCATATTCCCCTTGCAAAACACTCACTCGCTCAACATATTTCTGATTAATGCTGCTCCGGATTATTTCACACGCTTGCGCATCGGACTCATAGTGACCAACTGGGGCCAGTACATGAGGGATAAGGCAAACATTACCATCTGAATTCGCCAGAACAAGCTCAAGGGTTTCTACGACCGCTTTTTTATAGTCAAGCTTCAAGCCAAATTGCTTTCGCGCCTCACCAGGATTATTTAACACCAAGCCACTGACATTAAAACCAAAAAGCTCCTTACCACTTTCCTTTTTTGGCAACAGCTGTTTATGTTCTAAGGTTTGATCGGATGATTTTGGCAAAATGAACGCCACATCAACAGCCTGCTGATGCCGCTCTGGATCAAACTTATCGCCCAGCAGGTCTTTTAGAATATCAAACGAATAACGATCTCGAGCAAATGCCATAGTTGCTGCGCATACTATTTCTTCGGCTATTCGCCTACTCTCACCTTTCTCGAAGGGACCATAGGTCTGCGGCAAAAGAACAAGCGGAATATCATTTTCCAAAGCTATAAGTTTAGGGCAAATAATGTTCTTAAAACGATACGTACCATAAAGATCAGTAAAACTATCTCCACCGCTGATATCCATAATCGCTGCAGCACTGCGGATTCTTTTCGCCTCCTTAGTCAAAAAAGGTAGAAATCGCGTACAAAAACGAATGTTTGTGTAGTTGGATGATTGATAGTAACGACGAGAACTCTTTGCCCCCATCAGATTCAAGCGAACGCCATCATTGAGTGTGTAAGCCTCATCTCGAACACCATGACCATAGTCAACAATGTTTACCCCAAGATCAGGCAGTAATGACTTTAGCTTTGATACAGTTGAATAACATAGAGCTGACACCCCCAAATTTCCAGTATCCGGCGCAGCCCCTGTAACAACTATGTGCTTATCCCCCATTTATCCAACCCTTCCAACTAATAAATAAAAATACCAAATCTAGCCAAAACTTTTTCAACAATCTGATCCAGCGGCATTACAAGAAAGTGTATCAACACCATCGTACTCAAGAACAATAAAACAAGAATTACAAACCAAGCGCGGATTTTTTTTCTCTCCAGCGCAAGCTTATTTTCATCTTTCAGGCGCCCAAGGGAAACCTGAGGATATGCTGCAAACAGGCGCTGAAAATCGGAACGGCTCCTGATGGTTTTATCGAAGAAGCCCAGCGCCAATGCAATCGCAATTGGAAAACCAAAGGACAAGCAAACCCCTGCGGCCAACAACAATATCCTGTCCGGTGCGACCGGCACTTGAGGCAAAATTGGAGGCTCAATAATCGAAAACTTTTCCGCCTGTAAGCTTTGCTCCAGACTCTCTGCCATTGCGGCATCCATTATCTTCCCTGTAATCGAGTTGTATTGACTAAGCTTAGCTTCATAACCCCTTTTCAAATCAATGAAGCCTCGCTCTACGATCGGAACGTTTAGTATTCTCTGCTCTATCTCAGTAATTTCAGTTTCAGTTTCTTTTTTATCCATCCTTAAGCGATTAATTTCCAGCTCAAGGGAAGATAAGCGTTTTCTAACAGCGCTGCCACCGCCTAGGCTGGCAGCCTCGCCCTCGACAGCCCCTGCAACAGCATGGCTGGACTCAAGCAAGCCTATACGCTGCCTCAGCTCGACCAGATCCGGATGTTCCGGACGATATTTTAGGCTCAACTCCCTGTACATCGCTTTTAGCTCGCCCAACTCATCGCCAGGCAAGCCCTGGGGGCCACCCTCCTCACCCTGTAATGAAAGCTGAGCTTTGATGAGCTCTATTTGACCAGTGCTTAGCCTTATTTCCCGATTAATATTCTCCAGGCGCTCTTTAAACTGCAGCCGCATGTCCTCCAGCAATGGCAAGTGCTCAGGTAGCGAATCCTTGTTTTGCTGCTTGAACTCAGCGACAGAAGCCTCTATCTGATCCAACTCCTTCTTTACTTTATCCGCTTCTGCACGCAGGAATGCAGTGGTATTACTGGCGCGCTGAGTCCGTACTTTTACGTTTTCGCTTAAAAACAAAGTAACCAGATCATTTGCCATGGAATGCGCAATCGCAGGGCTACGCGAATCAAAGCCGACAGTAAATGCAATCGCCACCTTGGTTCTTCGATCTGTTTGCGACTCTATAACATCGAGATATATCGAGCGCCTAACACTGTCTATAACTTGACCTATCTGAATAGGATTATTTTCGTCCAGCTCAAAGTATTCATAATTTCGGATTACTGTTAGCAGCTTTTCCCTGGTCATTACCCTTTGTCGTATAACTTCGATTCGCTCTTTAGCCGCCGAAGTTACGGTTGTCTGTACCAACTCCGTTGGTATGCTCTGGGTTTCAACCATCACTGTCCCCTGAGAGCGGAAAATAGGCGGAAGAGATATGACAACCAGGCTGGCTATAATCAACAGGGGAATACTGGTAAGTACGATGTACCACTTGTAGCGAAGTAACGCAGGTATGAAATTGGGAGTGATACCGGATTGCTCTTGCTCGTCTTCACTGTACACGGCTTTGTCCTTCAGTTTGCTGTCAATGTACTTAGCGGCATAGGTTACATCAAAAAAGGGGCGCACGGCCCCTTTTTAATATGGATTCTTTATTATTGTTAATATTTCTGACGCTTTACTGAGCCCCTTTCTTTGCATTGCCAAGTAACAACAGCGCAAAGCCTAGAACCAGAGCCATAACGGGTAATGGCACGGACACGAATGCACCTGTGGAAACGACTGAAGAATCAGCCCCCTCAACGAACATCAATGCGTACGAACCAGCCGAGAGCACGATTATGGCAAACATGAATAACAACTTAACTAACTTCACAAAGAACCCCCTGAAGACTTTCATCTATCCAATTACTGTCACCTCGCAACATCGCACTCCCCATGAGTGCAAACGAGGCCTGCTTCCTAATAGCAAAAGACGGGCCAGGAAGTTTTTTGCGTTGAAATATAGTGATTTTTACCGCTATTTGAGCAACGAAGTGTAATCTGGTAAGAAATACTGTAACAAAACAGTTCGTTAAAGCAGCATATTAGGAAGATCGTATGAAAAAGGGAGTCCCCTCCGCTTAGGCTTGTAAAATATGCCGACACATCTTATTGCGCTGCAAAAGAACGTTGGCACCAAGTTATCTCAACTTTCTTTAGGAATGCCTTCATATCGACTCTGCCTCAGAATGTCGGGATGTTCTACCCTATAGCTGTTGCATACGATCTAGCGTTTTCAAGCATATTTGATTTCAGGTGGGCTACTGAGGAAGAAAGACAGGCAAAACCCCGTTTAACTGTGAAACAAATTTAACAAGGCGCTGCTCTGCCTCCTGCTCCCCGTGCTCTATCGCAGTATAAACTCGAACAAGCGTGCCATCGGTCCTGCCATATACCAAGGCGCGATAAAGAAGAGCAGCCCTGGCAGCAAGCTCATTCGCATAGTTAATATTTTGTTGATTGACCCAGTAAAGAACGAGGAGCTGCTCGCCTCCCTGCTCGATTATAGCCCTGACGGCCTTACCCTTCATACCATAGTCAGCGAGATCTACGACCTGCTGTTTTTGTATCTCCCAGCCAGCAGAAGGAAGACAATCTTTCGGCGAATGAATGACGCTGCCTTCTCGTTGCCGCTTATAATAAGCCATGTAAAGATTCACCGGCGGGTGCATTCCACCTATAAAATCGCCAAGGAAGTAGTCATCTGCTTTTAATACTCTCAGTACTTCCGGAGCAATTAAATCGGGGAAGTACTCCATGCTACCTACACGCAAAGGAAACCGGTCAAAGGTTTTTCTATTGATCGGATCTGACTCCCGCATCAATGTAGCACTATATATCAAGCTAAACATCGCGACGATCAGCACCAGCAACAGTGCATACGCTCTTCGCAAAGGCAATAATTCAATGCCCACTTCAGGTTGATGGGTATGGTGCAGGGTGAAATGCTTCGTTGCACCCAGCCTACCTTTGGTGACCCGGGTAATTACTTCAATAACCCCATACAGAAAAATACACGCACATAGGAATACCACCCAGCCTTCAAAGTCGTGAATAAAGCCTTGTGCCGCCTCAGACCCCGCATACTTTATAAGCAACCCTGTAACAGCGATTCTCGCGCTATTCATCAATACCGTAATCGGAATAGTCACGATAAATATAAGCAACCGTGTTACATAGCCACCCCGATATGAATAGGCAGCCACCCAACCAATAGCCATTAAAGGAAGAAGATAGCGCAAACCCGAGCACGCTTCCTCCACCAGCATGACAAAGCTCCCCATATCAATAACGTTGCCATTTTGCAAAACGGGCAAGCCCATAAGGCGAATAAAGTAGACCCCTATGTCAGACGAAATAAGCTGTAACTCCTGTGTCAGGAGGCGCGTGACGAGATACGGAAATGGAAATGAAAGAGCAACAAGACTTAAGGGAAATAGAAGGGGGCGCAACAATACAAACCCACCCAATGCATAAGTTACCCCTGACAGAGAAATAAAGAACGCATAATATTTTGCTAGCTCAATATCTGCCAGAATGGACGCCGTATAAAGCAGGAAGGAAAACAGGAGTATCAGGTAGCCGGAAGCAGCTGGCTGAATTTGCAGGCGAGATAAATACTCACGGCGCTGTATAAATGTAAAAACCGCCAGGCCTGATAACAACAAACCATGACCAAACTCCTCGGAGTTAAGCCAATATATGGTAAGGCTGGCAAGCGCAGGCGAAAACGCCAGTACAAGAATAATAAAAAAAAACGCCAACAATGAAAAGGGAGTGAGCTTTTTTTCAATCGCTTGCGGCCAAGTACTTATAATCAAGGACCTTCCCCTACAAAGCTTTCGATTCTCTTAAGCAATTGTTCTGACGTTTTCAGCGATACGCTTTCGATCTTTGTAGATTCGAGCTGCTGAACCCTCGCTGTAAGGCTTTCTGATAATTGCTCACCATCATTAACAATATCAATACTTGCATGATGCGAAAACTTTTCGGCAGACCCCAGTTGATGATCATTTCTATGCTCACCCAATTTAGCAAGACGCGGCATTAACACCAGTGGCTTTCCGGCCTCAAGCCCTGAAATTATTGTCCCCATACCCACATGACTTACGATGATGCGAGCCTCATCAAAGTGATTGCCATATTCTACTGGCGTCAACCACTGGGTAAACGGAAAATGCTGGGGCTGATATTCACCTGGTCCAATTTGTCCAAATACGGGACATTGCGGGTGCAATCCAGCCCATTCATCCAGGGCCTTCACTAAACGATCAAAAGGCAATTGTGTCCCTGTAGTCAAAAAGATCATATTACCGTACCACTATATTCGGGACCGTTTTCGCTAGCCAGGTGAGGCCACTGGGTTAAAAACAAGTCGGCATACTTCTGTGCTTTCTTTCCCGCCAGGGACAACTCATGGACATTGGCAATACTATCGAGCCAGATAGTATTAGCACCCATTTTTTTTGCAAAAAACAGCGCAAAAAAACCCGGCGCTGCGCCTGTTGTGAGCACCACATCCGGCCTTACCCTTAGGACAACAAGTAACACCATCAATGCCTGGATAATTAAGCGCAGCTTACTGGTTTGCGATGCATCCAGCACGTAGTAAAACCTATTGCCTTTTGCAATCTCCCGATAACTTTTCTCAGTACATGCCATATGGATTTCACAAGATGCAAGTGCAGGTAATAGCCTGTTCATTTGTACCCAGTGCCCCCCCGAGGAGGAAATCATTAAAACTTTTTTCTGCTTACCGCTCATTTAGCTATCTCGCTGACTCATCTCTTTCCCAGGTGGTAAAATCCTGCACCTCAAAACGTTTGCGGGCCTGCCTTTTTGTTTGCCATTGCGCGTAAGCGTATATAACAGCCGCGGGCAGCAGCCATGGTTTCCTGGCAAGCAGCGAAAGCAAGGCACCGGGGGTATTCTCTCCACCTAATTTGCTACCCGGAAATTTCTTCACGACTTCCATATTGCCAAACCTGGCTCGCGTTTTTATTTTTATCAAGCTGGACAAATTACCTGGGGCAAAAACCCGAAAGGTTACACCCTCTATTGTTCTGCGCTCTTGTGCGCTAAATAGCGAGCGTACATAACCATCATCGGAGATAATGTTTGGAAATTGTTCAAACCGGGCCCGACCCTGTTCACTCAAGATATATATACCCGTACCAATCATATGCTTTTGACGGAAGTAAGGCAGCTTTTGCCATATGGCGTAAAACGCTTTAACCAGCAGGTTTGATCGGCTTAAATCGAACACAACTTCAGGGGCTACTGCCAATAAACTCGGGTTTTGCTCAAGGGCACTTATCGTTTTAGCAAGGTCCTCCAGGGATATCATCACATCAGCATCCAGGTATACTCGCGGGAACCCGCTGGCGACGCCATCTCCCAGATTTAGCGCATTGGCTTTAGAGGGTATTTCAGTCTCCACGATTTTGACATTATCAAAGCTACGGGCAATTGCCACAGTATTATCTTTACAGGCATTGCACACCACAATAACTTCCATGTTGTTATTGTTCGTCTCCAGCGCACTTAGACAGCGCCCGATAACGGCGGCTTCATTGTGCGCGGGGATAATGATACTTGCGATTTTTGCCGTCATAGTTTGAACCAAGCCATCCTAGTACGCGTTTTTAGAAAACAAAGCGAACGGTGTTTTAATCAAAATCCACAAGTCCAGAGAAAATGTCCAATTCTTGATGTATTCCAGGTCAAGCTCTATTCGCTTGGCCATAGCCTCAACGGTTTGCGTTTCTCCTCGAAAACCGTTTATTTGTGCCAATCCTGTCATACCAGGCTTAATTCGGTGACGCGCCAGGTACCGCTTAACTTTACTGGAGTAGAACTTGTTATGAGAAACCGCATGCGGCCTGGGACCAACCAGTGACATACTGCCCTCAAGTACATTAAAAAGCTGTGGCAGCTCATCAATACTGGTTTTTCTTATAAAGTGCCCAATGGGGGTTATGCGATCATCGCCTTTTTTTGCCTGCTGCACGATGTCTCCCTCTTCATGCAAATACATACTGCGGAACTTGTAGACATAAAACTGCTTACCGTCCCAGCCGTCGCGGATTTGCTTGAATATTATCGGCCCTTTTGAAGTAAATTTAATGATTGATGCTATCACCACAAGCACGGGAAAGAACGCAATAATCATTAGCAAAGAAACCACTTTATCAAGCGAGTATTTCAGGAAGGCGGGGCCGCCAGCGAGCAGTGGCGTCTCATTCAGATTAATAAGAGGTACGCCGGAAACTTCGCGCACACTATGATTTAATAAATTGAGTGCGAATATATCGGGAGCCCAAATCAAATCCGCATTAATATATTTTAATTTTTCCTGAATCTCCTGCAGTTTTTGAGTGTGCTCGAAAGGCAGCGCAACGTAGATGCGTTTAATTTTGTGCCCATTGACAATATCAGCAATGTTTTCCAAATTCCCCAAAAGCTTGAATCTATATTTTGCCACTCACCCGGCTCGCCAGATTTGTTTACCACACCCACGACGTTATCTGGCAGCCAGATATTACAAGTGAGCTTATCCGCAAGGCGCTCCGCAATGGGGCCATCACCAATGACAAGAGTAGGCACTTTCGGCCGAATGGATATACTCCACCACTCATTGATTTTGTAGGTAATAATAAACACTAAAATCTGTACAAATATCGACAGCACGCCCCAATTAACGATCACATGCTTGGAAAACATTTCCGAACTGCCGGTGACCATGGAGAGCACGCCGAGTAGAATAATGACTACCCCCCAAGCCCGGCAAAGATGACGAATAGCCCCCGGAATATTGCCAAAACGACGGTAAACACCCATCGAGCTGTAAACGGCCACCATAAGCAGTACATTAAAAACCACTAAGGAACGATAAGGGACTGTGAACTCCAAGTGCTCATGGTAGGTTAGAGCTACCAAAGTACCGGATACAGCTGCAATATTGAGGATTTGCTGAACCCACTGCACAAAAGTGTCATGATTACGCAGTAAACGACGGCGACTGATATCCAGTTCAATGCTCATACTCGTTTTAGCACCCTCCGAGGGTTTGTCTAGTTTGCGTCGAGATAGGATTTATCCAGAATAGATTTCCACCACTGGTCATTGTCGAGATACCAGGCGATAGTCTTTGCAATTCCTGTGTTAAACGTTTCCTCGGGACGGTAGCCCAACTCGTTGTTTGCTTTGCGCGGGTCAATAGCGTAACGCCTGTCGTGCCCGGGACGATCAGTGACATATGTGATCAAGGAAGCTGATTCTCCTGCAATAGCGGCTTCTGCTGCAGGGTATTTAGCGGCCAACTCGGGATTCGCTGCGAAGCTCTTATCAATGCTTTCACAAACCAGTTTGACAATATTGATATTGGCCCACTCGTTTTCACCGCCTATGTTATAGGACTCACCAACCACACCTTTCTTCAGCACAAGATCAATGCCACGCGCATGGTCCTCAACATAGAGCCAGTCGCGAATTTGCATGCCATCACCATAAATCGGCAAGGGCTTATTGTGCAAAATATTGGTGATAACCAAAGGAACAAGCTTCTCCGGAAAATGGTAGGGACCGTAGTTATTGGAGCAGTTGGATGTTGATACCTGCAAACCGAAAGTGTGGAGGTAAGAGCGTACCAGATGATCAGAAGCAGCCTTGCTTGCAGAATAGGGTGAATTTGGTGCGTAGGCTGTTGTTTCGCTGAAAGGAGGGTCATTTGGCTCCAGCGTGCCGTAAACTTCATCGGTGGAAACATGATGGAAGCGGTGTTCTTTGCCATCGCCGCTCAGCCAAACGTTTTTTGCCGCCTTTAACAGGCTATGGGTACCGACAATATTGGTTTCAATAAAAGCATCCGGGCCGGAAATAGAACGATCCACGTGAGATTCAGCAGCAAAGTGCACCAGCTTGGTAACCTCATGTTCTTTTAGCAGGCTTTCAACCAGAGACTGATCGAGGATGTTTCCCTTCACGAATTTAAAATTGGGGGTTTCCTGAACACTCTCCAGGCTATGTACATTGCCGGCATATGTGAGTGCATCTAGCACCACCACACTATCTTTGGGATATTTACTCAGCCAGTAATGCACAAAATTAACACCAATAAAACCTGCACCACCGGTGACCAGTAAAGATTCACTCATAACAAAACTCAATTAACATGTTAACCCCATGGAAGGGGTGTATTCCGAGGAGCTTGCCTGGAGCAAGCCCGGTTAACCCCATGGAAGGGGTGTATTCCGAAGAGCTTGCCCGGAGCAAGCCCGGTTAACCCCATGGAAGGGGTGTATTCCGAAGAGCTTGCCCGGAGCAAGCCCGGGTAACCCCATGGAAGGGGTGTCAGCAAGCAACACGAAGCTTAACTAAATGGCTCGTCCAGCATCGCTGACAATGCCGCCCGCCAATGCAACTTTGGCGCCAGTGGCAAGGCGTCATTCAAAGAAGCCTTGCTCATAACACTGTAACGCGGCCGCTGCGCTGGTGTAGGGTAGGCCTCCGTAGGGATGGGCAAAATGGGAATCGCTTTTTCGATTAAGCCTTTTTCCAATGCCAGCTCCTGGATGGCTACAGCAAAGTCATACCAGCTGGCAACGCCATCGTTTGTGCAATGA
>CAJIBL010000524.1_pt1 | contig 20773 bp, 16 predicted proteins | sample 9199351 | NCBI WGS metagenome assembly CAJIBL01 (sample SAMEA7708304, study PRJEB35096) | sediment metagenome | biome: marine neritic benthic zone biome [ENVO:01000025]; feature: sediment [ENVO:00002007]; material: shallow marine sediment [ENVO:03000034] sea grass bed [ENVO_01000059] ...
ACCCCATGACTATAAAAAGAGAAGCGCAAATATCGCTTGATGCGACGCCGTTTTATCACTGTTATGTACGCTGTGTTCGGCGTGCGTATTTGTGTGGTGAGGATTTTTCCACTGGGGAGAATTACGATCATCGCAAGCAGTGGATTGTTTCCCGCCTAAAATTCCTGTCCTACGTTTATGCCATTGATATTTGTGCCTATGCGGTATTGAGCAATCATTACCATGTGGTATTGCATGTCGATAAAGCACGCGCTCTGGCCTGGACAAGGGAAGAAGTTGTTGAGCGCTGGACGCAGCTCTTTAATGCGGATGTGCTGGTTGAGCGGTGGCTTAAATCGCCCGCCGAGTTGGATAAAGCTTCTTTGCAAGCGGTTTATGAGCGTATTGAGGAGTGGCGAGAGCGCCTGTATAGCATCAGCTGGTTTATGCGCAGTATTAACGAAACCATTGCTCGCATGGCCAATGAAGAGGAAAAGTGCAAAGGTCGGTTTTGGGAAGGTCGCTATAAAAGCCAGGCATTATTGGACGAGGCCGCCCTGCTGAGTTGTATGGCTTATGTTGATCTAAACCCGATTCGAGCGGGTATGGAAAATAACCTGGTGGAGAGTGATTACACATCCATTCAGCAGCGTTTATTTGACTATGCAAAACACAAAGCGGTAAAAAGCGGCGAAGAAAAAACGCTTGGCAAGCGTATTGCGAAACAAAGAGAAATTAAAGCCGAGCTTGAGCTGGATAAATTCCCCGAAGCGCCGTTGATGCCTTTTGATGGTGCCAGTAAAACGCCGGTTAATCGTGCTTTGCCCTTTACCCGTGAAGACTATTTTGCCCTGGTGGATGAAACCGGCCGAGCGATACGCGATGACAAACGCGGCTTTATCCCAGACTCCATCCCAAAAATTGTCAGCCAGTTTGGCATTAACCCCGATAAATGGCTGGAACACATTCAAGATTTCGGTAAGCGCTACGGGCGCGCCTGTGGCAGTGTAAGTGAAATGGAGCGCTTTGCACACGTGTTTGAGATGAGCTGGCTAAGGGGGGCGGGGCACTCCAAGCGCAGTTATTTTAGGACCTCTTAAACTCGGCCAAGATGAAAAAAATACGGGTAGACTTTGGTTTTACTACATCCAGTGATCTGCTGAAAGGTCGGTAGCAAAGAAGCATAACCAAAGTATTCGGATTAAGGGGTAAAGGCACAAAATATATGTGGCTATCTCAAGGTTTCTCAACGCAGAGCTGGCTGTTTTGCTGAAGCGAACGGCAGTACTGCTTTTCATTAGGACTAGAGAGGCAGTTTTGTACATAAGTTTTACCTAAAATAGGGTAAACTGGCGGGATAACGATAATATTGAGGTGTTTTAATGTCCGCTCGTTCTATTCTGTTCACCCTAATTGCCGTATTTGTTGTCAGTGCTTGTGGTTCTGGCGGCAGTTCCAGTTCATCAGATAGTGGCTCTTCTTCAAGCAGTAGCTCTTCCAGTTCTTCGACCAGCTCTTCCAGCGGTTCTCCTGTTGGGGCTCTGATCAAACTCAATCAATTGGGCTATTTGCCAGAAGGGCAGAAGTACGCGGTGGTGCCAGACCTTGCTGCAAGTGAATTTCAGCTGATAGATAACACCGGTGGAACGGTTTTTTCGGCGGCACTTTCGGCGGGGGCAAGCTGGGCTCCAGCGGGCGAAACTGTGAAGCTGGCTGACTTTAGCTCTTTTAATACCGCTGGCCAATATCGGGTTCGGGTGGCGGGGCTTGAAGATTCTGCCTTATTCGATATAGGCACGGATGTGTACGAAGCCGTTCACGATGCGGCAATGAAAGCCTATTACTATAACCGTGCCAGTACCGAGCTGCTTGCGACCCATGCTGGTGATTGGGCGCGCCCGGCCGGCCATCCGGATACCCGCGTTCGTGTTCATGCTTCGGCCGCTTCGGATGAGCGACCGGTAGGCACAGAGATTTCGGCAGCCAAAGGCTGGTACGACGCCGGGGATTTTGGCAAATACATTGTTAACTCCGGAATTTCCACCTACACCTTGTTAGCCGCCTACGAGCACTTTGCCAATTACTACAATAATCGCAGCTGGAACATTCCAGAGTCGGGCAATAACATTCCCGACTTGCTGGACGAAATCGTGTGGAATCTGGATTGGATGGAAGCCATGCAGGACCCTAACGATGGTGGCGTTTACCACAAATTAACAACGCTCAATTTCGCCGGTACTGTTATGCCCCACGAAAGTAATGCAGATCGTTATGTTATACAGAAAAGCACATCTGCAGCGCTTAATTTTGCTGCGGTAATGGCCACTGCCAGCCGGGTATTTGCCAGTTTCGAAAGCAGTTTTCCCGGCAGATCACAGCAATACCTTACCATGGCGCAAAATGCCTGGGCATGGGCGAAAGCGAACCCTTCGGCGCTTTACACGGCTAACCCGGGTGGCGTTAGTACGGGGGCCTATGGTGATGCCAATATTAACGACGAATTTGCCTGGGCCGCAGCAGAGCTTTATGTAACAACCGCAGATGAAAATTTTTACAGTGAGTTTGATTCACGCAATGTAAGCGCTGGCGTACCTGGCTGGAGCTATGTATCACCACTGGCCTATGTGAGTTTGAGTTTCCACGGTGAAGGTTTATTGCAAGCTGCAGAGCATAGTGCAGTTAACGATGTACTGCTTGCTACCGCTAATAGTCTGGAAGCTGCTTACCAGGGCTCTGCTTATCGTGTGTCGATAAGCAATTTCGTTTGGGGCAGTAACAGTACCGCGCTTAATCAGGCCTTGATGTTGTTGCAGGGCTACCGGATTTCGGGTGATCAAAAATATCGAAATGCTGCGTTGGGTCTGGTGGATTATGCCTTTGGCAAAAACCCCACGGATTATTCTTATGTCACGGGCTTTGGTGAGCGGCCACCGATGGATATCCACCACAGACAATCTTTTGCAGATGAAGTTGCTGCGCCAGTACCGGGCTTTCTTGTCGGTGGCCCTAACCCGGGCCAGCAAGATGATTGCGACTACGCTTCCAACTTGCCGGCTAAATCCTATGTGGATGACTGGTGCAGTTATGCGTCAAATGAGGTGACGATAAACTGGAATGCGCCGCTGGTTTATGTGCTGGCGGCGTTGAGCTCACTCTGATATCTGTCCAGGCCGCGCAGCGCGGCCTACTCAAAAAATTTGTAGTGCTGTGCTGCAAAGTACTCGCCGTTGGGGCCATTATCATTCACCAGTATGGGGGCGAGCATACCGGGTAGCACGGTTTCCACCGCTTCCCAGGCATCCGGGCCGCCCAGGTCTGTTCTAATCCAGCCGGGGTCAATGGCATTTACGCGAACAGCAGTATCTTTGAATTCGAAGGCGAGGTCCCTGGTCCATTTGTCGACAGCGGCTTTGGAGACGCTGTAGGGTGCCAGTTGGGGTTGATCGCAAATGCCGGATGACACATTCACGATTCTGCCCCAGTTTCTCTCTTTCATGCCGGGCGCGAATGCGCTGCATAATTGCACCATAGCGAACAAATTCACCTGAAAAGATTTCAACCATTCGCTCATAGGGAAGTCAAAAACAGGCGTCGACTCGCAGGGGATGGCGGCGTTGTTGTATAGAATATCCAGCTGCGGAGTGATGTTTCGTACGGCAGTAATAATTGAGTCTATGCTCTCTTCAGAATCCAGTTTACCGCTCACAAGTTGATACGGGAATTTTCTATCTTTAAAAAGTTGTTCTGTGGTACGCGTACTGTCCAGGGTTCTGCCATGAATAATAACATTACAACCCAGTTCACCAAGGCCCAGGGCAATTTGCTGGCCTATGCCTCTACTGGAGCCTGTTACCAAAGCCCATTTATCTTTGAGTGATTTCTTCATTGATACATCCAGAGTTTTATTTGATTTGTTGGAGGTTTTCTTCCAGTGCGGCAGCGCGAATCATCGTTTTCAAGGTTTTTGAATGAAATTCGCGCGCGTAAAGTATAACGACCACAAATGCAACGGCGAAGAGGTACAGCCAGGTATTAAACAGCCAAACCAAAATAGCCATGGAAAAGTAATAGGCCCTTAAGCCATAGTTGTAGCTATGGCCCGCCTGGTCGATGACTTTGGCAAAGTTAAAGGCAAAGGTTTTATCCGAGTCATCTTTGGCTTCTTCGTCGTGCATTGGCGTGGCCCCGAGGAGAATTACGCTGAAGCCGTATTGTCGCATGGACCAGGTGAAGGTGAAAAAAGCAAATGCGTGGACAAATAACAGCAGCAGAATTTTAAACTGTAATTGTAATGGGCTAATACCTGACTCGGCAAAGGGAAGGTTGGTGAGCAGAGCATGAATTTTATCTGTGGAGGCTACAGCAGTTACCAAACCCGCAATCACAAGTATGGAGGTGGAGGCCAGAAAGCTGGCATTGCGTTCCAGGTTGGCGACTATGGCAACATCGCCGATGCGATTTTCCCGGCGTAACATGCGCAGTATCCATTGCTTGCGGTACAGTTGCAGTACTGAAGAAAGACAGTACACCTTCTTTGCACGTTTTCGTGCAAACTCCGAATAGCCTATCCAGCATAAAAACAACCAGCTTGTTGCCAGTACGTCAATAATATGCTCATTTAGCCATTGCGTAAAACTCATAGCCAATTACCTGTGTTAGGGCTTTGTGGAGCGCTGGTTTAGCTTTCTGTCTAGCCTGCGTAGCGTTTAGATTGCTGCGTTTCGCTTGCAGAGTAGTTTAGCCGGCGATATTTTAGCGTGTTCGGCTTGCTGGTGCTGCTTGCAACAAGTAAACCAGAAATCTAGGGGATTTCTCCTGGTGATTTTGGCTGCTCCGGTCCCAGGCTGGCATCATCAGCTATACCGTTTTCGATGAGCGCTTTTAGCTCCGGGTAATTTTTAGCCAGCACTTCTGCTGGCAGCTTGTCTGTGAGTGTTTTTCCATTTCTGTTTTTTAACAGATACAAGGGGGCTTTGTCACCAGGCCAGATTTCAATCAGGTAATCCCCTGTGCTGAGGGTGCCAATCATAGTGTCCGTTTTCGGTTCAGATAAAGCACCATGTGCAGCGAGGGTGAAAGCCAGTAGGGCAGTAATTTTTTTCACAAAGTCATCCTCCAATAAAAGCCAGAATGGTATTGATTCTCCCGGTTTAACGCAGCTTTTTTAAAATACAGCATAGTCTGCGTTTTTTAGGGCTCTACCTTAACGATAACCCGTTGATAACGGGTTAAGCGGGGCTCGCCATGATCCGTAACCGCGAGTATGAAATGCATGGTGCCGTTGCGCAATACCCGGGTGGTGGGAACGGTGAACCAGGCTTCTGGCTGGTCGAAATCATTCACCATTACCGATTGGCCTGAACGTGCACTTGCTCTGGTGAAGCTGCCGGCTTCCTGATAATAAAACCAATTGTAGCTCAGCTTGTCTTTGTCCGGGTCTGAACAGTTTTTCGCAATCAGTTTTACTTTCTCACCGGGTTTTGCCTGCAGCTCGCGTTTATGCCCGAGTTTGACTATTGGTGGGTGGTTAGCCTCTTCAAAGCTTTTTTCCGTCCAGTCCATACGCGCAGCAAAATCATTCTGAAACGCTTCACGCCAGCGCCAGATTGTTGCATGGTTAGTGGTGTGCCATTGGCCGTCGGTACCAAGCACTTCGTCGCGAGCGGTGGACCAGAAGGGGCGTGTTTCTGCTTCGAGCAAGTGTCTTTCCATACGCGGCGTGTAAAACTCGTAACGGCCGCCCCAGCCGCCCCAGTCCGGTTGCTCTGGCGTATTCAGGCCGTTGTTTATCAGGCCGAGAAAACTGGGTGTATCGCCTTCCATTAAATATTCTGTATGGGGGTACTCTTTACCCAGGGGGCCTTTGCGGCGTACATGGCGGTCGAGCCAGGGGTTGTCCACAATCGCGAAGTTAGCGCCGGAGAAGCGGGCATGGAACCTATCGCCGCTTATGCCGCTCCAGGTTGCAAAGTGGTAAGCGCCGCCTGTGTGAACCCCGGGGCTGGCTATATAGTGGAGTGACGGGAAGTTTTTTCGTATCCAGGGGCCTGAGTCGTCCTGGTCGGAAATGGTGTATACCCGCAATTTAGCGATGAACTTTTCCAGGGCTTCGGCAGAGCGGCTTTCGCGCACGGTCCACAGGGCTTGCGCCAGCACATTGGGGCCGCCCCATACGGTTACCCATAAAGGGCGGGAATCATTTTTATCTGCTGCAGCGATCAGAGCTTGCGAGCCGGAAGAGGTCATTCCTTTACCAACGGCCTCCATTCCGTACAGGGGTTTACCTGCGTGTACCAGCGCAAGTAGCTCTTTTGCTTCGGGGAAACCCTTTTCATGTTTTAACAGGTTTTTCTGTACTTTGCCGTAAGCGTTGATAATCCGCTTAATTCTCGCTTCTGCTGTGCGGGAGGGCTGGTGCACCGAGGTTGTTGCAACAATGCCCTCAATATCCCACTGATTGGAGTACACCAGAAATCTAACCAGTGATTGTGCATCGTCGGGCTCGTTTTCAATATCGGTTAACACAAATACCCGTGGCTTTTGCCATTCTTTGGCCTCGGAGAGGTGTGGGAATACTGTGAGCGTAATAAATATAAATAAGCAGAGTGCTATCACCACATACGGCGCTCGTTCTCGTTCATTGGCCAGTTCCTGTGATTTCTGGTAAGGCGATTTCATAAATGAAGTACTCTTGTTGTTATTAATTTGTTGATCAAAGCAAATTGCTGCCCTTACAACTGCCCGCTAAGTGCTTGCATCAAGCGCTGGTTGAATACAGTCCGTCTCTGCGCCCTTGTTTAACCCGGTTATTCATGTCTGCACCAAAGCGAGTTTACTGCAAGCCCCCGCTTTCGTTTATCAGCAAAATAGTTTAAAGGACTGTTATGTTATTGCACATCGATAATTACACGTTTATAACGGGTAAGCCGTGGGCTGCCATGGTCTGTTACGGCGAGAATTACATGCATGGTTCCCGTGCCCGGCGGCATAACGCGACTGGTTTTTACTGTGAGATGTGCCGTGTCCTTATCAAAGCCAATGATATCGTGTTTAAGACCCGTGCGGGAATTGGACATTACCCGGGTGCCGGCTTCTTCGTATACAAACCAGTGATACGACAGTGCGTCTCCATCCGGGTCTGTGGAGGCGCTTGCACTGAGCTTAATACGTTCACCTTGTTGCGCTTTTATGTAGTGCGGGTGGTCCAGCTTCGGAACAGGAGGATGATTGGCTTCCTTATACGGTTTAATGGTCCAATCCATACGTGCAGAAAAGTCGTTCTGGAAGGCTTCCCGCCAGCGCCATATAGTTGCATGGTTGGTGGTATGCCACTGGCCGTCGTTGCCAAGTACCTCATCTTGCACATTTGTCCAGATGGGACGGGTCTCTTGTTCAAGAAACCATCTTTCTTTGCGCGGTGTGTACAATTCGTAACGGCCACCCCAGCCGCCCCAGTGTGGATTTTCCGGGGAGTTGAGGCCATTATTGATGAGCCCCAGAAAACTGGGCGTATCGCCCTCCATCATAAACTCCCAGTGGGGATATTCCGCACCGAGGGGGCCTTTTCTGCGCACGTGGCGCTCTAGCCACTCATTAGTCACCAGAGAAAAATCGGCACCGCCGAATCTGCCGTGGAATTTATCGCCTCCGATGGCAATCCAGGTGGCGTGATGGAAACCGCCGCCAGCGTTGATCCCTGGAGTTACGATGTAGTACAAGCCGGGGAATTCACGGCGAATCCAGGGGCCACTGTTGTCCTGGTCTGAAATAGCGTACACCCGTATTTTACTCACAAAACGCTCCAGTTCCTGCGGTGTGCGTGTTTTACGCACGGTCCACAAGGCCTGCCCCAGCACATTTGGGCCACCCCACACGCTTACCCAGAGTGGGCGGGAGTCTTGTTTGTCTACGGCTTTTATTAACAGTTCTGCGCCTGATGAGTTGTTGCCGTCGCCAATGCCTTCCATGTCATGCACCGGAACACTTTTGGCGACAATTTTTAATAGCGATTTTGCCTGCGGATAACCCGCTTCATGTTTTTCGAGATTGTCGCGGACTTTGCCGTAAGCTTTTACGATGCGACGGATCATATCCGGATTGACTTTGTCTTTGTTTCTTCCCGTTGGCGTAGCTACCAGGCCTTCAATGTCAAAGTGGTTGGCGTAAGTCATCAGCCTGACCATGGACATTTTATCGTCCGGGTCACCGCCGATATCCGTCAGCACAAACAACCGTTGTCTGGATGCTTCCGGTGTTGCCTGTGCGCAGCTAATCGCACTGGAAAATAACAATGCAGCCAGGCAGATGGTCGAAAATAGCCTTACTCGACAATATTTTTCTATATTCATTGCACGCTTCCTGAAGAGTTATTGTTTTGGCCATTCACTTTTTTTTAAAAAATGAAAGGTGCTGTTTTGTTTGCCGGGAACTGATTTTTTAATCTCCAGGCTGCTATTGTTTAACAAGCGAATCATCTCTGCACCGGCATAGAGTACAGGGCCGTAGCCATGCGTGGCGTGTATACTTCGGCCCCGGTGGAAATAGTAAGTGTTGTCGTGGGCAAAGGTTGTTCCTTCTACCGTGCCGTCCACAGCACCATTTTCAAGAATGCGCGTATTGATAGCGTTCCACCCTGTTATGGCTACGGGCCCGTATACATGGTTTATCCAGCCTTCGTTAATGCCTTTGGCAATGGCAAAAGTAAACATTGCCGTGGCTGATGTTTCTGTAAAGGTATTGGGTTTGTCTAGCAGGTTGTGCCAGAACCCGGTGCCATCCTGCAGATTTGCCAGCGAGCGCACAAGTGAGCGGTAAAGGTGAAGTATATCGTCGCGCTTTTTATGGGTTTGTGGCATCAGCTCCAGCAGTTCGGCCATTGCCATGAGCGTCCAGCCATTTGCCCGCGCCCAGAAAAAGTGCGGATCGTATTCGGCGGAGCTTACGCTCCAGCCGTGATCAAACAGTTCTTTTTCGGCAACATACAGGCGATCCGCCATTTGCAGAATCTGCTTTGCGGCGTCGTCGAAATATTTTTTCTTGCCTGTAAATGCGCCCATATTGGCCAGGAAAGGTACGCTCATATACAGGTCGTCCGCCCAGATGGATTGATACTGTGGTCTGTGGCGGGCGAGGGTGCCATCTTTCAGGCGAAACTGATTTTTTGAAACATGTTCATCAATACGCTCGATTAGTGGCAGGTATTTGTCATTATTGTTTACTTGATACGTTTTTACTAAAGCTGCACCGATGGAGCCACAGTCATCCAGGGCATGGAAGTTCAATATCCTCGACCAGTTGGGGATTTTTTCTCTATAACCAAAGGATTCTGCCTGGGCTCGAAAGTACGGGATGTGATCAACAACAAAATCAAAAAACTTGCTGTTTGTTGCCGAGAAAGTATCTTCCCCGGTGACCTGGTCTAAATAGAGCAGGGCCGATAGCACTACGCCGTTAGTGTAAGACCACTCACCGGCAAAGCCATCGGAGACAATGGCGTGCCTGTCAGGCGTGCTGAAATCGGTAATTTCCTTACCCGATTTAGCATTGACGATTGTTCGCGGGCTGGTGCTCAGATAATACTGATAAACTTTTTTTACAGAATTTTTGATATCTTCGGGCTCGGGATAATCATAGCTTACCGGGTAGACTGGAATTCGAACGACTTCCCCTGCTGCCTGGGCCTGAGAACAGATGAATGCGAATAGCACCAGAATCGCAGTGGTTTTGAGCATGGATACCTCCCAATTACGGAATTAAAAAACTACAGATGATGTGAATTTTTAAGCCAGCGGAGCAGGCAATAGGGCTCTATTAACCCGGCAATTAAATAGATTATCCCATCTCATTGCTGTCTCACAACGCATGAACACATGGATTCGGTGTTATTATTAACCCGGCGATGTTTTATATGCAGGGTTAATGAGGTACATGGAAGTACCTCCGCCGAACAAAGTTCGGCGCGAGCCCTTGAAACACAAGCCACTTCGCACAGTTGCGCCAGTGTTTTAAGGGCGACAATCAAATAAGTAAGGATCACTTATTTGATTGCCAGGTTAATAGTTATCGCGGGGGCCAGATATTCAGTTGTGGCCCCATGGGTTTATGCTTATTTACTTTCTACCCGCGCGATGCGCTCAGCAAAGTCTTTTAGAAAGTCTTTTCTCCAGCGGTTTACTGTTTTCGCGCCAATGTGAGGGCCTTCTTTAAACTCTACTTCCGGTCTGTCTACCCACCAGTTTGGCCAGCGCTGGTCGGCTTTTTGGACCGGCGCTGTTGCTGTTGCAGTGATGGCACCCTTCGCACCGTTGAGCGATGGCTCGCTGCTCTCAAGCGTGTAAGTGAAGGTCTTTGCCGCTTTCGGTGAAAAGCGAAAATGCACATGTTTATCAATCACCTGGCCTTTGAGGGATTGATTGCCGATAAGCATATTGGCCTGGAAGGGTTTTGTAGCTTGTTTGCCAAGGGGCATTACCAATTCGAAAATAGCGAACTCTTCGATAGTGTCAGACTTGTTGGTGAGCCTTTTGAATACATGGTGATGGCGAGTCCATGCCGGTGTGTACTGGCCCCCCCAGCCGCCAAGCTGAGCTTGCTCGGGGTCTTTATGAAACATCCAGGCAACCGAGGGCGTGTCTCCCATTTTAATAACACCACCCAGTTGGGTAACAAAGAAATTACCTAGCGCACCCTTCCCGGCAATATATTCATCAACGAAGCTTTTATTACCCCAGTTACCACTTTGGTCGCCGCCCACAAACCAGCCGCGATAGCTTGCATTGGATTCAATAATCCATAAGTCCGGGTGGTGTTCAGCAATATACTGGTAGGCGTCGGGGCTCCACTTTTTATTGGGGCCGCCTATCCAGTAGACTCTGAGTTTAGGCAGAATATCCGGTGCGTCGTGCAGTGCCTGTGCCAGGTCTTCTATGCCGCCCCAGACAAGTACATACAGCGGGCGGGGGTCTTTGATTCTTGCTCGTTTTACAATCCAGTCTGAGCCTTCACTGGCCTTAGCAAAACCCTGATAGGGAGCCACCCGCGTTTCACCCTGTTTAGTCAGTGCGCGCAGCTTTTTGGGGCTGGGGTAGTTTTTAGAGTGCGACGAAAGGGCTTTATAGTCCTGTTCGTAGGTATCAATTACCTTCAGGATATCAGCTTTTCGCCCGGGGCCGAAAGGCGACGATATCAGCCCCTCCAGATCAAGCACATCGGCATAGAGCAGCAGGTGCACCATCGATTGGAAGTCATCGGGGTCGGTGCCGCCAATATCGGTGGACACAATAAGCCTGTGAGGTTTGTCATTGGCTCCGCAGGGCCAGCACAACACAAGGCAAAGCATTGACAAGAGTTTTAAATAGTTACCTCGAACAGCGTGTGTACTCATGAGCCCACCCGTGGACCTTAGTCTCTGTTATCGGAATTTAATTTGTCGATGGCTACTGCGGCCAGGATAACCAGGCCTTTAATAACCTGTTGCCAGAAGGGAGAAACATTCAGCAGGAACAGGCCGTTGTTGAGTACACCAATAATCAGACAACCCAGAACCGTACCCATAATCGAGCCGCGTCCACCGGAAAGTGATGTGCCGCCAATCACAACCGCAGCGATAGAATCGAGTTCATAGCCCAGGCCGGCATTCGGTTGCGCCGAGTCCAGCCGAGCGGTAACCAGTAAGCCTGCCACACCCGCCAGTGCGCCGCCAAGGGTGTATACCCAGGTTTTAATATTGTCGACTTTCAAGCCAGTAAGCCTGGAAGCTCTTTCGTTGCCCCCCACCGCATAAAGGTAACGGCCAAAACGGGTCTTCAGGGTGACCACAACGAACAGCGCTACCAATGCGACGCTTATCCATACCGGCATGGGAACACCCAGGAAAACACCGGAACCAATGTAGGCGAAGCTGGCGCCGAGGCCGGTAATGGGGAATCCGCCGGTCCATAGCATGGTAAGGCCGCGAGCAATACTGAACATGCCCAGTGTTGCCACAAAAGGCGGCAGGCTGAAGCGAGTGATAACAAAGCCATTAAACCAGCCAAGGGCCGCGCCAACGGCAACCCCGGCCAGGATGGCGCCGGCGAGGGTAAACTGTATCAGGGTATCGAACCAGGGAAGGGCGATACCGTTTTTTAATACACCGGCGGCAACCGCTCCCGAGAGGGCCAGCACTGCACCCACAGAAAGGTCGATACCACCGGAAAGAATGATCATAGTCATGCCGATGGAGAGGCATAGATTAACGGAAATCTGGCGTAAAATGTTCCACCCGTTGTCTGCCGTTAAAAAAGTGTCAGACAGAAAAGACATGGCAATAACCATGATGAGCAGGGCAATTAAAGACTGGAATTTTGCCAGCATTTCGCGGTTAAGGCTTATCAATGTGTTTCTCCCTTCGGCAAGGCTGCTTTCATTATTTTTTCTTCGTCGGCTTGTTCTCGTGAAAACTCCGCAGTTTTTCGGCCTTCACACATCACCATGATTCTGTCGGCCACGGCGAGAATTTCAGGCAGCTCTGAGGAAACAAATACGACGGCGAGGCCCTCTTCACAAAATTGGTGGATATGACTATAGATTTCGGCTTTGGCGTTGATATCAATGCCGCGTGTGGGCTCATCGAGTAGAAGTACCCCCGGTTTGGTTGCCAGCCATTTTCCCAAAATCACTTTTTGCTGGTTGCCGCCACTCAGATTACGAATTATCTGCGCCGGTGACGGTGTTTTTACCTTAAAGCGTGCGATAGCCTCTTTTACCAGTGATGCTTCGGCGGACTGATCAATAAAGCCGAAACGTTCATATTCCGTGAGACAGGCGAGGCTGGTATTGTCGGAAACGGACATGCCCAATATCAGCCCTTCGGTTTTCCTGTCCTCCGGCGCTAGCGCCAGGCCGAGTTTGATGGCGCGACCAGGAGAATTAATGTTAATAGCTTCGCCATTCATATTGAATTCGGCGGTACATTGTTTGGGGTGCAAACCGAAAATACATTCCAGCAGCTCCGTTCGGCCCGCGCCCATCAAGCCAAAAACCCCCAGCACTTCACCTTTGTGTACTTTAAGTTCGATGTTTTCCAATAAAAAATCATCGTCTCGTTCTGGATGTCTCAGGGATAAATTACTCACCTCAAGCACTGCATGTTCAAATGTTTTATTTTCACGGCCGTGGCTGAAAACCATTTCCCGGCCGACCATCATGGTAATAATTTCCTCGCGACTCAAGTCTGACAGTGGTGCCGCGCCAATCCATTTGCCGTCGCGCATAACCACGGCGTCATCGCCAATCCGTGTCAGCTCATCGAGCTTGTGAGTAATGTAGGCAATTGCCACACCCTGGGCTTTAAGCTTATCAATTATGTCGAACAGCACATCGATTTCATGTTCAGTAATGGCTGAGGTAGGCTCATCCATGATCAGCACTCGCGCATCGCAGGAGAGAGCTTTAGCGATTTCCACCAGTTGCTGTTGCCCCACGCGAAGTTTGCTTACCTGAGTGGCAGGTGAAACCGCCAGGTCCAACTGAGACAAAAGCTCGTTGGTATCCCTATGCATTTTATTGAGGTCGATTGTGCCGAAAGGGGTGAGCGGTTCGCGGCCCAAAAAAATATTCTCGGCGATGGTCATATTGCCTACCAGGTTTAACTCCTGGTAGATCATTGCTATCCCGGCCGCCTGCGCCTCGCGAGGGTTGTCGAAGCAGACAATATTTCCCGCCAGGGTGACCGTTCCTTCATCCTGCCGGTAGACACCTGAAATAATATTCATCAAGGTGGATTTACCGGCACCATTTTCACCGAGCAAAGCGGTGAGTTTTCCTTGCTTCAGGCTTAGTTTTACATTATCCAAGGCTTTAACACCGGGAAAGCTTTTGGAAATGTTTTCCGCCTCCAGAATCACGTCGTGTGTGTTCATAAAAGCTCGATAAGCACCGGAATCAGCTTGAGGTTTTTCGGGGCGAGATCGGAGTCGGCGAGTTCAATACCGCCTGCAAAGTGCAGCTGAGTACCAGGCGTAATGTCAGCAGCACTGAGTCTGGGGAAAAGCTGTTGCTCAACCCGTAAATTAATTTCGGATGAGATTTCGTTGTACTCCCGGGTGTTTGAGAACTGGGCAATATCCAGCAGTCCGGTACCGTCACGGACGGCATTGCTAAACACCGGCCCCATTTCAATCACGATGTCTTCGTTGTCAGAGTCTGCCAGGGAGAGGACTACCCTGTCATCATTTTTTGACACCACAGTGCCTGCACCCTGAACGAAATAAAAGGAAGTCGAGCTTAAGCCCAGCTGTTTACCGTGGGATTCTGCTGCTTGGCGAGGGTCTGCCTTTAATGCTTGCAACAGTGCGCTTGCTTCCATGGCATCGCCTGAAGCAGGTAAAAGTTTCTGTTGCCAGAACTCATCGACAAAGCCTTTAGCATCAAATTTAGCTTCTGCTGCCTGGTTTTGTATATCGGATAAGGGGGCAAAATGTATCAGCGGTACGAAATAAAAAAAAATCAAACACGTTGCCGCCAGGGCAGTCACGCGTGCGTAAGGGTGTTTCAACAGCGGAGTAGCCACAACTAATCTCACTAAATGTTTATTATTGTTCTGAGTTTTTACGTCCGTAGTCGCCGAATTTGCCAACGTTTTCCTGGTTAACCAGTTCTACGGCAACGGGAATTTTCTGAGCGAAATCTCGCTTGCCTTTTATATACGCGTCTGCACTTTCGGCCGCGGTTGCTGCCATAACTTTAGGAAACTGCATTCCGGTCGCGGTAATTTTTCCTTCTGCGATGAGCTTGACTACATCATCGGCTCCGTCGAAACCGAAGACCTTAATTTGCTCCTGTTTACCTGCGGCGGCAACAGCGAGATAAGCACCCATGGCCATGGCGTCATTTCCAGCGAAAATACCGATGATGTCCGGGTGAGCCTGTAACAGCGACTCAGTCACTTCCAGTGCTTTTGTTCTGTCAAAATCGGCACTTTGCTGTGCCACCATCTCAAGACCGGGAAAACGATCGACAACGCTGTGGAAACCTTTGGAGCGATTCCAGGTGTTGTTGTCTCCGACCAAACCAAGAAGTTCAAGGTACTGCCCTTCTTTGCCCACTTGCTTCACAAAGTACTGGCCAAGGGCAACGGTACCCGCATAGTTGTCCGACAGGATCTGAGAAACTGCTGCATCAGTGGCGTTTAATTCTCTGTCCATGCAGAACACGGGTATATCTGCCGCCTTGGCTTTTCTCACATTGGCAACAGAGCCATCGGCATCGGTTGGATTAAACAGAATGGCATCGTATTTAGAGGCGATAATATTGTCGTAGTGCTCAGACTCTTTTGCAGGGTCGTTTTGTGAGTCAAAAATAGTCGCTTGATAACCCAGCGCTGTTGCGCGGTCTCGTGCCGTTTCTGCCAGCACGACAAACCAGGGGTTATTGAGGGTGGATATTACAACTGCTACGCGTTTTTCCCCGGCGCTGTCACTGGCTTTCGAGTCGTTCGATGTGCTGCTATTTTGTTCGCTTTGTCCGCAGCCTGCCAACGTCAGGCTTATACCGAGGAGTAAAAAAAGAACAACTGAAAATCGTTTTATTATCATTGTGTTGTCTCCATGCTTATGTGTGGATGCCAGACAAAACCTGCTTAACTGCTGTCTGCCAGCCCTTGTGAAGATTGTTTGATTGTTCTTGCTGCATTAGCGGTGCATAAAGTTCTTCGTCAAAACTAAGACGCGCTAGCGCATCCAGAGAATTGTATACGCCCAGCCCCAGTAAGCCCATCATTACAGCGCCAAGAGGGCTGCAGTCGGAGGCTGTGGCAACTTTTAGCTGTGTTTGTGTGGTGTCCGAGGTGAACTGCATTAGCTGTTTGTTAGCCGTTGGCCCTCCGTCGGCCTGCAGCGCGGTCATGTTAACCCCGCTTTCTTTCTGCATTGCGTCCATGGCATCTTTTACCTGGTATGCCATGGATTCCAGCGCTGCGCGTGCGAGATGACTCTTATTACTGTGCCCGGAAAGGCCCACGATAGCGGCCCGTGCACCCGCTTCCCAGTGGGGTAGCCCCAGGCCTGAGAAAGCTGGCACGAGATAGACCCCGCCCGTGTTTTCAGGCTCGGCAGCCAGTGCAGTGAGTTCTTCAATATCAGCGCACAGGCCCAGCTGATTCTGAAGCCAGTTTAGGGTGGCAGCGGAGTTTATGATAATGCCTTCGAAGGCGTAAGTGGCTTCGCCCTCAATTATCCATGCCAGTGCAGTGACCACGCCCTTTTGAGACAATTTCACGCTATTACCGATATTAAGCAGAATGGACGAGCCGGTACCAAATGTGACCTTCGCTGTACCCGCCTGGAAACAACCTTGTGCAAATAATGAGGCCTGGGAGTCTCCCATTACGCCGGTGATTGGCAGTGACTGAGCGCAAAGACCTTCGATATCGCTAGTACCAAACCGGGCCGCGCTTTCTTTTATTTCGGGTAAGGCCTGCATCGGCACTCCCCAGAAGTCGCATAGCTCCTGGTCCCACTGTAGCTTGTTAATGTCGAACAACAGCGTTCGGCTTGCGTTAGTTGGGTCTGTAGCGAATACATCACCTTTGGTCAGGCGGTAAATAAGGTAGGTATCGATTGTACCAACCAATGCTTTGCCCTTGGTAAGCTGTTCTTTAATGTCAGGTTTATTTTGCAATAGCCACTGCAGCTTTGAAGCGGAAAAATAGGGGTCAAGCTTGAGGCCTGTGCGCGAATGTATAAATTCGTCATAACCGGCGGCACTGTGTTCTGCACAGAGGGATTCGCTTCTTCGGCATTGCCACACAATTGCGTTGTAAAGGGGTTTCCCGCTTTCCTTATCGAACACAACCAGTGTTTCGCGCTGGTTGGTAATGCTGATACCAGTCAGTTCCTCGGAAATTGACGTATTTTCTTTCAGTACTGCTTTAACAGCTTCCAGCAGGTTCTGCCATATTTCTTCGGCATCGTGCTCAACCCAGCCTGGCTCTGGGTAGATCTGGCGGTGTTCTCTGGAACTGCGTGCAATGCATTTGCCTTTTTCGTTGAACAATAAGGCCTTGGTGGCCGATGTACTTTGGTCAATTGCCAGTATCGTTCGCATTACTCACAGGCTCCATAATAAATGCAACATGGTTTCACTCAAGCCTTCCATAGTAATACCGTAGTGCTGAAAAATATCTGCCTGGCTCCCAGTTACAGTATATTCATCGGGTATGCCAACTATTTTAAATTTTGGTTTTATTGCCGCTTGTGCAATAAGAGCGGCGCAAGCTTCTCCCAAGCCGCCGTTCATCATGTGCTCTTCCACCGTAACAATGGCTTTACTGTTAGCCGCAAGACCCAAAACACCTTCTTTATCGAGAGGTTTGATGGACGGTACACTGGCAACATTACATTTTACGCCTTTTGCTTCAAGCGCTTGTGCGGCGAGTAGCGTATGTATCACTGTTTCCCCGGTGGCCAGGAAAGTGACATCGGAGCCTTGCTTTAACACGCGGATTTTTTGCGTGTCGAAAGCTTCGGCAGTGGGTAGGTTGTATAAAGGCGCTTTGCCGAAGCGAAGGTATACCGGCTGCTGGCATGCTGCAGCTGCTTTTACGGCTTCCCTTGCTTCATAATTGTCCGCTGGGTTAATGATTCGTATGTTGTTTATGGCGCGTAAAGCGGCAATGTCGTGCAAGGAATGGTGTGTTGAACCTAAAGCCCCATAACTAACACCAGCACTGATGCCGACGATTGTTACCGGGTTGTCTGAATAGGCGATATCGTTTTTTACTTGCTCCAGCGAGCGTGCAGTTAAAAAGCAGGCAGGGGAAACGGCAAAAACATTTTTACCAACAGATGACAGGCCCGCTGCAATACCCACGAGATTTTGTTCTGCAATACCGACTTCAACGATCTGCTTGGGTAGCGCTTTTGCGAATGGGACTAACTTCCCTGAGCCTCTTGAATCGCTGGTTACTGCCAGCAGGTGAGGATTTTCTGATGCGAGTTCGATGAGTGTTTCAGAGAACACTTCGAGGTTGGCGCGCCCCAAAGTGAGCCCCAAAGCTGTCGCAGTGCTTATTGCGGCTTCTGAAAAAAGGGAGGGTGCTGGGGCGCTCATAGACTATCCTCCGGCAGCGCTTTGAGGGCTGCATTCAGTTCGCTCATCGCCAGTTGGTATTGCTCGTCGCTCGGTACGCCATGGTGCCATTTGCCCACGTTTTCCATAAAACTCACACCCTTGCCTTTTATGGTTTTGGCGATAATGGCATTAGGCTTTCCAGCTTCCAGGGGCTCGCAAAGTGCTGCGGTGAGTTTATCGATGCTGTGCCCGTCAACACTTTTCACCGCCCAGCCGAAAGCTTTAAATTTATCTGCCAGCGGTTCGTTGTTCATGACATCTTTTGTATGGCCGCTAATCTGCAGTGTATTGCAGTCAATAATGGCGGTGAGATTATCTAATTTGTAATGTGATGCCGCCATCGCAGCTTCCCAGTTGGAACCTTCCGCAAGCTCGCCGTCACCCAGCAGAGTGAAAACCCTGAAAGTGGCCTTATCCAGTTTTCCACCCAGGGCCATACCAACGCTGATGGGTAAGCCGTGCCCCAGGGCGCCGGTGTTTTGCTCCACTCCCGGAATTTTTCGCGTGGGGTGGCCAACGAAATGGCTCTGATAGCGGCATAGCGTTGCCAGTTCTTCTGAGCGAAAGAAGCCCTTGTCGGCCAAAACAACAAACAGGGCTTCAACAGAGTGCCCCTTGCTTTGCACATAGCGATCCCTGTCGGGGGAGGTAAAGGTTTCCGGGCCCACGCGCATGATACGGTTGTATAGCACATTCAAAATGTCGGTACACGAGAGGCTGCCGCCGGTGTGTCCCGCGCCAGCAAGCTTGATCCAGCGCAATATATCGCGCCTGTATTCAAGGGATTTTCGTTCGATCTGTTGGTCTGAGAGCATGGCTGCTCCTTTGTCTTGCCTTCCAATGAGTCTTCACTATATTTCAAAAATAGTGAAAAATCCATAGAAACGTAAGTTATCGACTTTCGTTTATTTGTGTTTTATGATTGGTGTAGCTTGGATTAATGTACAAGCGCAAAGTGCAGTGTTACATGTGCGGTTCGCTAGCCGAGCCTCGGGTCTCCTTTTTCGTACGTGAAGTGGTAATCTAGCGCGCGCTTTGTAAACCGACGGGAAGGGTAGTTCGTTAAATGAATGGCAGTAGAACCGGGGGCGAGACGCGCCGTATCAGAATTCTGGAGTGGTTGAGAGAGGAAGGTAGCGCGCGTGTTAGTGTTCTGGCTGAGGCTCTGAGTGTTTCAGAAGTTACTGTGCGCCAGGATTTGGAAAAGCTGGAGCTAGAGGGGCACATTGTCCGTGAGCATGGTGGAGCCTATTTAAAGTCAGTGCAAAAGCAAGTGCGCTCTATGGCTCTGGAACATCGGGAAAATAGTGATGCCAAGCGTCGCATAGGTCAGCTGGCGTCGTCGCTTGTAGGCGATGGTGAGACAGTGATTATAGACTCGGGTTCTACCACGACTGAAGTAGCGGCTAACTTATTTGGTCGACAGGATATGACCGTAATCACTAACGCATTAAATATCGCTTTAATGCTTGGTGCGGAACCCGGTTTTGATGTGCATATGACGGGCGGGCATTTTAAAGCGCCAACCTTATCACTGAGCGGAGAGCGGTCCGCTGATTTTTTCAAAGGGCTGTATGCGCAAAAGCTGTTTTTAGCGACTGCTGCAATTGATCTGGAGGGAGGGCTGACCTATCCCTCTTTCTCTGATATAGCGGTGAAGCGAGCAATGATAGAATCCGCCAAAACCATTTGTCTTGTCGCCGACTCCAGTAAAATCGGAGCACACTCTTTTTGTGTTTTGGGCGGTTTGGACAAGGTCGATATATTGATAACAGATGAAGGAATTCAGCAGAGCGACCTTGAAGCGATAGAGGCGATCGGTGTTCAGGTTTTGGTAGCAAAAATAGCCTTAGGTGAGAATAAATCGCATGCCAACCGCAGAAAACTGTGAATACAATAAGTTTTTTACCTAATTTTGCTAGCTTAAAGGTATGACTTTGGGTTTTATAATAAGCGGTGGCGTCTCTGAGGAAGAGAACAAAAATATTAAAAACTAAACAAGCAGCAGTAGGGCTATAGATTACAGGAGATACTTTATGGGCGATAAACAGAAGTATGGTGCGGGCATATGGCATTTCGCCACCTATGTGGATCGCTATGCTACCGACGGTTATGGGCCCGCGCGGGGCTTGATTGAAATGATCGATCTTGCCGGGCAGGTCAACGACTTATCCGTTGTGGATATTAATTACCCCTTCGCAGATAAATCTGTGTCGCTGGATGACGTGGAAGTGGCGCTTGAGCGAAACAATCTGTCGGTGGTAGGCATTACTCCTGAAATCTATACCAGGCAATTTGCCAAAGGTGCTTTTACTAACCCTGACCCAGGTATTCGCAAGCTGGCCAATGAGATGGTTAATGATGCCGCGAATGTGGTCCGTCGTTTTAATGCAAGTTATGTGAAGCTCTGGCCAGGGCAAGACGGTTGGGACTATCCCTTCCAGGTCGATCATAAGGAGCTTTGGAATGCCAGTATGGATGGTATTGGCGAGTTGGCCAGTCAGAACCCTGATCTTAACTTTGTTATTGAATATAAACCGCGTGAGCCGCGGGTTCACATGAGTTATGACAGCATGGCGCGAACGCTTCTGGGCATAGAAAAAATAGGTTTGCCCAACATTGGCGTTTTGCTGGATTTTGGTCACTCCCTGTATGGTGGGGAATCTCCGGCGGATGCGGCGCA
>CAJIBL010000366.1_pt1 | contig 20620 bp, 14 predicted proteins | sample 9199351 | NCBI WGS metagenome assembly CAJIBL01 (sample SAMEA7708304, study PRJEB35096) | sediment metagenome | biome: marine neritic benthic zone biome [ENVO:01000025]; feature: sediment [ENVO:00002007]; material: shallow marine sediment [ENVO:03000034] sea grass bed [ENVO_01000059] ...
AATCCTCGGGAACCGATGCCTCGGGGCCTGCCTTTTCAACTGCAGGACTACCTGAACTTACTGGACCTGACCGGCAGGGCCATTCGCGACGACAAGCGCGGTTTTATCAACAACGAATTACCCCCCATTCTTGAACGGTTCGAGATTGAACCCAAGCAGTGGCTGTATTTGACCACGCAATTTGAGAGCCGGTTTAAAACCTTGGTAGGCGCCACCTACGCACTGCGCAAAGCGGCTAAGAAATTGGGTTACCGGCGTACGCCTGGGTGTAGTGCCAACGAAGCCCTGCTCAGTTAGTATATTTCATTTTCAAACTTACCTAACGAGAGTGGTGTTTAATGGCTGCTATTAGCAGCTTATTGCCTCGACTTTGGCATAATGCTGGTTTTCGTTGCGGTATTCTTCTTATTCCGCGTTAATTTCACGCCCTGTGCTTATTTCTGTGAGGTTTTGATGCTTCAGGGTTGGTATTGCTCAAGTTTTTTCTTAGTGTGGATGTCCATCTAGTTTTTGGCCAACGCGCTACCAGGGATACCTCGCCACCACGCACACCCTCAAACTGTTCCAGTTAGTGTGGATGTCCAGTTATTTTACAGTTATTTTATTGTTTGTCTCAGTTAGTTTCGTCCAGTTGTCCAGTTAGTTTCATTTTGTACTCACTTCAACTTTAATATAGGCCGCTCAGAAACGAAAAAAGCCCGCCGAAAAGACGGGCCATTGCAATAACAGCTAACTCAATTAGGGCGCACGATTAAAGCTCACCGACTCGTCACCGAAGTTTAATGTCAATACATCGCTACTCACAGCACCCGTAAAACTGGCGCTATCATTACCATCACCGAGAAGCGATCCACCAAGATCTTTTAGAATGTTAACCTCGACCTGGCCAGAATTTTCTGTATAGCTTCCATATTCGAAGCCGACATCATCATCTTCCTCGTAAGGCTGAATGGCAAAATACGTTCCATCGTCAGCAAATACGAATAGCACTTCCGAACCATCGCCCAAAGACCAAGTCCCGGCAATACCGCCACTGTTCAATGCAACACGCTCAAAGGAGTAATACCCCTCTTCACCACCTTCACCATCACTCTCAAAAGTGAATGTATCATTGCCCACAAAGCTAATGGCTAAGTCTGCACCATTCACGCCTATGGGGGCATTCAGATCGAGCTCAGCGGTAAAGCTTAGTTCGTTGTTAGCGTAGGTGTAGGTACCATACTCCCAGTCATCGCCATCGTGAATTTCGTTTACTTCAATAAAGTAATAATCGCCATTCGATAACATCACAATGAAGGCAGCATCACTACCGCCTATCGATATCGCAGGGCGTTCGGAGAGTTTCCATACACCAGCAATTTCTCCATCGGCTGGCTGAATAATATCGCCTGTCTCACCCTCGCCAACGGATGAAGCATCAAGGCGAGTAAGCTCGGCGACCAAGTCACCAAAATCCAGTGAAATTGCACTCTCACTCACCTCAACAGCCAGTGTTTCACTGGAAGACTCATCGGCCAATAACGAACCACCGATATCTTTAATAATCGTTACACTAAGTTGACCGCCTGCGTAGGTATAAGAGCCAAACTCGAAGCCCGTATCACCGTCTACTTCATAGGGCTGAACCGCGATATAGGTACCGTCGGCGGTAAAAGCAAATAGTATTTTATTTTCAAGTTCGGGCAGGTAGGTGAATAAGCCCACAATACCATCACTGGCAACGTCTTTACGTGTAAACACATAATTTCCGATTTCGTTCTCGTCACCTGCAACACTAAAGCTATTGGCATCTTCAGCGAGTGTAATCTCAAGCTCTGCACCAGCAGGGCCTATTGCCGTATTTGCATCAAGGCTTGCATCTAAACTGAGAATACCATCGAAACTATGGGTGCCGAATTCCCAGTCATCCCCATCGTTGATTTCGTTGGCTTCGATAAAGTAATAACTACTGTCGGCCAGCAAAATCAAGAAGGCGCCGTCGCTAGCACCAACAGCGTTACTTGGCCTTTCGGTCAATTGCCATAAACCAATCATATTGTTGGCTGCCTGCACCGAGCCCAATGTATCTTCCAAGTGTAAAATGGCTTCGCTAACAGAGACAAGTTCATTGACGACACTGTTTTGACCCGCATTTGCCACGAGCCCAAGCACATTTGAGTTAACAGCGAATTCACTCACCGGAACACTAAAATCTATCGCCGTGGTGGCCGCCATTTTGGCTTCTTCTGTAATCGTAATACCGTTGTCGGGATTACCATCCACATCCAGGGTTTGTAATAATCGAGAAATATTCACGACCACTTCATCGACCGTATTCTCTTGCTCCGCAAAACTCAGCGGGGTGAGCACCGGGCCGGCAGCTACAGCGGGAAGTTCAACACCGCCAACAAAGAACACTACCGTTTCACCGGGGGCGTATTGGTACTCGCCCTTGGCATTGGTAACACCAGTATAACTCGCTGTTCTGTAGCCAATATTTCCTACAGCGCTATCCAAAAACAAACCAGTGCTGGCGGGCTGAGAGCTGGGCTCAGGAGTCGGTTCAGCAATAGATCCATTAGATCCACCTCCACCACAAGCGCCCAATAGCACGCCCATGGCCAAAACACTCAATAAACGCAAAGTGCGGTATGACATAATTATTCCTGGTACTTAGTATGGGTATATTTTGGCTGTGAGGCTCCACGGCCACTGCATGCGTGCAAAAAAGTCCAGGATGAATCGCAGGCCATATAGTGTTACACGCATCATACATACTAGTTCAAAACATACACACTTATCTAGTACTAATTACTATTATTCTTATTCTCATACCCACACTATTTGGTGCTTTAGTCGTAAGCCGCAACGCTGAATACCACTTTTCAGCCCTCAAGTGCTCATGTTCGCCCCGGTTATAAAGCTGCAAAAGACTTGGATAGGACTAAGGGAAGCAATCAAGGTGGGACCCCTAAATAAATGCGACAAACTCCCTTAAATTTCTTTAAACCTCACCGAAAATCACCCTTCACCTGAAGGATAGGTATCTCCCTGCTCCCTCGATATCCGAAAGTTAGTAAACGCTAGCACACTTTCATGATGTGGCCGCAAGGTTAAAGCTGCGCGTAAAACTGAGCACACGACTTAATAAGGTAAAACAATATAGTTACAACACTAGATAGCACTAGACTATTACAGGCCGACTAACTACATGGAAAACGAAAAGAGAGAAGAGGCAGCAAAACGTAGCGGTCGAAGGCGGCGGGACAGCTTGTGAATGTGAGACCTGGAAGCAAATTCTTAGCTTAGATCGAGCCTTAAATTCAAGGTTATTTGATTGAGTAAGAGCTAATACAACTAAGCACAGCTTATAAGCCATCAAACGGGCTTTCTATCGCCTCGCCATCAAGCTCACCGCCGCAATATATGCAGACTGGCTTCGCGGCAACATTTTCCATGCCGCACTTCACACAGCTAAGCTTTGCACCACGTCGGTGTTCACGCCCCTGTACAATCTGCTCAATTTTTTCTTTAAGCGTATCATTGTCATATTGATTTTTTTCAAGCAGCATTTCCCACATGGCTTCCGTCAAGATAGAAAGCTGATTAAATTTATTCTCCAGGCTTTTTAATCGCTCAGCATTATCGCTCGCCTCATTGGCAACCTTGCTAGGGCCTGTTAACACTAATTTAATTACCTCTGCCTGAGCCCATTTTTTTGTCCAACAAGGCAGAAGGAGCGTGATTTGGTTGTTGCAAATAAGCGACTGATAACGTAGTTGGGCGAAAAAATGGCCAGGCCCCTCGGGTTGCGGCTGAAAACGCGCCACTCGTTGTTGCTCATCGTTTATTTAGTATGACTAAACTTCTCTCTTCGCGCCTAGATTGGCGCGTTTTCAGCCACAACAGTGGCAATTAAATTAGTGTTAACAGGCCCTAACTTCCGCATCATTGGATTTCACCTTCTCATGCCCACCCGCGGGCGAAAAGAACATCATGACCTGCTCCTTAACTACAATTCTTTTGTATTTTTTGCGATATGCAGGGAAAGCTCGGTAAGCAGATCATTCAGCGTGGCCACGTATGCTTCAACAGAGTCATCAGCCGTAGTTCTGGACAGACGTGTACTCGAAACACGAACAACGGCATTTTTTTTCTGGTCGATAAGCTGCCAACGCGCTACCAGGGATACCTCACCACCACGCACACCATCAAACTGTTCCAGTACAACCCGTAACTGATAGTCCGGACGGGCACGCATATCCCAGGGAAAGGCCCATACGCCATCGATTTGCCACAGCTGCGCAAGGTTCGCGCTCAAAACACGTGGGATCGCTGCATCCAGGTTGCCCGCCCAAGCCCGGTAACCCGATACCCGCAATTGATGAGTAGAATCCAGGCTCACCAAAGAGGCGTTATTTAGATATTCCGGTAAAACAACAGGGCCAATCCCAAAACTTGTATTTTTTTCAGTTCTTGCATAATCAGCGGTTAAGGATTCAGCCGGGAAAAGCGAATAAAACTGTGTCTGCGGCCCGCTGGACGCACAGCCCAAAACCACCAGCATGTGCAGCAAAAAGCTGACTTTAAAAATTGTATTGTTAATCATCTTTTTTACTTCCTGATATCAGAGCGTTGGGGTGACGATTCAGCTCATCGAGAAATAATTCCAGGGAACGCGCCGCATCACTCAGGGATTTGGCCATTTCTGTAAACTCATATTTCAATTCTGAATCCGGCGCTATTGCGTGGTCCAGGCTGGTCATGGCCGATGTCATTTGTGCCAGCGCCTGGTTGGCGGTGGCCAGTGTTTGTTCGAGGTTGGCGACGGTGCCATCCAACTTCGCCGCTGTATCCCGTTCTTCCAGGGTCGTCAACAGTGCATTCAAACTCTCCAGGCTACCTGCCAGTTCATGGCCAATTTTGTCGAAAGGAACCTTGCTGATTTTATCCAGTACTTCCGTGGCCTGCTGTCCTAACTGGTCAAAGGTATCTGGAATGGTAGGCAGCTCTGAATAATTCTCGGCACGTACAAAGGCAACTTCTTGAGTATTTTCCACGAAAGAAAGGTCGATAAACTTGGAACCGGTGATAAGGCTGGCAGATTTCATTTGCGCGCGCAGGCCCTGCTGCACCATTCGCTCCATACGGTTATCCACTTCCTCCCGGGAGGGGGACTCGTTCGGCTGCAGGCGTTCTGGCTCCATGGCGATAAATACGTGCAGGCTGTCGTTTACATTTTCAGCACTGGCGAGTTCAACATCCACCACCTCACCAACTTTAATTCCCCTGAACTCTACCGGCGCACCTACCGTTAAACCACGCACCGTGCCGGAAAATTTGAGGCGGTAGTAATATTTAATATTGAAACGGCCTTCCAGTACCGATTCGCGATCCGAATATAGATAAAAACGGTGACCGCTAACAGCAACTTCAATATTTTCAAAGCCCGCAGCATTGTCGAAGGCTACTCCCCCGCTAATAAGGGAGGCAAGAGACTCCATACGTGCCTTCATTCCATCGGCATTTATGGAAACGCCAAAACCACTGACATTCCAGAAACGGCTGCGAGTTTGCACCAGTTCGTCATAGGGCGAGCGTACAAAGAAGTTGATATCGACATGGTCCATACTGCCGGCGAGCTTGTAGCCCGTTACTTCACCAACGCGTATCTGCCGAAAATAAATTGGCGAACCTATATCCAGCGAACCCAATTCCTCTGCCTGCAATAAATATTGTGTTCCGGGTTCGTCCGACTCGAAAACAGGAGGCTCTTTAAGTGCTGTAAAACTTGTCTGATATTTCCCCGGTGCACCCGGGTCCATAACGATATAAACCCCCGAAATCAAAGTTCCCAGGTTGGATACACCCGTGGCACTGATTTTGGGCGTCACAATCCAGAAACGGGTATTGTCACTGAGATGGGATGCAACTTCCCGGTCCAGCTCCGCTGTCACGAGCACATGTTTTAAGTCACTGCTCAAGCGAACCTTATTTACTGTACCCACTTGCACTTCATTGAGCTTTATCAGCGTTTGCCCCGCCAGAAGATCCGTAGCGGTATCAAAGGTGATCTCCACCATTACACCGCGTTCCATACGCGCCTGCACCGCCAGCCACAGGGCAATTATCAGTGCCACTGCTGGTACGATCCATACCGGCGAAATAGTTGTTACTTTTCGCACACTGGCTTTATTGAGTATTCTTTTCATCCAAGGCGTCCCATAATAAACGAGGGTCAAAGGTCTCGGCGGCAACCATTGTTAAAATTACAACAGCACCAAAGGCAATAATGGCTCCTTCCGGTTCGACAGTGTAAACAAAACCAAATTGCACCAGCGAGACAAGAAGAGTTACCACAAACACATCCACCATGGACCAACGTCCGATAAACTCGGTAAAACGATATAAAAATGCTCTGTGTTTTATGCCGCGCTGCACGCCGGCATGGACAGACCAGATAAGATAAATAAGTATCACCAGCTTGGTAATCGGCACCACAATACTGGCCGTAAAAACCACAATAGCGATAAACCACAGCCCCTCTGATATCAACTCAATAACACCGGAAAAAATTGTATCTGTGTAGGTTTCTCCCAGCGAAGAGTAAGTCATAATGGGTAGAACATTCGCAGGAATATACAAAATGATTGAGGCCAGCACCAGGGCAGTGGTTTTTTGAATACTATTGGGAATCCGCTGATGAATTTCCGATCTGCAACGAGGGCATTCATGCTCTTTCTCAATAATACTCACCCCCACCAGCGCTTTACATATTTCACAATCGTAAACAAATTCATGTTCATAGACCGTGAAATAATTATTGGGATTTAGCCATGTCCACAATTGACGTCGATTAAGCTTCAGGAATGCCATTATCAGTACTGCCACCAACAAAAAGAAGGCGTATGCCCCGGCCTCCATCCGCAGAACGGCCATGTCAGCCAGTTTTACTGAAGCGACCAGCACACTGAGCATAAATATTTCCAGCATACTCCAGGCCTGTGCCCGCACCAGCATGCGCAGCATGATCGCTTGCCCGGGCAGGCGTTTGTTATAGCTATAAGGGATGAGCACATATAAAAAGGCAATAATTTCAAACAGCGGAAAAAGAAATATGGTCGCTATCACGATACCCGCCAGAAGCCACTGTTTTCTTTCCAGCAGCGCCCAAAAGCCATCGAGAATGGTAGCCGTTTGTGCCTGAGCCCCCACCTCTAAAGTGATGAAAGGCAGCCAGTTGCTGAGAATAAATAACACCAGCGCGGTGAGAGCAAGGGCTGAGGCCAGCTCCAGCCTCCTTGGCTGGCCGCTGTGCAATATTGCATCGCAGTTAAAACACCGCATTTCGTTGTTGGCCGAAATGGCGACGATTTTTTGCAACTCGCCGCATTCATTGCATAACAACCAGTCCCGCTGCTCTGCATAGGGTTCATATTTGCAGAACTCGCCATCGGCTTTTTGTACCAGATTGGTAACAGGAGTATCCGACAAAAAAATGTTTCCTCGTTAAAGCTGACCGGCAGCAACTCTGGCTAGTTGCTTTTTTAAATACAGCTGCGAATTAAAAAACGACATTCCGGTATTGCGCAAGCAGCGAATGGCGGGCTGATCAGCGGCAAACAAGCGTTTGAAGCCTTCCATCGTCACCATCGCCGACAGGTTATGCGTTTTTCGCGCGCGCTGGTAGCGGCGTAGCAGTGAACCATCACTCAGGGGCACGCCCCGCTCGCAAACCCGCGCTATCTCGGCCGCAAGTGCTTGAGCATCATACAAGCCAAGGTTCACACCTTGCCCCGCCAGAGGGTGGATGGTATGAGCAGCATCGCCAACCAGCGCCATCCCTTCACAAATATAGTCCACCGCATGCCGTTGCCGCAGGGGAATCGCAAAGCGATTGGCGCAGCTTTCTACATTCCCCAGCCGACTTTCGAATTCTCTGCTCAAGCTCACACAAAATGCTCGCTCATCTAGCGCCATTAAAGCCTTGGCAAGTTCCGTTTCTGCTGACCACACCAGGGAGCTGTAGTGCTGATCATCCCCTTGCGGCCTATCCGCCTGCTGTAATGGTAAAAAGGCGATCGGGCCCTGCTGTGTAAAACGCTGCCAACAACAATTTTGATGAGCCTGTTGATGTTTAACCGTCGTTACGATCGCGGTGTGCCCGTAGTCCCACTCTCGAGTTTTTATCCCTGCCAGCTCGCGAAGTTTTGAGTGGGCACCGTCTGCCGCCACCACAAGGGGAGCACAAACAGACAATTGTTGTTGCTCTGTGGTTTCGAGCAACAAAGTATTGCGTTGTTGCGAGCTTGAATAATCTTTAACACGGTAAGGTTTGAAGTAAGTCAGGGACTCATTTTGTTGCAGTTTCTCGTGCAGCGCTCTCACAAGCAAGCTGCTCTCAACGATATGCCCCAGATTTTCCTCGTGAATATCTTCCGCATGAAACTGAATATTACCTGTACCCTCAGCGTCCCAAATATTCATTTGATAGTATGGGCAGGCGCGCTCATTAAGTACCGACTGCCAAACATCCATCCCCTTTAGAAGCCGCTCCGATTGTTTTGACAAGGCCACCACGCGGGGGTCGAAGTTTGTTGCTTCGAAACGCGGAGCTGGGTCTGCCGCGTCTACGATAGCGATTTTCAAACAGCGGGTGTGTTTTCCGGTAAGCAATAAAACGGCGAGCGTGGCACCCACCATACCAGCACCAACGATAATGACATCAAAATCCTGAACACTTTGTGAGCGCTTTTTCACATTATTTCCCGTTAAGCTCCGGCAAGCTGGCACGCGGTGCTGTACGCCCCATCATGTGCGAAAACAATTCCCGTTTAACCGGCCCCAACAACTCCATACTCAACAGCCCCAGGTTTCGCAAGCCCTGTAAAGCGAGTTTATCGCTACCGAAAACTCGCACAAAACTGTGACTTAGAAACGCCGTTTGTTTCTGGTCCTGCTGCTGCTGTGCCAGGTAGCAATTGAGCACGTTTAAATCACCGATGCTTTCGCCTTTTTCCTTTGCAGCAGCCAACACTGCGGTTAACTGGGCACAGTCCCGCAGCGCAAGGTTAAAACCCTGTCCGGCAACTGGATGTAAATAATGCGCTGCATTGCCCACAAAAACCATCGAGCGGCGCACCTGCTCCTTTGCAAATATCATCTTCAAGGGGTAGTGATTTCTTTCTCCCACTCGAATTAGCATACCCATGCGGTAGCCAAAGGCATTCTGCACCGCCTTTCTGAACTGCTCGTCGGGCAGATCAAGCCAATGTTGTAATTCACTTTCCGGGCGGGTCCAAACCATTGCCGTTCGGCGACTTAGGCCGCTTCCGCTTTGCGAAGGTAAAGGCAATACCGCGATCGGCCCCTGGTCAGTGAAGCGCTCGAACGCCTGGCCATCATGGGGGTTCTCAAATTCCAGGTTCGCCACCAGGGCATACTGCTGATAGTCAAACTCGTCAACATCTATGCCAAGCTGCTGGCGCATGGGAGACTCAGCACCATCAGCAATAACCACCAGTTCTGCACTTAGTTCCTGCTGATGCTGCTCACACTGATAACACAAGCTTACACCGTTCTTTTTCGGCCGAAGTTCACTCACTCTGGCCGGCGCTATCACCTCAATATTTGCTCTGTTCAGCACTGCCTGGATAAGCTGCAAGCCAAAGTGGCGGTTTTCAACCACGTATCCCAGGGGCCGCATATGATTGTCCGGTTCGCTGAACGAGGTGCGCCCCAAGTGCCCCCGATCACTGACATGCACCTGGCGAATGGGCTCAGCCCGTTTAGCAATGCCAAGCCAGAGGTCCATGCGTTTAAGGAGGTCGACTGTTGCCGCAGCAAGGGCCGTTGAGCGTTCGTCAAAGCTCGCTTGCTGCGGCTGTTCGGTAAGCTGCAACGGCAAGGCTTCCAATAAAACAATACGGCATTGCGGCAGGTACCGGGCCAGCAGTAAAGCCTGGGACAAACCAACCATGCCACCACCAATGATGGCGATGTCGCAATGCTGACTCACTTCGCGTCTACCCGGGCTTTCCTTTTTGCAGGTGCTTTTTTTGCAGGTGCTTTTCTTTTACTTTTTGCTCGTTTGGCTTTGCCTGCCATTAACTGCTCGATTTCGGCTACGGTTTTTGGTGCCCCCTCAGTGAGTACCTTGCAACCTTGCTTGCTTATCGCCACATCGTCTTCAATACGCACACCGATGCCGCGCCACTTTGCGTTAACTTTGCGGTTATCACTGGCAATGTAGATACCCGGCTCCACGGTCATCACCATACCGGGCTCCAGCACGCGCCATTCGTCGTCAACTTTATAGTCGCCAACATCGTGTACATCCATACCCAGCCAGTGGCCTATGCGATGCATGTAAAAAGCTTTGTAGCTTTCCTTTTCAATATTTTTTTCCACTTTGCCTTTCAACAGGCCCAGCTCTATCAAACCTTCAACGATAACCCTCACGCTGGCATCATGGGGCGCGTTCCAATGGTTTCCGGGGACAATTTGCTCTATCGCAGCGGCCTGAGCTTTAAGCACAATGTTGTAAATAGCTTTTTGCTCACGGCTGAATTTGCCGTTCACTGGGAAGGTGCGGGTAATATCCGCTGCGTAATATTCATATTCACAGCCTGCGTCAATCAGCACCAGGTCGCCGTTTTTTAACTTCTGGTCGTTACTGACATAATGCAGTACACAGGCATTGCTACCACCACCAACAATACTGTTGTAGGCGGCTCGCCGGCCACCCTGAAGTGCACAGCAATGCTGAATTTCGGCTTCCAGCTCATACTCATAGCGGCCGGGTTTACAGCTCTCCATGGCGCGCACGTGGGCCTGTGCAGAAATCTGCCCGGCCTTTTCCATCAATCTCAACTCTGCAGCGCTCTTAAACAGACGCATGTCGTGGAGAAAGTGGTCCAGGTCGAGAAATTCACCCGGCGGCGTTGCACCAGAACGCACCTTCGCGCGGATACGGTTCACCCAGTCCATCACGTGGCGGTCGAAGTCCGAGTCTCGCCCCATTGCGTAGTAAACGCGCTCACGCCCTTCAATCAGCCCGGGCAGAATGTCGTCGATATCATCAATGGGGAAAGCATCATCAGCGGCGTACTGTTTACAGGCGCCGTCTGGCCCGGCGCGGAAGCCGTCCCAGATCTCCCTTTCCCGGTTTTTCTCGCGGCAGAACATCACGTACTCGCCATGATCTCTGTCTGGTAGAAGAACCAGTACCGCTTCAGGCTCATCGAAGCCTGTAAGGTAGTGAAAATCACTATCCTGGCGGAAGGGAAATTCCGTATCGCGACTCCTCAGCTTCTCTTTTGCTGAAGGAAGAATGGCAATACTGTTCGGCTCCATCATCGCCATCAGGGCTTTACGGCGGCGGGCATATTCCTGTTTAGTAATACTCATCAGTGTACGGGTTTATTGTGTTCTGCGTTGCTCTGGAATTCTGCAAAGATGTTTAACACCGCCACCTTCACATATTCCACCAGTTCAATCCAGTAGGCCTCGTTTTCATCGAGGTCTGCGTCTGCATCCATTTCCACTTGGGAAATGTGGGCGAGATCTTTCAGCGCGTCGGTAATATCTTCGGGCAATTCGCTCCCCTTTGCCAGGCCCGACTGGGCAATGGTCTGCCCCAGGCCATGAAGAAACCCTTCACACCAGCCACCCAATTCAAGCGTGCGACGCTCCAGGCTGGCGTTATCGTCAGGCAGTAAGGGCTCAAAAGTGTACTGTTCGTCCTGTAATACGGCGCGGGTATTGCCCAAGATCAGTTTTAACAGGTCCTGTTGTTGCTCATTCGGCTGCAGATACTCCAGGTCTATAAAATCCAGCGCCACCTTCTCCCAGCGGGCGTCGTCAAGCGGGTCTCCTGCACATAAACGCCCGCACAGCAGGCCCTGCAGCTCCGAAACAGAGTTAACACTGCCCATATTCATCAGCTGATCATTAAGGAAGTGAAAGTCGAATAACTGGCTCATGGACACCTCTTGGTCAAATGCCATTATTAAGCTGTGCGGGAAAGCACTATACTTTTCCTGAATACGCATTAACATTCGCGTCAGACAGCCTTACAAGCTGTCCGACCGACCATTATATAAGAAGTGCAACAACAAACATGAGCGATCAATTACTACAAGAAGTAGAAAAGCGGCTGGACGAGCTAATCAGCCGGTGCAAACACCTGGAAAAGGAGAACAGCAGCCTGCGCAGTAAGGAAGCCGAATGGCAGCAGGAACGCGCACGCCTGATGGAAAAGAATGAGCTCGCGCGTAACCGCGTTGAAGCAATGATCAGCCGCTTGAAGAATCTGGAGTCTGAATCATGAATGATGGCAGCATGAACGTCCACGTAACGATCATGGACAAAGATTATCAAATCGCCTGCCCGGCCAATGAGCGGGAAGCCTTGCATCGAGCAGCGGAAGAACTGGATGAACGCATGCGGGTGATCCGCAGCTCGGGTAACGTAATCGGCCTGGAGCGTATAGCGGTGATGACCGCGCTGAACCTGTGTTATGAACTCCACCAGACGAAAGGGCAGGGGCAAAGCACCAGCAAAGCCAGTACAGATGCCCTTAAGCGCATGATGGACAAGTTAAGCGAAGCGCTTACCCTGGAGAAAGAGTAAGCCTTTTCAACGGCGCGAATACTCCGCTGCAGAAGCTCTGGAGCGGTTTGCGTCACCAAAACCGCAAGCACCTGCTTGCGGTGTTCAGCTCAGCACTCTAGCGAGTAACACAAAACCCAATCGAACTGTTCACTTCACCTGCAGCCAAAATCGCATTCCAGGCGACGCCTTCTACAGTGAGAGTAGTGCCCGTTTGGCTATATTGGCCATTCCATAGGCTGTCCACCAAGCCATCAACGGGCAATGAAACACTCCATTTAAGCGCAGCATCGTTGTTATTGGTTAATACGAGGTCGGCACAATAACCTGCCCCCCAGTCATTACTGACACTGATGACTGCGTCAACTTCGCCGGCACCACCACTGGAAGAGCTGGAGCTGCTGCTGGAAGAGCTACTGCTGGAACTGGATGAGCTGGAAGAGGAGCTGCTACTACCGGAAGAGCTTGAAGACGAAGAGGAGCTGCTTGAAGACGAAGAGCTGGATGATGAACCAGTGCCCGAACAAACAACCACATCTGGCGAACCCTGGCTCTCACAAGTGCTCACACCTATGCAGGTTTCACCGTTTTCGTTGGCCCAGCCACTGTCCTGCCCTTCACAAATGGGGAAGGAGCTATGACCATACCAGCTACAGACACAGGCGCTCACTCCGCCAGAAGAGCTGCTGCTAGAGCTTGTGCTACTGGAACTTGAGCTGCTACTGGAGCTAGAACTACTGGAGCTAGAACTACTGGAACTTGAGCTGCTGCTGGAGCTGGATGTTGTGCTGCCAGAACTGGAAGAGCTACTGGAAGACGAAGAGCTTGAAGAACTGGAACTGCTGCTTGATGAGGGAGTGGAAGCCATCATGCTTTGCAGTAACTCCAGCTTTTCGGTCTTCCAGGTGCGCCAGTCGTGATCATAAACGCCACCGGTGTCGCCTGAGTTCGGGTTGAGCGACCACCAGAACTGACTGCGCAAACCTTTGCTCAGCATATAACTTGCCAGGGCATCCTGATACACCTTGTCGTCATCTACATATTCACCGCCCCACTCGCCTTTTACAACGGTGAAACCCTTGTCAACCAGATGTCCCCAGAGCCCCTGCCAGATGGAGGTCATGTTACTGGGGAAAGTCGGATCACTGAATTCATCGAGTACAGCAACACTTGGGCCATAGGAGTGTGGTGAAAATACCAGACGATCATTGGCAATGCCCGCAATGGGGCCGGCTTGGTAGAGGTTTTGTCCCCAGTTTGCGGTAAATCCACCAGTGTCTGAACCGTTGCCAACACCTTCAACCCAAATGGTCACATCAGGGTTGACACTCAACACAGCCTGCCCGCCCTGGGACGCCAGTTCCGCCCATTCGCTATAGCTAAGGTCATGGGGCTCGTTCGCCAGATCAATCCCCACCACATTGGGGTATTTCAAACTAAGGCTCGCCATTTCCTGCAGGTCTGTCAGCCAGTCACTGACTTCGTAGTTATCACAGCCGGTGGGGCTTCCCGGCAAAGTACTGCCCAGGTTTTTCGGGTTGCAGGTGTGAAAGTCCAACAGCACGTATACCCCGTGTTCATTGGCTTTGCGCAGAGAGTACTCGAGAGCGGTGCGCCCATCCTGCTCACACATCACTTCACAATCTTCTCCGGAATAAGGGCCGCCATCAATAATAAAACCCGGGTTTATGGTTTCCGGCGAAAGAGGCAAGCGAAGTGCGTTAAAGCCCTTGTCGGTAATATCCTCAAGAAAAGAGTCGACCTGACGGCCAGTCCACAGACCGTGAAGAATGCGTGTATCGGTTTCCATACCGAACCAGTTCAATCCATAAAGGGTGATTTCCTCACCATCTTTGTAGAGTTTTCCGTTTTCTGCTGTGTATGTGGCCGCCGTCGCCGATTGGCTGCAAGCAAATACCAATAGCGCCAGCGCAGTTAAAGACTTGATATTCATAGTAGTGTTGTCCCGAAATCGAAAAGATTTAAATGCAAGCCAGCGGAGGCAAATCAGAGTGAGTAGTATCTGTCGCATCAGAGCTTCCGGCACGTTGCAGCTATAAGTTGCTGCTTTTCGTACACCCATAAGCTTTGTTTTTTTATTATGCTTCGGTTGCTGATTTTAGTTATGTACAACCGTAAACGCCGCTTGCATTCCCGTTACTTATGCCAGGGCTGCCTAAATCCCCAAACAATGACAAGTGCAGATATTCTCTGGCGCCGTATTAAACTGGTCAATAAAGGACTTTGATCCAGATCGGATTGTACCCCTGGCCCAGCCCTGTTTTGCTCATCTTGTGGCCCCGCGCACAATTTCACTACAAAACCGAACTGACTTTGGCGGCTAGCTCTTTTTCAACAAGCAGCTAGACTTAGGGTGTAGTGGTGTATTTTTTAACCAGAGGTTCCTTCCATCAAGCACGACTCGAACGACAAAGCAAAACTGCTGCAAATGAACCCTGAGCAAAATGGTGGGCGCGATAAGGTGCTCGCAGAATACGCTCTTTTGCGGATTGCAGTCGAAAAGCTACCACTCGGGCTCTCCATGTTTGACGAAAACGACAAGCTGCTGCTTGCCAACAAGCAATATGGGCAAATTTGGGGCCTGCCGGAAGCTGTGACCCAAGCGGGAACATCCTTCTCTGAGATTATGGAGCATACCTTCGGCCACGAAACCACTGAGAGCAAATCCCAAGTAAAACCACCGCCTGGTGCAGCTGTTCGCCGGCGGGAATGGAAGATGGATGATGGCCGACAAGTCGAAGTGGTCGTTACCCGCATGGCCGATGGCCTGACCATATCCCTGCACGAAGATGTGACCGAGCAAAAAAACACCGAGGCCAAAATCTCTTACCTGGCGGCCCACGACCAGCTCACAGGCTTACCAAACCGCAGTGCAATGAGCGACCGTATCAAAGAATGCCTGCAGCGCAATGAGCGTGGCGAGGATATGGCCGTACTCTGCCTGAACCTGGATCGCTTCAAGCTGGTAAACGAGAGTTTCGGACACAATGTTGGCGACATGCTGTTATGCCAGGCCGCCGAACGACTGCGAAAATGCTCCCGGAAAACTGATTATCTGGTTCGCTCAAGTGGCGATGAGTTCATCATTATTCAATGTGGTACACCTCAACCCGCCAGCTCGTCCGGGCTCTCCCGTCGCTTGATTGAGGTGCTGGCAGAGCCCTTTGACCTCGACGGCCACCTGGCTCAGATTGGCGTAAGTGTGGGGATTGTTGTCGCGCCCAACGATGGAAAGGACGCCAGCGAGCTCCTAAAGAATGCTCACCTGGCCCTGACCCGGGCGAAACACAGCGGACGCAATTCCTACTGCTTTTTTGAGCATGAAATGGACGCACGCATTCAGGCTCGGGGCATGCTGGAATCCGATTTGCGTGCGGCGCAGAAACGTAGCGAATTAGCGCTGGTATTTCAACCCTTGCTGGACTTGAAGCAGAAACGCATAACGGCCTTCGAAACCTTGCTGCGCTGGCATCACAGCTCACGAGGCTCCATTTCACCCGCAGATTTCATCCCCATCGCCGAAGAGTCGGGCTTGATTATTCCCATTGGCAAATGGGTGCTCAGTCAGGCCTGTAAACTTGCAAGCCAATGGCCGGCAGATATTCGCGTTTCTGTTAACCTCTCCGCCATGCAACTCACCCACGCATCGTTAATCGAAGATGTGCAAAGTGCCCTCGCGGAGGCTGGTATTGACGCCACGCGCCTGGAGATAGAAATTACCGAGTCAGTAATGATGAGCGACCCCAAACAAGCAATGGTACAGTTGCGCGCGCTATCCAATCTTGGCGTAAGCCTGGCCATTGATGACTTCGGTACGGGTTACTCCTCACTGAGTTACCTGCACAGTTACCCCTTCGACCGCATTAAAATCGACCGCTCCTTCATCCGCGAGCTGGAAAACAAACCGGAAGTACTCACCATTCTCAGCGCAATGGTCAACCTGGGGAGAAACCTGGATTTAGCGGTAACCGTTGAGGGCGTCGAAAATGAACAGCAAATGGACGCGGTAAGAGAAACCGGCGCATGTGAAGTTCAGGGCTTTTTATTCAGCAAGCCCTTAGCGGCCGAAAAGGCCTTGGGCTTGCTGAGTACGCTAAAAATCTAAGCATTCCTATTATTAACCTGACAATCAAATAAGTGAACCTTACTTATTTGATTGTCGCCCTTAAAACACTGGCGCAACTGTGCGAAGTGGCTTGTGTTTCAAGGGCTCGCGCCGAACTTTGTTCGGTTCTCGGCAATTGCTCCTGCATTGCCCTACTACACCACATCCGTGTGGCTATCGGCAATTGCTCCTGCATTGCCCTACTACACCACATCCGTGTGGCTATCGGCAATTGCTCCTGCATTGCCCTAACATCCGCCTTCCATGGCGGAGCATGTACCTCATTAACCCTGCATGTAAAACATCGCCGGGTTAATAACAATAGTTATTGCCAAGTTAATAAAATGGCAGCGCTACAACCACTTAAAGCCAAACAGTTCTTTTAAGCCCGAAAGAATAAACGTGGGCATCGCCGCTATGCCAATAATCATCAGCAAGTGTTTACCAGTAACAGGCACAGTTCCAAGAATCAAATTGCCTAAAGGAGAATAGATAAACGCAAGCGAGGTGCTAATTGCGGCAACCAGCACGGCAATCAATAATTTATTCTCGAAGGGGTTCAAGCGATAAATACTTTTAAAGCTTCTGGCATCCAGAAGGTGGAAGCTCTGAATAAAAATCAAGGTTAAAAAGGCAACGGTTTGCGCGTAGGCATACTCTCCACCGCGACTTAACACCAGCGAAAACATGGCGTAAATAATGTAGCCATGAATAAGTCCCCGCACCAGGATTCTCGCCCCCAGGCCATCAGCAAAGAAGCTTTCATCACGTTTTCGCGGTTTGCGTGTCATCAGGTCAGCTTCCTGTTTTTCCCAGCCCAGGCACAAACTGGGCATAGCGTCGGCCAACATATTTACCCACAAAATCATAAGCGCGGTTAAAGGGACCAGGGGGTCGTTCGCCATTAACAGGAAGGCAAACATTACACAGCTGACTTCTGAAACGTTTGCCGTTAAAGCGGCACGAATATATTTACGTAGGTTGTCGTAAATCCTTCTACCTTCTTTTACCGCGGAAACAATGGTTGAAAAGTTATCGTCCAGCAACACAAGGTCGGCGGAATCCTTGGCGACCTGAGTACCAGCAATACCCATGGCCACACCAATGTCGGCATTACGCAGTGCCGGAGCATCATTAACACCATCACCGGTCATCGCGACCACTTCGTTGTTCGCCTGCAGTGCTTTAACTATGCGCTGTTTATGCTCTGGCGATACGCGGGCAAATACACTGGTTTGTGGTGCCTGCTCTCGTAATTTTCGGTCATTAATCTCTTCCAGCTGCGGCCCGGTAATAACCAGCTCGTCGTCACTACAGCGAATACCGAGTTCCTCTGCAATCGCTTTCGCCGTAGCCGCGTGATCCCCGGTGATCATCACCGTTCGTATACCGGCATCGCTACACTGGGCAACGGCTTCAACCACTTCGGGCCTGGGAGGGTCAATAATGCCGTGCATGGCGAGGAAGGTTAAATCTTTTTCATGTTCCTCCTGAGGCTTATCGATATCCGCCTCGGAAATTTCCACAAAGGCCAGCGCCAGTGTTCGCAATGCCCTTTTACCAAATGCATCAATACCGTCATGAATCTTCTGCTTGAATGCATCGTCGAGGGGGTGAGTATCTTCCAGCAAATGGTCTACATCTTTCTCTTCATCAACCACTCCAGACTGTGGCCAGTAAACTTTGCTTGAACGACTGAGCAGAACGTCCGGTGCACCTTTAGCAATCAGCCAGTAGCGCCCACGTGGGCCACGAACGATTGAACTCGCCATTTTACGCTTTGAATCAAAAGGAAAGCTCTTAAGTAGTTGCACCCCTTCTTCATATAGCGCTTCGCGATAGATACCGACTTTAGTGCCTGCGACAACTAAAGCGCCCTCCGTGGGGTTGCCCTGCACCGTATAACGCCCCTCTTTCTGCTGCAATTCAGCGTCGTTACAAATGGCAGATATCACCAGGCCAATTTTAACTTCCGGTGTTTTTTCCAGGTCAAGCTCATCGCCCTGTTCATCCAGAAAACGCCCGACAGGTTCAAAACCCTGCCCGGTAACTTCAAAGGTTTTCCCGCCACTCCAATAGGCGACTACCTGCATCTGGTTCTGGGTGAGGGTGCCGGTTTTGTCGGAACAGATGACGGTAGTTGAACCAAGGGTTTCAACCGAGGCCAACTGACGCACTCGCGCGTTGCCACGCACCATGTGCTTGGCGCCCATAGTTAGCACGATAGTAACAATAGTCGGCAGGCCCTCCGGAATTGCAGCAACACACAGGGAGATACCCGTTTGCAGCATTTCCAGCCAGTCGGCTCCATTATAAATACCGATACCAACAACAATGGCCACGGCTGCTACCGCTACACCAATCAGCGCGTGGGAAAGGGAATTCAAACGACGCTGCATGGGGGTTTCTACATTTTCCGCCGTTTGCATCAGGTTTGCGATATGCCCCACCTCAGTATCCATACCAGTGCTAACAACCACACCTGTACCGTTACCAGCGGTGACAATGGTACTCATAAAGGACATGTTCTTTCTGTCACCGACCCCAAGCTCTGGTGCGTGCAGCACTTCTGCATTTTTTTCCACCGGTTCGGACTCACCGGTAAGGGCCGACTCATCAATCTGCAATTGATTAATAGTCAACATTCGCACATCGGCACCCACCACGTCGCCGGTATTGAGCTTAATCACATCGCCGGGCACCAACTCTTTAACAGGCAGTTTCTCCCAACTACCTGAGCGTAATACCACTGCATTGGGCGCGCCCATCTCCCGCAGGGAATCGAGGGATTTCTTGGCACCAAGTTCTTGCACAAAAGTAATTACAGCGTTTGCTACGACAATAAACAAAATGGCAATAGCATCGACCATATGCCCGCCAAAACCCGATAGCACACCGCCCACCGCCAGAATAATCAGCATCGGGTTTTTAAACTGGATCAGGAATAACATCAGCGTGGACATTTGTGCAGCTTCGGCCAATTCATTGGGCCCATATTTCTGCAGGCGGGCTTGCGCTTCCTGGGTGCTTAAACCCTGATCGAGGTTAGTCGCTAACTCGTTAACTATGGTGGACTGATCTTGATTAAACCATTTCATAACAGCTCCTTTTGAGCAAAAACGGCAAGGGGTGAATTGAGCAAAAATAAACCAGCACTGGATACACAGAGGCCCGAGGACAGCGGGCTAAGCCTGTAGGAGGGTGCTGGGTAAAACGCGCCAAAGCATGTTACCACAGCACTGCACAAACAATTAAATGCCGTTTCTTCGAAAGCTTCGGAACGTTTCTATCGGGGACAAGCGCATGAAGCGCCCATTAAGAAAATGTACTTGTCGCCTGCAGCTCGGCCAGGCATTGAAGTGAATAGACGGTTAAGGATGATTCAAAACGCGGGGCTCGCAAATGGGAGCGCCGGAATCATTATAAAAAGGCGAAGGCTTTCCTCCACCCAATAACTTCCTGAACAATACCTTTGCCAATATTTTTACAATATACGCAGAACTCGCTTTTGTTCTGAGTACTTCAGGAGGAAGCTTATCTACAACAGACTGGATGTTAACGGCTTTAACCGGCCCGAGGGCGTTTTTGTCAACAATAAAGTTATGTATCAAGGCAACAAAGGGCACCGCAGGTGACACGGTATTGCCTATAGGAGTGTCACAACAGGAGGCGTACCAACGGTACAAACCCTTCTCGCTAAGGCGCAGACAGCGAATATTCTCTATACCTTTACTGATATCCAGCTGAGAAGGTGACAACTGGAGAACTTCTGTTCCGCCCCAATCGTCCAGGATTGGCTGCTCGCATTCAAGGGCCTCGGCAAAGCGCCTACAGTGCTTACAGTAACAGGCTAATCGCGTGCCTGCGCCTGGGTTAACCAGTTTTGCCAGGCCTTCAACCTGG
>CAJIBL010000828.1_pt1 | contig 20543 bp, 13 predicted proteins | sample 9199351 | NCBI WGS metagenome assembly CAJIBL01 (sample SAMEA7708304, study PRJEB35096) | sediment metagenome | biome: marine neritic benthic zone biome [ENVO:01000025]; feature: sediment [ENVO:00002007]; material: shallow marine sediment [ENVO:03000034] sea grass bed [ENVO_01000059] ...
CGCCAGAACAATTGCCCGAAGCGGCGCAGGGTGCCCTTCAAGGGTTTTGCTACTGTCTTCCGGGTGCAGAAACTCTGGCAGAGAATGAAATTTCATCCACTCAGTACTGCGCTGCTCCTGCGTGCTGGTAGCCGTGACGTCAATACAGCGAACATTGCTAAAACCACATTTCTCCAGCCAGGAAAGCAATGTCGGCACACTGGGAAGAAACCATACATTGTTCATTTGGGCATAGCGTGCTGGGGGCACCAGAACCTCCCCTTGTTCACCATCAATCACCAGCGTTTCCAGCACCAGCTCACCACCGGCACAGAGGGTGTCACGCAGCTCCAGCAGGTGGTCCATAGGCGAGCGGCGGTGATACAAAACGCCCATGGAGAAAGTGGTATCAAAGTATTCCAGCTTCGCTGGCAGGGCTTCGATGCCCAACGGTATTACATCTACCGGGGGCTGTTCCAGGAAGTGCTTGATCATATAAAACTGCACCACAAAACGCGGCGAAGGGTCGATTCCAATAACCCGCGCCGCACCAGCCTCCAGCATTCTCCAGCAGTGATAGCCGTTGCCGCAGCCCACATCCAGCACTTTACGGTATTTGAGCGGAGCAATGTGCTTTTCCAGCCGCTGCCATTTCCAGTCTGAGCGCCATTCAGTATCAATAGTCAGCCCGAATAGCTGGTAGGGGCCTTTTCGCCATGGAATCAGAGCCCTGAAGCTTTGCTGCAAAGTGTCCCACTGGCTATTGGATAGCTCCCTGCGGGTGCCGACAGTGACTGTATCGCCCGGTGTGAAATTATTCGATGTGACAGAGGGCAAGGCTTCCAGGGCCTGATACCAGCCTGGCAGGTCGCCATAGCGTTTGCAGCAAAGCCCTTCTGCGATCTGCATTGGTAAATGCTTTGCCCAGGTTTCCAGAGGTGTTCCTTCAAGGGCCGCGAGCAAAGGGCTGAAATTGATAGCGGAGGTCATTACTCTTTAAATGCCAGTAGCGAGGAGAAGTTAAAACACTGGAACCATAACTCGGTGCCCCTGAAGCCACTGTCGGCCAGGCGCTGTTTATGTTGTTCCAGTGATTCGGGAATCAATACGTTTTCCAGAGCAGTGCGTTTTTTGGCGATTTCCATCTCGCTATAGCCATTGGTTTTTTTGAAGTAGTGGTGCAGCTCGTTCATCAGCGCGTCGTGGTGATCATCTTCAAATTTCAGTTTCTCAGATAACACCAGTACCCCGCCGGGGCACATTCCGGCATAGATTCTTTTGATCAGGGCATTGCGCTGCTCGCGCGGGATAAACTGCAGGGTGAAGTTCATGACCACTACTGAGGCGTTTTCAATGGTACTTTGTGACAGATCCTCGCAGCGTAACTCGACGGGCACATCGTGGCTGTCGGCGTCGATCACCAGTTTACAGCGCTCGATCATATCCGGAGAATTATCGATTGCGACAATAGCTACATTGGCCGCCTGGATTCGGTGTCGCATAGCCAGCGTGGAGGCACCCAGCGAACACCCGAGGTCGTAGCAACTGCTTCCTGCCTGAGCGTAGCGTTCGGCAATCTGACCAACCATGTGAATAATGGTGGAATAGCCGGGCACGGAGCGCTTGATCATGTCCGGGAAGACATCCACCACCCGCTGGTCAAACACAAACTGGCCAAAGCCAATGCTGGTGTCTGCGTAAATCTGGTCTCGCTTGTTACTCATTGTGCCCGCCTTTGTAAGTACTGCCCATTTTAGCTGATTGAATTGGCTGTCGCATCCGACGCCGCTTGTGTCATCGACTACAATGAAAAGCAGGAAAAGAATTGAACTCCGGGGTAAGGGTGGCGCGTCAGATTAATTATTCCAAATACTCTGTGCTGGTGGCGGACGACTTCAGTAGTTTCCGCAACACCGTTAATGGCATGCTCGGAAGCCTTGGCGTCAACCAGGTACATATGGCTGCTTCTGCTCAGGAAGCGATCGAAAACTGCGAAAATCGGCAATTCGACATCATTCTGTGTGATTACAACCTCGGAAGCGGCCGCACCGGGCAGCATGTACTGGAAGAACTCAGATACAAACGCCTGATCACTCGCCAGACCATATTTATCATTGTCTCGGCTGAGTCCAGCCGCAATATTGTTATGTGCTCATACGACTGTGAGCCCGATGACTACCTGATGAAGCCCATTACCGGCAAAATGCTGCAACAGCGAATGGAGCGTTTGCTGGTACAACGAGCGGTGCTGAGCAAGGCCTACCGCGCGCTGGATGAGCATGACTTTTCCACCGCACAGGATGTACTGGTAGACCTTTCCCTGGCGGAAGACCGCTACTCCACCACGGCGCAGAAGCTGCTGGGGAATGTATTTCTTCAGCAGAAAGAGCTGGATAAAGCTGAGCGCTTGTACACCAAGGCCTTGGAAGTGCGGCAACTGGACTGGGCGAGGTTGGGTTTGGCGAAGGTGAAGCAGCTGAGGGGAGAGCTGGATATCGCCGGTGAATGGCTTGAGAAAATTGTTGAGGACAACCCGCTTTTTCTGCCCGCTTACGATGTGCTGGCCGATAATTGGGACAAAAAGGGAGAAAAGTTCAATGTGCAATATACCGTGCAGAGAGCGGTGGACATATCTCCCATGTCCATTCTGCGCCAGAAACACCTTGCCAATGTCGCTACCGAAAACAACGATTTGATTACCGCTATTGACGCGCAGCGCAAATCCGTGAAGCTAGGTGAGTTCTCCTGTCACGGTAAAGCGGAAGACCACTTTGGCTTCGCGCGGATATCGTCACTCTCGCTGGAGCGGGATATGGATGTAGACCCGAATATAGGTAGCGAAGCCTTGAGAGTTCTCGATACTTCCAAGGAACAATATCAATTAAGCGATGTTCAGCAGGCTCAGTGTGATTTGCTGGCAAGCCGCATTCACTCACTGGAAAACCGCCGGGATGTTGCAGAACAATTGCTTAAATCTGCAGAGCAGGTATTCGAAACCTGCGATGCTGATATTGCCACGCAACTGGACCGGGTGCTTGCGTTGCAGTCGGCAAACAAAGAACAAGAAGCGGACAAACTGCTTGCGCAACTGCAAGAAAGCTATGGGGATGATCAGCGGGCGCTGGAAAAACTGGATGCCTTCCTTAATGAACCTGCCAGTGATAGCAACCGTGAATTCGTTGCAGCCATTAACCATGAAGGTATTCAGCTATATAACGAGGGCAAGTTTGATGAAGCGCTGGAATGCTTTGAAAAAGCGCGGAAACTGTTTCCAAAGCATGTAGGTATTCAGTTGAATATTGTGCAGGCACTTGTGGGTAAATTGAAATCCGGCAGTGCAGACAAAGCTGAAGCTGATGCCTGTTTCTCTTCGCTGGAACTGGTTTCCAGTCTGGTGGATGAACAACACCCGCAGTATGATCGTTACCAGCGTTTGAGGGCCATGGCGTCGGCACATTGATTTTCAGGGGCGATTGTCAGGGGCGAGTCTGATTTATTCGCACCGCCCGGCTATCTTTTTAAGCGCTCATAGTAACGCGGTATAAACACTGTTGACGTTATTAACGTGGCAACAGTTATTGTTAAGTTAATAGGCTGTACACGAAAGCGCTGCTATTGCCAAGGCAATGTAAGCCCTTGAAATACAGCCAAATTCACGCTATTTCATGGGCGTGCAATTAAATAGATAGGATCATTGCTGTCCCATTAACTATTTCGTCGCCAGGTCGAAACTCTCGATTTTAAAAGGGCTTGGAGATCACTAGCTTTGGTGCAGACATGAATCCGGTATTTGCCACTGCGACACGCTGCAAGTACATCCCTGTAAGCTCTACACCAGCATCCATGCTGGTGAAGGTCGCAGTAACAAACACCGAATCCATGTTTTCACGCTTTGTGAGACAGCAATGAGACAGGATAATCTATTTAATTGCCGGGTTAATAGTAACAAGGAGTGAAAACATGTCTAACGAAAATGAAAAAATAGATTTTTCCACTATCCTGGCCTCCAGTGTTCATGACATGAAAAACTCAGTAGGCATGTTGCTCGCCTCGCTGGAAGAGATTATCGAGGAAGTGCCTCCGTCAAATAATATGCAGAGCAAGCGTTTTTCAACCTTGCACTATGAGGCTTCACGCATAAACGGGGAGTTGATTCAGTTGCTCTCTCTGTACCGAATGCAGAAAAATTTCCTCCCGGTACACATCGACGAGCACTATTTAATTGATATTCTCGAAGATCAGGTTGCTCGTAATCATATCCTTACCGAAACCAAAGGCGTTGAAGTGGAGATACAGTGTGACCCGGACCTGCACTGGTATTTTGATCACGACCTTATTGGCAGTGTGGTTCACAACATTGTCGTAAACTGTGTGCGCTACACAGATACCAAAATCGCCATCAGGGCGGAAATAGAAAACGATTTGTTGTGTGTCAGTATTGCCGATAATGGACCGGGCTACCCTCCAGAAATGTTGGACAGCCCAACAGAAAAAATTGAAGATGCAGAAGTAAGCAAAGGTGCAACGCATCTGGGTTTATTCTTTGCCGAGAAAATCGCTCAGTTACATACCCAAAAAGGTACACAGGGGCACATTGAACTGGCAAATGGCGGTCCGCTGGGAGGAGGGGAGTTTAAGCTGTTTATTCCATAATAAAGGCGCTCTTAAAAGCCGTAGGCCATACGGTAGGTTGTGTAACAGATCGCTTCACCGAAGCTTCGATCGCTGCTTTGAGAAATATTGAAATAGAATCACTATTGCTGCGTGTTCTCGCCTTGACCCGAACGGTTTGCCAGAGTCGATGGAGCAAGAAGGGCGCACATAATTTAAGGGTATTATTGGTTTTCCTCGTATAGTCGTTTGAAATAATCAATGTAATGTATGCCAGTATTGCACTCAAGAGCGTCTTGAGTGCAATGTCGGTCATGTAGTGTCACATTTTGCAGTTTAAACCTGGCATTCATGCATCGTCTGCATCCTTTGCATGTATGAACCATCATTTTCTTCTCCTCGTCTTTGTCAGATAGTTAATTCCATCACCACCCCACACTAACAAAACGTTAATAGGTAATGACATGATTTCAATTACAGGAGCGTCCTGCTGCCTTCCGGGCGGCATAGAGACAGTAGATGAATTTTGGCAGGCTTTGGTAGATGGAAAGAATATGATATCTGAGGTGCCAGAGGATCGCTGGAGCAGTAAGCGTTTTTATCACGAAAATCCCGAAGCAAGCGGAAAGACCTACATGAAATATGGGCATTTCGTAAATCGTGACCTAAGCCAATTTGATTACGATGCACTGAGAATTTCCAAGCGTGAAGCCGAAGGGTTAGACCCTCAACAACGTTTGTTGCTTGAGCTGACATGGCAGGCAATGGATAGTGCTGGTTTAGCTATCGATAACTTACCCAACCGAAAAGTCGGCGTTTATGTCGGTGGGTTTACACTCGACCATTTTCTGGGCCAGTTTTCCTCGGAAAATCGCCACGCTATCGGTGTGCATACTGCCTCGGGTTCGACGCTAACAATGCTGTCGAACCGCATCTCACATACTTTCGACTTTCAAGGCCCAAGTCTAACAATCGATACAGCGTGTTCATCATCGTTAGTTGCCTTCCATTATGCATGTGAGGATCTGAAAAAAGGTCTATGTGAGTTCGCCGTTGTTGGCGGTGTTAATTTAATGGTGCGACCTGAGTATCCCATCGGTATGGCCAAAGGGGGATTTCTCGCGAAGGATGGTCGCTCGAAAAGCTTCGATGCTCGTGGTGATGGTTATGGTCGCGGCGAGGGTGGTGTCGTTCTGGTCTTGCGTCGCAGTGAAGATGCTGAGCTTGATAACGACAATATTATTGCCGAGTGTGTAGCAACGGGTGTAAATCAGGATGGTAGAACACCAGGCATAACGCTGCCAAGCCCAAAAGCGCAAGTGGAGTTAATGGATGAGGTTTTAACTCGAAACAACATAGATCCTAATCACATTAATTATGTAGAGGCACATGGTACAGGTACAGCTGCTGGCGACCCAATTGAGGCGAGCTCTATTAGCAAGATATATGGCCGTCGCGAAGAAGAGAATATCTGTTACATAGGATCGGCGAAAAGTAATGTAGGTCATTTGGAAGCGGGTTCCGGGCTTGTTGGCGTTCTTAAAGCTGCGTTAGTTGCTAAAAACCTGGTAATCCCGCCCATTGCAGACTTCGATTTACCAAATCCGAAAATCGAACTAGACGGAAGCCGCATGGGTCTTGCGGATAAATTACGCCCTTTGAATTGCTCCATTGAAAAACCAATGGTTGCAATTAACTCCTTTGGTTACGGTGGCACAAATGCGCACGCAGTATTACAGCACCGTGAAGTTATTCCACCCGGAAAGTTAAAGCAGCGGAACAATGGTGCAGAAATTGATGGAGATTTAATTCTACTTGTAACGGCTGCAACAAGGAATTCTCTGGTGGAGCGCGTCAATCAAGCGAGACTTCTGGTGCAAGAGCATCAGGACAATCTGCAAGTTGTACTTGAAACGTTCATATCCCACTGCACGCTAGGGCGAGAGCGAGTGTGTTTTATAGCCAAAGACAAAATTGACTTGCTCGGCCAGATTAACGACTTTATAGACGATAAGGGTGAGCAGGCTGTTAGTTGTAAATCAAATAGCAAGAAGGTTGCGTTCGTTTATACCGGTATGGGTCCGCAATGGCATGGTATGGGTAAGCAGTTGTGGAAAAACAACAAAATATTCCGCCAGGAAGCCCTGGCCTTCGACGTGGTATTTAAAAAAGTAGCTGGTTTCTCAATTCTCGATGAGATTCTTAAGGAAGAGCATGACTCACGAATTACACAAACAGAATATGCACAGCCTGCCAACTTTTTAATTCAGGTTGCTTTAACGGCCTGTTTGCGAAACAGTGGTATTGAGCCCGATGCGGTAACCGGCCACAGTGTGGGAGAAGTGTCTTCGGCTTACTTTAGCGGTGCGCTTTCTCTTGAAGACGCAATTTTGGTAAGTGTTAATCGCAGCCAGCTTCAGGGTACGCTTCGTGGCCTTGGTGGAATGCTGGCGGCCGCTGTTGATGAAGATACAGCGTTGGCCTTAATAAAAGAGCATGGGCCAGAGGTTTCCATCGCAGCGGTAAACAGTCCAACCAGTGTAACTTTTGCTGGTGATGAAGCGCAGTTAAAAATAAAAAAAAAAATGCTCACAGAAAACGAAATATTTAACCGAACCTTGCAGGTGGAGGTGCCTTATCACAGTAATACTATGGAAAAAATTCGTGATGCTGTTATAAATCGATTGGAAAACATCACTCAAGAGGAGACTCACACGCCCTGCTATTCAACGGTGACAGGCAAGCTGATTTACGATGGATTTGATGCGGAATATTGGTATAAAAATGTTCGTCAAACAGTGCGCTTTAAAGATGCTATTCAATCTATGATCGATGACGGCTACCGTTATTTTGTCGAAGTGGGGCCTCACCCTGTACTGTTGCGGTCCCTCGCCGAGATATTTGGGAGCCAGGAGAATAACGATTGTGAATCCATCCACACCTTGAAGCGCGGCGATAACGAGATGGATTCAATGAAAAATGCCGTTATCAATGTGTTTACGCAGACTAACAGTTTTGTAAGGCGTCGTATTCCAGCATCGCAGAGAGTTAGCCTGCCAAACTACCCATGGGATAAAAAAACTGTCTGGAACGAAACCTGGCAAACACAACAGGATCGTTGCGGGGGGCTTGTTGCTCCAATGCTCGAAAAAGAATGTTCCGAGCCAGGCGTATATATGACAGATCTATCGTTAATGCATTTGGATTTCTTAAAGTCACACATTGTCGACGGTGTGCCTGTAATTCCTGCTGCTGCTATTCTGGAGGCAGCTTTGGAAGCTGGAAGAATCCGTTTTCCAATGGCGCAAAACCTACGTATATCTAGTACCAAGTTGCTGCGCACACTATCTCTTGAAAACAAAGGTGAGGAATATCTACTGCGTTATGACGACAAGACAAATAAAGTGGACGTACATGGTTCCCTGGAACGTAAATCCAATTCCTTCAAAACCCATATGGCTAGTATGAAATTGCAGGCCAGTAATTCAAAATTAATCGACCTCAAAGACCTGGATTGTGCGGTTGAAAGAAATATTCCCGCACTTTACAGCATGTTTAATGACGTTGGCCTGCACAGCGACACACTGTTTCAGACTGTGACAAAGCTGCATAGTAATCCACAGGAAGACCTGTTGATGGCTGAAGTGACGGTAGATGAAAGCCTTGATTGTGAAGGATTTGTTTTACACCCAACGCTCATTGACGGTATTTTCCAATCAACGGCGGCATTTATCTCCGATACCACCAGTGCTTTCATCCCCGTAGCAGTTGACGAATTGCTCTTTAAAAACACCAAGCGTTCGCCACGAAAGGTTCGTGTTTATGGGAGCCTGAACAAACGAACTGAAAACCTGGTGGGAGCAGATCTTTCAGTGCGATGTATAGATAGCAATGAGTTGCTGCTGAGCATCAAGAACCTGGTGGTAAAACGTATTAAGGATTTGAGTGATGAGCAACTCATGCCGCGGGGTAACTACCAAACAACGTGGGAGCCTGCCGAAGCGGTGAAATTGCAGTCTGCTGCACAAAGTAGAATTTTGATGCTCACAACCAATCCCGGTGACAAGGTGCAGAGCGCGACAAATACGCTTTTAACGCAAGACGGTGCCAATATTACACAGTGGGAATTATTTCCAAGTGGGGACAACCGATCGTGGCAGTATTCTGACTGTGTACTAAAGCTCGACAACAAGGCTGAAATTGCGAGCAAGCTCGGTGGTGAGACATTTGACAATATCGTTATATGGGCGGACTTTCCAGAAATTAACCCGACCGCTGCGCCTGAGGTTATTTGCTCCATGGTTGAAGGTTTACGCAATGGTGTTGTACAAATCCGGGGTAAAAAACCAAAAATTACTGTAATTACTAATGACGGTATACAAGTTACATCAAGTGACCGACTTTCGGCACAAAGTGGAGCAGTGATAGGTGCAACGCGAGTTGTCTGGTCTGAGGTTGATCAGCTAGATATACATGTTCTCGATATTAACGGTGCTGATGGTATTGATGCTTCGATTATTGTTGCAGAAATACTTAATGCCATAGACTACGACGAAGTAACTTATCGCTCCGGTAGCCGTTTGCGTGCATTAGTTAGAAACTTACCGACCACCATTGATGACAAAAAAATAGCTTTGGAGCCCGAACAGGCTTACCGTTGGATCAAGGCAGGACAGGCGTGGTGTAAAGAGGCCCTAAACAGCAAAGTTGATGGTGATCTTACCTTGGAGCTCTCCGCTTATGGAGATAAGACACAGTTTGCGCGAAATAATTCTGAGAGTAAAAGTTTGGTTATTGGGTATCGTGGCTCTAAGGTTTCTAAAAGCGCACACAGCGTCGTTAGTATTATTCCCGTGACTGCGTCTTCATATGCCTCTACAGCTGGGCAGAGTATTGAATTAGCCGAATACCATAGCGCGGATAATTTAATGAATGCTGCCCTTAATGCTTGGGCGGAAACTCTCATAGAGCGGCATTGGATCGATCAGAATAGTACTGTTGTGTGCTACAACGATCCTCTTGGGCGAGCGGTGGCAAATGTTGCCAAACGGCTCCAGGCGACTGTGCATAAAGTTAGCAAGTTTGAACGCTGGGCGCAGGTTGCGAAGCTAGAGTCGGGTAGCGTCAATTTGTTGGTCGTGCCTGTATCGCGCTGGCAATCACAGTTTGATTTCCGCGTATTGGCGGCAAACGGAAAAATAGTTAATTTGGACAATACGGTCATTGACCATGAACTTCCCGGTACTGCGAGCGCCATTGATGAACTCTCTATTTGTTTTGAAACGTTTAAGGCTCATTTCAGTGCGCAAATTGAAAATATTCGCGCACTTAAACCAAAACTCGATGCAACAGAAATAGGCGTGCATTTTAGCATTAGCGAAAACGATATTCAGTCTGGCAATATCCTGGATTGGAGAGTACCAGAAGCGGGAAGTTCGGCATTCAGTTGTTCAAACTACGATTGGGACAAAGAAAACTGGATGCTCGTTAGCGGTGGCTTCGGTGGCATTGGCGAGAAATATATTAATTGGCTTGTAGATCAGGGTTTAGACAAGATTCTTATTGTTGGTCGAAGCACAGAGCAAAAGATTGCGCAGCACCCTGCATGGTTAAAGTTAAAGCACAAAGGGGTGTCTGTCCGTTACCTAAGTGCCGATATCACTCAGACCGATTCGACAAGCAAGCTGGTTCGCTTCCAGGCACGGCACGGAAAAATTACCAGCATTGCTCATCTTGCAGGAATTATTGACGACAGCCAGCTGAGTGAGATGAGTAGTGAAGCCTTTAACAATGTTATTCGCGTAAAAGCTACCGGTTTAAATAATATTAGGGCAGCGGTACCTATCTCTCAGCTAGACACGTTAATAAGCTTTTCATCAATTGCTTTAATTACCGGGAATTCTCGCCAAAGTAACTACTGCGCGGCGAACCAATATATTGAAAATCTAAGTCGTGATTTAAGCCGTTTTGGCGTCAGGTCGCTAGTTGTTCATACTGGTGCTATTAGCGATGTCGGAATGATTCAAAGGGACAAACGGCTACGCCAGCATATTGATAATACGGGCTTGAGCTTAATCAGTACAAATAATTTATTCGTGGGGATAAAGCACGCATTGATTAGAGGCGATACGGTGGTGACTGCAGCAGGAGAGCCAAATTGGGAAAAATGGTCAAACCTTGAGGTCCTTGCAGCTAGAGCACCACGATTTGAAGAGGTGCTCGCAGACCTTGGGAGTAATTCTGCTGATATATACGAAAACTTGCGAAGAGACTTGGCGAGTGCCGATGAAAATGCGCAGCAAACCATACTCGGTGAGTTGATCCGGGACTGTTTTGCGCCAATTCTGCGCTTGGAAAGTGGAGAAATCTCAATGGATAGCGAGTTTCACTATCTGGGCCTGGACTCCCTGATGGCTGCAGAAGTTCAGTCTTCGCTAAAAAATCAGCTCGGTCTGGATGTGTCCATATTAACGCTTATTAGTGAAAGCATGTCGGTGAGTAAGCTTGCTGAAATGGAACATTTGAAAATGAATATTGGAGCGTAAGCCATGAGTGACGCAATATTAATGCAGTTTAAAAACAAATACGGTTCGGCTTCGGCTGCTCCAGAAACGAAAAACAAGAAAAAAATACAGCCTGACTATAAAACAGATTTTTCGGAGTGGGATGATTACAAACACGTACAGGCGATTGAAAATTATTTCGGTTATCGAAACCCATACTCCGCTCCCAGGAGTGGAAAGATATCCAGCTGTGTTACTTTTGGCGATGAAAAATTTACCTCGTTTTGCTCTTACAATTACGTGGGTCTTAACGGTAGTGAAGAGGTCGAAGCCGCTGTTGTCGAAAGCCTAAAAAAACACGGAAGTTCTGCGTCTGCTAGTCGAGTCGCGGGTGGTGAATGTGAGATTCATCGTGAATTTGAAAAAGCCATTGCAGGTTTTATCGGTTGCGAGGAGGCAATTGCCACGGTGGGTGGATACATAGCCAATGTTGCTACCATTCGTTATCTTATGGGTGAAAATGATTTGATATTGTTTGATGAGTTATGTCACAACAGCCTCGTAGAAGGCTGTGCAAGCTCCAAGGCAAGGAGGATGAAATTTAAGCATAACGACAACAAGCATTTGAATGATCTGTTAACACAGCAACGCGGTCAGTACCGAAGGGTGCTGATTGTAGTTGAGTCTGTCTATAGCATGGACGGCGACATTATTGATCTTAGTGAATTAGTGGAGATTAAGAAACGTCACTCGGCTTTCCTTATGGTGGACGAGGCACATTCCATAGGCACCCTCGGGGACAGTGGCCGTGGTTTATGTGAGTACGCCAAAGTAAACCCGGCAGATGTTGATGTCATTATGGGTACGATGAGCAAGAGTCTGTCCAGTTGCGGTGGATTTATGGCAGGGAGTAAAGCGCTTATTGGTCTGCTTCGATATATCGCACCAGGTTATTTACTCTACAGTGCGGGTATTCCTCCAAGCTCCTGCGCTGCATCACTAGCTGTGATTAGGCGCTTGTCGAAGGAAAATGATCGCGTTAAACGCCTTCAGTACAACGCCGATAAATTTAGGGAAATTGCAACAGAGCTGGGTTTGGATATTGGATTGAGCAAAGACTCTCCTATAGTACCGATTATGTTAGGAGGAGCAGGCGATTCAATCGAAAAAATGGCCGAAATTACCCGCGAGCTGTTTCTCAACTATGTTCACGTTGTTGGGATTACCTATCCTGTAGTGCCACGGGACCAGGCAAGGCTTAGGTTTTTTATTACTTCGGAGCATACGGAAGCGCAAATGCGCGAAGCTCTAAATATCACCAGAAATATTATCAACTCTAAGCAGGAGGTTAGTCATGTTGTCCGATCAAAATAATGTGGTTCAAAAAATGTCTGTTTGGCTCGGGAATCACCCGTGGTTATCCCTTTTTATTGGGTTGTTATTGGTAGCTGTCCTAAGTTCAGGTATGGCAAAGTTACGTCTTGAAACAGATTACAAAATATTTTTTAAAGATAGTTCTCCCGAAGTGGAGCGTTTTAACGAATTTCAGAACAATTATGGCCGTGAGGATACCTTGTTTGTATCTTTATCAGCTGAAGGAAAACAGTCGATAGTTACAGCTGATAATCTGTTAGCGATAAGCGACTTTACACTTGCTGCTCGAAGTATTCCTCATGTCCGTAAGGTAGTTTCTATCGCTAATTTTCCATTGGTAGAAGCGAGTGATACCGATATCGCGATATACCCGGCATTCAATGCAAACGGCCAAGAGTTGAACGGAATTGATTTAAATTACCCGCTAAATGGAATTGCAGAACGTTTGTTGCAAGAACCTTCTGCCCGTTATAAGTTGATTTCGGATGATGAAAATACGGCGGGGATACTACTAACACTGGTATTGCCAGAAGAGTCGAGAAGTTCTTCTGCAAATGAGGCTTATACAGCGATCAATGAATTAATTTCAAAAAATAAAGATCTTCATCCTTATCTTGAATACCGTCTTACCGGGTCAATTGCATTGGATGCTGCATTTGCAGAGGCTAATGAATTTGACCTTTCCATGCTATTCCCGGCTGCGGTGACGATCATTGTATTACTTGCGTCTTTAATTTTTAGAAGTATTGTGTTTTATCTCAGTTTATCGCTCGTTGTCACCGCATCAACGCTTGCATGCCTCGGTTTTGCCGGCTGGGCAGGTATCCCGCTATCTTCAGTTAGTATAAGTTCTCCGGTGATAGTAATTATATTGGCTGTTGCGGAGATGGTGCACTTTCTTGTCGCCTGGCGGCAGCAGCAAAGTGAGTCGAGAATGCAGAACGTGGCTGCTGCCATTCAGAAAATAATTGTACCGGCAGCGCTGACTAGTATTACAACCATAGCAGGCTTCATGACATTGTTGTTTAGTGCAACTCCGCCATTTCAGCATCTGGGCATGATTGCAAGTTTTGGCATTGCTTCTGCGTTTGTTTTTACCCTGCTATTGGGTACACCTCTGTTTAGCCTGGTGCGAACAAAAAAATCAAGCGATCGCATGTTAGCTTCGCTGTGCGCGAAAGTGGCAGATTATAGCGTCAGTCGAGTGGGTAAAATTACCGCTGTTTACCTTTCTATAGGCATGGTAGTAATCTCTTCGGGAATTGTATTAAATAAGATAGATGACAACTATGTACATTATTTTGGAGAAAGCTTTGACTTCCGAAAACACTCTGACTTTATCGATGAGAAGCTTACGGGTATTTATAGCCTTGAGTACAATCTGGTAAGTGAAACTGGCAGTGTTTACAGTGATCGCTACCTTCGAGCTTTGAGAGGTTTTTCGGATTGGGCAGTGACGCAGCCCGGTGTTCGCTCCGTAGAAACTATTGAAGATACAATTGCCCAGGTAAACAAAGCTTTTAATGGTGGTGATAGTCAATTAAGGCACAGCCCACAGGATAACGACCTTATTCGGCAATATAGCGTTTTGTACGAAATGTCTGTACCGCAGGATTTCGATTTCAGCAGCCGCGTCGCCGCTAACGAAAAAGCCAGCAGGGTAACAGTATATCTTTCCAATCTCAGTATCAGTGAGATAGCGATCTTGGAAAAATCCGTAAACAGTTACCTTAATAAAAATGAGTACTTTGGTGGCAGTGAATACAAAGCGACCGGAACAAGTATTATATTTTCTCATATTGGTTTGAATAATATTTACGACATGCTTTACGGCACCATTACCTTGTTTTTAATGGCCGGCTTCCTAATGTGGATAATATTTCGAACACCCGCCAAGAGTATATTGGCAACAATAGCTAATATCGTTCCCGCAATAGTCACGCTCGGAGTTTGGGGCTTGTTGGTTGGTCGTATTGGTATGGGCGGAGCTGCGGTTGTCACGGTATCGCTTGGGCTGGTAATTGACGATACTATTCACTTGGGCTACCGCTATCTCAAATTAAGGCAGTTAGGGCAGGACGCAGCAACCGCCATGAGAAATACCATTAAATCCGTTGGTCCAGCTATTTTTGTAACCACGTTAGTGTTAGCACTTGGGTTTTTCCTGATCTCGTTCTCTGCCTTTGAAATAAACGCTTCTATTGGCCTAATGGTGGCAACTGCAGTGATGTTTGCCCTTGTGTTCGATTTGTTTGTTCTTCCGGCGGCGCTTGTAACCTTCGATCAGCCTTATTTTCTTCATTCCATTTTCAGAGGGATTAAAAATGTTAAACAAACTGCTTGAATATATGAAAACTGTGTTGCTGCGTCGAGTACTTGTTCAATTAGTAATTAGGTTTTCAATATCGACATTCCTTGTTGGTGTGTCGCTTGAATCCGCGGCTGTGGATGATGTTAGCAACAGAGACGTTGACAGGGGTTATGAGCTTGCCACTGAAACAGATAAGCGGGATTCAGGTTTTGGTGACATACTTGCTACGGGCGTTATCATTAATAAATCTGCATCTGGTGATGTAAACCAGAAAGTATTTGAAATGATCACCGTTGAGGTCGAGGATGACGGCGATCGTCGATTTGTAAAGGTAAGTGAACCCAGCTCACTGCGAGGAACCATGTTTTTATCTCATGCACATGCTCTGAAATCTGATGACGTGTGGGTAATGCTACCTAGAACATCCAGAATGAGAAGAGTGGCCACGCAGGATAAAACCGGTCGGTTTCTCAGTAGCGAGCTCACCCTGGAAGATATCAGCCCTTGGGAAATAGAGAAGTACAGTTATCGATACATCAAAGATGATAAATGCGGGCAAGGAAGTGCCAACAATTGTCATGTCATCGAGAATACACCTGCATATAGGTTTTCTGGCTACACACGGCAAATCGAGTACCTGGATAGTGATATTCTGCAACCCAGAAAAATTGAATATTACGGTTTGAATGGTGAGTTAATGAAATATCTGGAGTTCAGTCAATATAAGCAAGTGGGTTTGCGTTACTGGCGGCCGATGTTTATGAAAATGACAAATGTAGTAACTGGAGCGGTATCAGAAATTCACTGGGATGACTATAAAGTTAGTACTGGTTATAAAGCAAAAGATTTATCACCCACAAATCTTGCGAGGTTAAGTCGGTGACAAGAAAAACATACAGCTGTAATTTACTGGCTTTATCTACCTTGGTGTATGTGGGTATGATCTTAAGTAGTGTAGCGTCAGCGTGTGATGAAAAGGGTGCCCAGGCGGGTGCCCGACTTTCATATTTTGATCAGCAAGCCGGTTTACCATTGCAGTATGATGACACTTTCACCGCCAATATATATTTTCAGATTGATTGTGCTGTATCGTTCAAGGCTTCTTCCGGATTGATGGGTGATGTGTACTATGAGTATAACGCTACCACTAGTGAACATTGGTTGAACCTTTTCAAGCTATATTTATTTAAAGACTTGGAAAGTGTACCAGTTACCTTCAATTTAGGTTATCAGCAAAAGCCGTTTGGTTATATGGAGGCGCATAGGCCCAATAATCTATTCAATCCAACCAACTACCTGGATGGGATCTTTACAAAAAATACCATAGGTAGGCTGTCTCTGGGAGGGGAATATCTGCACGATAACTGGGTACTTCATTTCGATCTAATGCCTTTAAAACAAGTAGATAATTGGGCAAAAGACAAAGCTCGTTTCAGGCGTGGTAGCTTTGTCGCCACGGAGGAGGAATACGAGAGTGACAATGTTTCATGGCAAATACGATGGGACTATTTTGGCGTAAATACTGAGGCTTCCATCCTTTTCTGGGAGGGGATATCACCGCAGTCGAGAGTATTAATTGACGAGCAGGGCCCTTTAAATGCCACAGATTATTATCCAAAGATTAGACAGCTGGGAGTGACAACACAACATATTAGTGGAGCATTTGCATGGAAGTTGGAGGCGGCTGTAAGAGAATCAGAGCAGCTGACAAGTACGGAGCTGGCAGCAGGTATAAGTTGGTACAACTATAATGTTTTTACATCAAGAAAGGATGCAACACTGTTCGCAGAAATATACTACGCCGATGAATATAATAGCGATTCTCTCAGAGTGAATACTTCTTTTGATAGGGATGTTTATCTTGGTGTCAAATTAGATTTTAACGATGGAAAAATCAGTAGCCTAAACACAGGCTTGTTAAGAGACTACGAAAAATCGTCCTGGGCACTTTTTACCAACTATAACACCAATGTCACGCAAAGTTGGAAAATCCGTGCAGGCATAGAAATATACCAACCTGATCAATTTGATATGCATATGGTTGGTTTTGAAAACGATAGCCGCATTTATATCGATAACACCTGGTATTTTTAATGACCATCAGTCCAATGTTAAATATTGAAACCTCAGAATATGATGCGATAGAGCAAGTTATTATCAGCCCTATATTAAGTTTGCCGAAAGAGTATTGGTTCAATATGCTCTCCGCTAACGAATATAATCGGCTTGGGCAAACTCAGTTTTTAAATGAACTTTATTCAACTGCAACTCGCGCGCTTATGCGAAGAATCATATTGGGTTATCGCGTTAGACAACCAATAGATACAGTGGAAATTGTAAAACAAAGACTGGGGCAGAACGTGAGTGCAGACGGGCGTTTTACGCTTTCCAGTAGCTACTCTGGAGACTATGTGGCCACATTATGTTCAAGCTACAGTCATATCGGGATAAATTTGGAGGCTGAGCGACTGGTCGTAAATAAAAAACAGGTAGCCGGTAATATTCTCAACATTGAAGAGTATGGGTATTGGTTAAAAAATGGGGCTAAAGTTAGCGAGCTTATTAAACTATGGAGCTGTAAAAAGGCGCTGTTAAAAGCCGAAGGGATAGGTACAGATTCCGATATCGATTTAAGGGATGTAATAAAAGCCAAGCGAAAGCCGCTAGCGCTGCACTCACACCGCTTACCTTTAAACCCGTACACATGGTGTTCTGTATACAGCGGCCAGGAATGCAGGGTATCAATAGTTTTACTGGGGTCTAGTATTCTAGAAGACTTTCTCCGTAGCCGATTCGGAAGTACGCAGGTGGTGGATCAGATAGTCCGAAAATTCTCTGACATGGGGTTGCAGCCAGCGTCCGTCCGGTTTATATAACCAGTAGTAACCGACCGAATTAATCGAATCGGGGAACAGCTCTACAAGATTACCCTCTTCAATCGCTTTTAGTACTGCAAGCTTCTCGACAACTACAACGCCCAGGCCACGAGTAGCAGCGTCAATAGCTGCTTGCTGGCTATTCACTGTAAGTGGTACATCAGTGATATTGTCGATATTGAGTGACAGGTTGCCTCTCAATGGAGGTAAGCTATCCCTTCCTGCTTGATTTATTTTTATCCAGGGGAGCTGCTCCAAGTGAGAAATCTCGGTAACGTCGGGGTAACGTTTGAGCAACTTTGGACTCACAATAAACGCAAGCTTTAGCTCTGAAAGCTGTTGCGCGACAACATTATCACTGTCCAGATAGCCACCCCGTATTCCTAGGTCTATTTTGGATTCGATGGGGTCGCGTTTTTCATCTGACCAGTCGATGTGGATTCTAACGTCAGGGTTTTCTGTAATATAGGCCTCAACAAACCTCATAATCATGTGATTGCCAAAGACTGTTGGGATAGTCATGAATATATCTTTCTGAATATCCATAGAGCGGGAGAGCTCTTCTACGTTCTTTAGCTCATCAATGGCATTGCCATAGTGCTCAGCGATTTTTTGGCCCACGGCGGTCACGCTGAGTTTTCGACTTGAGCGACGAATCAGTAAGATACCAAGGTCACTTTCAAGAGAGCTTAGCTGGCGGCTAACTGTGGAGGGATCTAAACCAAGGTTTTCTGAGGCGCTACGGATACTGCCATGCTTCACGATCGCGAGAAAGGTTTTGATTTTTGATACGGAATGCTCCTTATCAATATTCATACTGTTAGATTTCCGCAAATAATCGATAAATTAGGCAAACAGGTATGTCGGGTTAACATGCAAGCTTCACTAGATTATATCCTTGGCTCAATGAGCAATAATAATCACACAATTATTCTACACCTTTAATGTAAAGAGTTTTATTAATGTCGTTAATAACGTCTTAGTGACGTCGTAGGGCGCAATAATTATGCTATTGGCATTATTAAATATGATTTATTTTTTACTGAAATGGGTTTCAAGGTGATTAAAATTCAAGATTCCAACACTGGTGGTATGTGCTATTGCCTAATATTTAAACGAATATATCTAATAATTTCTCGTTGCCTGGATTTGTTACTTTGTAAACTCAGTAAAGTAGGTTTTCACCGTTTTGTCGTACGTTTGGCGCGCATGCTAACATGCAACTGACCCATTGAGTGGCTTGGGTTTGCTGGGTGGGGCTTCTTGCATCATCTCTGGGAGCATCCAAATACTGTTGTAATATACAGTTTTAAATAGGTCTCAACAGTGCCCATAGTCTCAATTGCCAGACTGCGAAAATTGGGACTAAACATCGAGATTCACCGGGAACACGCTTGACGCAACAGGTAAACAGCGATACCTCACGATTTGATAAGCTACATATTCCCAGTGAGAGTGGTAGATATGAAAACCAGAAAAAAGATGATTTTGTTTGCATTTGGCTTTTTGTTGCTGGGTTTCCTGTTGCCCGACAGGCGCGGCATACCTGTGGAAGGCGCCACCAGGAAGGATTGGAACGCGAATACCTTTTGGTATGAACCTTGGGGAAGTTCAGGCGTGCATAAAGGCATAGATATCTTTGCTGATAAAGGCACGCCGGTTATTGCTCCCACAGACATGTTGGTTTTCTATCGTGGAACAATCAACAAAGGAGGCAAGGTGGTGGCGGGTCTTGGGCCTAAATGGCGTATCCACTACTTCGCTCATCTCGATAGTATTAATGGAGAGGCCGGGATGTTTGTATCGCAGGGTAAGCCCATCGGTAGTGTTGGCGATAGTGGTAACGCTAAAGGTAAACCCGCGCACCTGCATTTTTCTATCGTTAGTATTCTACCGCTACCGTGGCTTATGGACGCGAGTTATCAGGGTTACAAAAAAGCATTTTATCTCGATCCAATAGCATTTTTTAGAGAGCCCTAAATACACTGCTGAGTGTATTACGTTGACAATAGAGACTATCAGAGAGTTATGGACTGGAAAATATTTTTAACCATATTTGGTGCGGTGTTTATCGCTGAACTCGGTGATAAAACACAATTAGCGACCATGCTGTTTGCAACCGATAAAAATGTCAGTAAATATACGGTTTTCTTTGCAGCATCCGCTGCTTTAATCGTGGCTTCTGGATTGGGCGTGCTGGCGGGTGCATTACTGTCCGAATATATTAATGAGAAATACCTGCAATATGCTGCCGGTATAGGCTTTATCGGGATCGGCGTTTTTACCTTATACAATGTATGAGCTAAAGGAAAGTTTAACAGTGCCTTTTGGGCGCTTGGTGCTGCCAGCCGCTAAGCAAATATCCCAGCTGCTGCGCTAAAATCGAAATATGGGCGACGTTGTTGCCAAGCGCGCCGAATGAGTGTTTTAATCTTGGTAATGTGCTGATTACCATGGATTAAGCTTATGTTTTCGTCGACTCTCCGCTCAACTATAACGCTTGTTATTATTGTCGCTTGTCACCAGGCTACTGCTGCTCAAGTCGCTATTGTTGATTCTGTAAACAAATCTAAATGTACTTTCATCGCTCAAGAGGTTTGTACTACAGAAAAAAAGAAGAAAACCCACGAAAAATGTAATGCATGGCATGAAAAAAAGGCCAAGGCTGTGGCCGCCAATACAGTGCTGCTAAGCGATGAGAGCAGTGAAGAACGGCGCAGGCCCCATTACGATGGTAGCTCGAAGACGATTAAAACCACCAAAATCACTGCAGAATACTATTCCTGCCCCGAAGCCGAACTAAGCAAAGTGAGTGCAAAAGAGCAGGCAGCCGAAAGCAATTCTATCGAGCAGCGTTTACTTACGCTGGAGTCTCTCTTTAAGAAAGGC
>CAJIBL010000137.1_pt1 | contig 20283 bp, 10 predicted proteins | sample 9199351 | NCBI WGS metagenome assembly CAJIBL01 (sample SAMEA7708304, study PRJEB35096) | sediment metagenome | biome: marine neritic benthic zone biome [ENVO:01000025]; feature: sediment [ENVO:00002007]; material: shallow marine sediment [ENVO:03000034] sea grass bed [ENVO_01000059] ...
GAAAAAACGGGATACGGCAGCCGCGCTAAGAACATTAGAGAAAAACAAAAGCTCGATCCCCTCTGCCACTGTTAATAGTCTGGGCGCTAAACTCGCGCTGGATCAGCGGCAGCTCTCCAACAGCGAACGTTACCTCAAAAAAGCCAGATCACAATTTGCCAGTGGCAGAGTCGCCCCGGCCTATATCGACCCGCTCAGTGAGACCTCATACAGACTTTCAATCTTGCCCTATGACCGTTACATGAATATGCGTATGGGCTCGCAGATTGATAACAAAATGATGGAGACAAAAACATCCCTGCATGAAACTTTGCAGCAAGACCTGCTAAAAACCCTAAAACTAAAATCACCACGCTGGTCTATTCTCTCCTGCTACCGCCTACACGAGATTAATACCGAGTATGCCACTTTCCTGGAAACCGCTCCGATGCCAGAGGGCTTCTCCTCTCAAGAGATTAACGAATACAAACAAATTATTCGTGAGACTGCGCTGGAGTACAAGAACGAGGCGCTTCAATACCTGAAAACAGGAGAAAAACTGGCGAAAAAAGTACGCCCCTTTGACAGGCAGGTATCCACCTATGATGCAAATACTGCAAGTGCCAGTGGCAGAAACATTAGTTTTATTCAAGGTCCTAAACAAAAACAGCTTGGTCTTGAAGGCTTAAAAGACCCGGAACTACGTGCAATTTACGATGAGCTGTTTAAAAACCCCAGCAACAGCGACACATTATTAGCGTTGGCCAAGGCCTACCAGGCACGTGGTGATAAAGGGCAGGCAATGGTTGTGGCGAAAAACCTGCTGGGTGGTGATTTTAAACTGGGTTCAAAACGTCGCTCGCAGGCATACTCCATTATGGGTTCCGTGTACATGGATTATGGCGACGACCGGCGTGCGCGGGATTCATTACAGAAAGCACTTGAGCTGGATAAAAGCAACTATTCCTCAAGTGTGAACCTCGCCGGCCTGTATTGGCACTATGGTTATTCCGATTTCGCCAACGGTGTCTATAGCGATCGTATTGGCCTGAAAAATGAGGACGCAAAGTTATTGATCCACGCACGCGCGGAGGGTTTCTTTAATGGCCAGAATTAATAAACATCTCAAGGCTTCGCTTATTGCAGCGGCTATCGTCAATGTCTCCTGCGGGGGCACTCCCAACCGTCCAAGAGATGATGTAGAAGCTGAAGTCGCCAAAAGCCCCTGGATAAAAACCGCAATCGCAAAAGTAACAGATGGTGGTTTACTGAGTACTAATTCCGCTGCAGTGCCCGACCAGGAATCACCCAATTTAATTCATTTTGTTTACTTGGTCGACGCACATGAAGTGACCGAAGAGGAACCCGAACCGCCCATAGAATATACGCTGAGGCACCTGGTGTGGGATACCGAAAGTGCCAGTGCAGTGTCAGAAACAGACATTGTTACCCTGGATAATACTCTTGAATTTGCACTAAAGGCTGACCCCAACAATAACCTGTATGTTGCTTACCGCGGAGGTAACGAAGCCCATTGCAACACGCAACAATCTGACACTATGCTCGCGGTAAAACCAGCGAATACCACTACCTGGACAGAATATCTTGGCGGGATGGGTTATTCCGGCACGCGTAACCCTGCATATACCGATGGCGACGCCGGTGATTACCCCAGCATTGCTATCGACAGCAATGGTAACGTTCATATGGCATTTCAGTTTTTTTGGGAAGGCTGTGATTCTAACAATGCCTTGCACCCCGACGTTTTGTATGTGCAAAAAAGCGCCGGTGCTTTTGACAGTTTTGACATTGCTGATGAGGAATCGGTTGAAGGAAACAATTACAACAACAACTATCAAAATGCTGTCGGTTTTTTCAATAGCATTATTCTCGATGCAGAAGAAAACCCGGTAGTGTTTCATGGTGCCAGGGAGCTGAATTACACTGAATATGGGCTGCGGGTTTCTCGCAGAATAGAGGGCGCATGGCAATCCGAGTGGGTGGATCGCGGCTGTTTTATTGGTGATGTGTCTGCAGCTTTATCGCCCGAGGGAAATATTGCCGTTGCGTACTATGTGGATGACTGTACGGTGCACATGAGCTACACCGAAGATGACGAAAAAGCGCTGCGTTATGCTTTTCTCGACGAAGAGGGCTGGCATATAGATATTGTCGACGAAGCGACCAAAGCCGGTTTGTATACCAAACTTGCCTTTGACAGTCTTGGTAACCCGGCAATTGTATATTATGAAACTGAGTCTTACGGCATCGGCAAGCAACGAGACTTGTTTAATCTGAAGCTTGCCTACTGGGAAGAAGAAAATCAGCGATGGTTCAGGCAAAGAGTGGAAGAGGCCGGCGATGTTGGTATGTACAACTCTCTCTGGTTTGATGCAGAAGATAATATTCATATCAGTTCATTTTCAAAAACGGATAATACGATTTATTTATTTTCCGAAGCCGATGAATAATTGTTATAAATATGTTTAATTTTGTGAGTTTACACACTAGCAAACATATTTTAATCCCTTCAAATGTTATTGTTAAATCTAAAGAAATGTAGGAATAAATTCTTTCTTAAACGAAGCATTTTTACATCTGAAAAATGTTGAGCAGCTTGATAAAGCGCGGAGGTTCAGGTGATCAGTCAACTTAGATATAAATTTATAACGGCATTTTGTATAGCCTTTTTTTCAGCGTCTGTATTCGCGGGAGTGTATACCGATAATGGCTATCTCGATGATAGCGGTGTTTTCTGGACGCGCTACGTGGATCAAAACGGCAATGTGTTTTATCGGGATTCCGATGGTCGCATTCTGGAATGCGGCGCTGACTGTGGTGCACCACCAACCGGAGGTGTTGGCGGTGGCGGTGGCGGAGCACTGGTATTGGTGGCCCTTACAATTGGTCCAACTCAGCAGGCAGATGATGACTGGGATGATGACGGCTGGAATGATCCCAATGATAACTGCCCGCACGACGCCAACCTGGATCAGGATAATTCAGATGGCGATCGCCACGGCGATGCCTGTGACAACTGCCCAGGCATTGCGAATTATTTTCAGGAAGATATCGACAATGACGACATAGGCGATGCCTGTGACAGCGACATAGACGGCGACGGCGTTGAAGCCAGCGGTACTGACAACTGTCCCTATATTTCCAATCGCGATCAGGTCGACAGGGATGGAGATGGTCTTGGTGATTTATGTGATAACGACGATGATGGCGATGCCATCCCCGATGCAATTGATAACTGCCCGGATGTCGCCAATGTGAATCAGGAAAACAGCGATTTTTATCTGGTCGGCGATGTACAGGGTGATGCCTGTGATAACGACTACGACAACGATGGCTTTAATTATTATGTCGACCTGTGTCCTAACGCCCGCTCGGACACCAATGAAGACACGGATGAAGACGGTATCGGCAATGTCTGTGACAACTGTCCTGCTACCGCCAATGCCGATCAGCAGGATACGGACAGCGATGGTCGCGGCGACGCATGCTGAATACTCCAAAAGTTTGCTGGGAGCAAACTCTGTTAAAGCCCAGGGACGGGTTTATTTTTAGGGTCAGTCATGTTGAGAGGTAATTCAGTGATGCGACTGTTTATAAAGTGTATGTCTCTATTTGCTCTCGCTCTTTTGTTTTTCGGGTGCAAGGATCACGCACCACTTGAGCGAACTACAGAAAGTCGTGTTGCGGTACTTAAGGGGACGTTTCGTACAGAAAACCCTGATGAAATCAATTTTCCTGTAAAAGTACTGTTTGCTATCGATGCTTCAGCCAGTATGGGTTTTGTGATGCCCGATGGCAGTGGCGCAGGTGCAGACCCTTACGGTTTACGTCTGGACGCCGCCCGCGAGTTTATCGACCGCTATAACAGTGAGTACGATGATGTTTCCTTCGAGGTCATGATATGGAACTCTGCGGTTACCGCTGTTACACAAAATGCCAATGGTCAAAACGACTTTACCAAAGACCCGGATGAACTGAACGATATTCTCAGCTTTAATGCGAACGACACTACCACAAACTACCTGGGCACACTTAGTACCATTTATTCGGATATTCAGCGCGACATCATCGATGCAGAAAACCAGGATAACCTTTCGCGCACCAAATACATTGTTATCTTTCTCAGTGATGGCCAGCCAGACAGTGGTACCGGAATCGATGCCATCCAGAAAATTACTGATAGCGTAGACGATATAGTAGAAATGGTTGAGTTGTGGGGGGTTGGATCATTTAATTTCCACACTTTCCTGCTGGAAGATCCTGCACTGGACGATGAAGAACTGGCGGCAGCGGGGCAGATTCTGGAAGAGATGGCGCAAGCAGGCAGTGGCCAGTTCCAGCGTTTCGAAAACGCCGATTCAATAAATTTTAATATCGTCGATTTACGGCTCACTGTGGAGTATGTCGTAAAGTATATTGTCGCCTACAACTTCAATGTACGCCCCGGAATAGACAATCTATTAGCTGATACGGACGGCGATGGCCTGACCGATGAAGATGAGCTTATTTATGGTTCAGACCCCGGCATGAGGGATACGGACAACGATGGTATGAGCGATTATTTTGAAAAGCTTATCAGCGCACCGGGAAACGAGAGAGACCCTTTAGTATTTGACAGCCCCTGCGACCTGGGAGCCAACGACACCTGGCCCGATACGGATACCGATGGCCTGACAGACTGTGAAGAATATATACAGGGCACAAAACGCAAAATAGCCGATACCGATTACGATGGTATGCCGGACTACATCGAACATCTCGCGGGAACCAGCCCGATAGAAATACAAGACACGGACGATATGGACTTTGACGGTAGAGTAGATGCCCTGGAAGTGCATTACCACAGCAATGTGAAATCCGCAGACCCGATAGTACAAGAGCGCTTCTCATATCAATACGACATTGTCGACCGTGGTTTGGTAGAGCTGAATCAGGGTACTGAGTCTGAGTCCTATGTGCGTGAATTCGAATTTACAATTTCCAATATCCATCTTTTGGACACAGAGCTAAGGAGCGATGTAGACGGCCATTTGGCCGGTGATAACCTCATTCAACTTTATGTGGCTCAGGTTCCCAGCGATCAACCAGAGTCAACCCCTTTGTTCAGGCGAGCAACTGTTACGGTAAACATTAGTGAGACGGATAAAACCATTGAAATGACGCCTGATAATTTTGAGTTAATACCTTGATAGGTGATGCCATGAAACCCTTAACGCGACAGTTTAGTGCAGCCCTGGTAACAGCATTTATGCTGGGAGGCTGCGGAGGAAGTAGCGATAGCCCAGGCGGCGCTGACGAGTCTGGAGGTAATAGAAACCTTCAGCAAAACAATAATATGAGCGGTGTGATACACCCTGTTACCGATGTAGACTGGTATGAAATTGACGTTGCTGAGCCAGGCTTAATCGCGCTGAATGTCTTTAACGAAACCCTCCGTTATGATGTTGACATCTTAACCACGGTTTACGAAAAAGATACTGAGGGTGAACTTCAACGCCTTGCTGCTGATCACTTCCCGGAAGACAGTTCTGCCAGCTCCTCGTTAACCATTAATGTTAACGTCACTCAGGCAAAGACACTGTATGTTGCGGTAAGAGATCTTGACGACAACGATGCATCGGAAACAGAAAACTACAGCATATCCTATGATGTTGCCGAAGCTGAAGATAATAACGGCACATTTGATACTGCAGTAAGCTTGGCTGTTGATGGTGATTGTCACACGGACAATATCGGCACTGTAGGGGATGTGGATGTAGGCCGGTTTTCCCTTGCAACAAGCGGAGTTTATGAAATTACAGCCGATTTTACCGCGTTCGCGGGTGGAACATCGGTGGATTTAAAATTAAGTCTGTTTGACAGTGAAGGCACCTTAATTAGAAATATAGGGCAAACTGAAAACAACGTTTACCGCCTGGTTGAAAGCTTGCCTGCGGGTAATTTCTACGCGCTGGTTCATGATCAGGGCAAGGATGACTTTGATACAGCCTCATCTTTTGAGTTGTGTCTAAGCAGTGTCGGCTCGGCCGAAGTTTCCACAGACGACAGCCAGGACGACGCAACAAGCATTGCTGGTAACGGGCACTTTGAACTCAGTGGTTCCATCGATTACGCCGGTGACGAAGACTGGAGCAGTGTTAATTCCGGTGCAACGCCACCTTCTATTCAAGTGTTGCAAATAGAGTTTGACCCTTCCGAAGCAAACGGGTGTGATTCATGGTTTTTAATGGAAGTTGTCGATAGCAATGATGTTGTGCTTTTCTCGAAAGAATATTCCACCGAAACCGGGCCAAGAACGGCTCATGTGCGTGTCGAGACCAGTGGTGAGCACTTTGTACGAGTGAGCGGCATCAGTGAGGATGTCTGCAGCCTGGAAGGCGAAGTGGGAATGCCGTATGCGGCAAGTATCGACTCCGTAAATGTCTCTGACGATGCTGAGCTAGGGGATGGCAATAACACTATCAACACCGCCATAGAGCTTGACGAAACTGCAAACCTGGAAACAGAAGCGCTGCTTTCCTATATTGGCGATACGGACTGGTACCGCATAACCGTCCCGGCCAACCAGTCTAATGACCAGATACTGGAAGTGTTTATCGAAACGGATAGCGAAACGCCGCTGGAGTACTACGTTAATATTTTTAATGCCGATGAAATCGTTGATACGTTTACCGCACGAAACAACGATACCGTACCGGTATCCTTCAAGAGCAGTTACTTTATTCCCAGTACCCCCGGAAATACCAATTCAGACTTTTTTGTAAAAGTTGTGGATATGCAATCCGATGAGGCCGACATCGATAATACTTACACCATACGAAGTAATATTCTCAATGTACAAACTGCGGCGCCAGCAGCCAGCACTGGCCGCGTCACAGGGGCAAGCTATTTCTCGGAGAGCCTGGAAAATGACATGCTCTCAACGCTTACACTGGTGGTGGATGCCGGCGATCAGCGTGAATATGCCGTTAACAGCACCGCCTTCGCAATAGAGACCGCCGCAGTGAGCACAGCGGAGAATACGCGTACCGTGATCTTGCCCTGGCAGTCCGGCTATGTGGATTTCCATAAAGACAGAGACTGGTATCAGCTTGATATCCCAGGCCTTTACACGGCTGCAGGAGGCTCGGCAGAAAGCTGGTATGTAGAGGTGCTTATAGAGCTTTATTCACCGGCACCTGGCTCTGCAGTGGAATACGCATGGGGCCTTTATAGAGATGAAAGCGACAATGCTACAGTGAATGAGTGGCAAGGGGAGGACGGTATTATCTCGGCGAACGGCGATACAAGTGCTGCCATCGCCGCGCTGGATCTTGTTACCCCCGGCAGCGGGGCCGAGCCCATGTGGATAAGTCACACTGTTGCAGATGTACCCTACTATCTTACGGTGACAGATATCATTAACCAGTCAACTAATGCTGCCGATAACGACTGGGGATACGATCAAGCCTATTATATCCGAGCACAGTTAGTGTACTATGAGGGCACTGATCGGCCTGCCGAATAATTACATAAAAATCATTGAAGGGGAGTGTGGCCAGTGGTCACACTCTTTTTTGCGTTTTGTTACTGTAAAATCGTTTCCCTGTATAAGGAGTGTGCAATGTCTGCAAAATCAACTGTCATTGGCGTTTTCCTGCTCGCGTTTGCTTTAAGCGCGACAACTACCATCGCATCCGAACCTGCTCCCGAAAAAGCAGCGCTGGAAGCCGCATTCCAGAAAAAGCATTTTTCCCCATATGCAAACCGTAACTACCCAACAGAAGTCTTGTGGGGGGATACACACCTGCATACAGCGCTTTCAATGGATGCCGGTGCTTTTGGTAACCGCCTGAGCCCGGACGATGCCTACCGCTTTGCAAAAGGAGAGCAGATAAGAGCAACGACAGGTACAGATGCTAAACTCTCCCGCCCCCTCGACTGGCTGGTAGTTGCCGATCATTCAGACAACATGGGCATGTTTACCATGTTATATGAAGGTGACTCCAGTTTTCTAAAACGCGGCGAAATCAACCAGCAGCTATCTGAAAAAGTACAGAAAGGCGGCAGGGATGGCGTAGAAGCTGCACTCTATATTATTGAAAACTTTGCCAATGGCGAGTTGAACGAGTCCCTGAACATTACGCCGGGCTCCATGGCCTACAAGCGTGTATGGCATGAGATTGTAGATACCGCAGAGAAGCATAATGACCCAGGAAATTTCACGGCCTTTATCGGTTATGAATGGACTTCCCTGGTAAGTGGTAACAACCTGCACAGAGTTTTGGTCTATCGCGACGGTGCCGAATATGCGCGCCCCGTTGTGCCCTATACAACAACGCCCCCCCATGGCAGCCCGGACCCACGGGACCTTTGGAAATGGATGGAAGCTTATGAAGAAAAAACAGGCGGAGACGTGCTGGCATTGGCCCACAATGGCAATTTATCCAACGGTGTAATGTTTCCCGAAAGAAAACAGTACAACGGTAAGGCCCTGAACAAGCAATATGCGCAACAGCGGGCGAAATGGGAACCCCTTTACGAAGTAACGCAAATAAAAGGCGATGGCGAGGCTCATCCAGTGCTATCACCCAATGATGAATTTGCCGATTATGAAACCTGGGATATTGGCAACCTGAATTTAAGTGTTTTGAAAAAAGACAGCATGCTTCCCGGTGAATACGCGAGAGAAGGGCTAAAGCGCGGCCTTAAACTGGAAAGCAAACTGGGCACAAACCCTTATAAATTCGGCATGGTAGGCTCCACCGATAGCCACACCTCACTGGCCACAGCTCAAGAGGATAACTTCTTTGGTAAGCACTCCGGCTCAGAGCCCGGCCCCGATCGCTGGAAGCACATCGTAGGCGCCTTTGGTGATCAGAAAATTGTTGGCTGGGAACAGGTTGCCTCGGGCCTGGCTGCAGTATGGGCCAAAGAAAATACCCGCGAAGCCATATTCGATGCCATGGAGCGCAAAGAGGTCTATGCCACAACAGGCTCCCGTATGACAGTACGTTTTTTTGGCGGCTGGGATTTTACCAATGCAGATAAAACCTCTCGCAGCCCGGCCATTGCAGGCTATAGCAAAGGTGTGCCAATGGGGGGCGACTTATCCGTGGCACCGGCAGGCAAAGCACCGACATTTTTAGTGGCCGCAGTTAAAGACCCTTACAGCGGCAACCTGGACCGTATACAAATCATAAAAGGCTGGCTGGACGCCAAAGGTGAGCTGCATGAACGAATTTTTGATGTAGCCGTTTCCGATGGGCGGGAAATAGAAGCCAACGGCCGTTGCAAAACGCCCGTTGGCAGTACTGTCGATCTGGTCAATGTTACTTGGACCAATACCATCGGCGAGCCGGAAATGATTGCCGTATGGAAAGATCCGGATTTTGACCCCCGGGAAAAAGCCTTCTACTACACCCGTGTAATCGAAATTCCAACCCCCCGCTGGACTGCCTATGAAGCAAAACGCTACGGTGTCGAAATTGACAAGCAGGTACCCATGGTAACGCAGGAGAGGGCATACACCTCACCAATCTGGTACACGCCGTAGTGGTGTAAGCGGAAAGATGTGTAGCAGTGCGTTTCGCCAAAACGTTCAGCGCTAGCGCTGGGTTGAGAAAAACTGAAATAGCACTGCTGCTTTCTCTGCTTGATTTAAATGCTTTGCTCCTTGGTTAGCGAGCTTTCTGCAAATAACACCCTCGAAATTATTCAAGGGATGATTTCAATCGAGCAGAACCAAAGCTGATTTTGTGGCAGCGTGCCAGACAACCGCCGCTTAAACCCAAATTTAAACCACCGCTTTTCTAAACCAGTTTTCGAGTGTGGCCGCGTTCGGAAAACGTTGTGGGTATTTCGGATCTACCTGTAAGGCACGCAGTGAAAACAACATGTTGTCGAGCATGTGCCTGCCATCGGCTTTTGGCGTTGTTACATTTGGCGTTGTTTTTAGCGCGATCCAGCAAAGCGTACTAAAAAACGAACCGAAGCTATGGCGGGTACCTTCGCCTTTGAATATTTCCACCGCCGGTGGCTCGTCGGCAACACCTATACCCTTGCTAAGGTTTTTTACTAACGGCGGTAGTGGGTCAATTACCAGTCCTGACACCTCTGCTTTTAAGGTTTCTACCAAAGCATCGGCAGAGTCTCCGTCGTAAAGATAGCAAACGATGGTGTCCAGCCGTTTACAACCAGGCCCTGCAGTTTTTGCTTCCCACAAGCCTTTGTTTTTAGCGAATTGACCAATAATTATTTTCATTATTTTCAGGCTCGCGTCTGCGTTCGCGGCGTGGACATAAACACGGCTTCGAATACTTTTTAAGGGCTGGGGTGAACTGAGTACATGATAAAAATCAGACCAGAGTGTCGGCCCGTGAATTCTCACAAAAGCTTCGCTCGGGTTTTTCAGCACGGTGCCCAATGCTTGAGCATGAATGGTGTAAGCTGACGCGTGCGTGTTGAGCGCGGTGACAAAAGACCACAACTTTTGTCGTGAATAAGCCAGCTCATCGGAAGAGCCGGAATAAATATCATAGATTTTATATGTGCCGGCATCAAAGTCGCGCAGGTTGATGCTGTTTCGCTGATTCCATACCTGACCAAGAAACCGCCCAAGTTCAGGGCCGAAGTCAGATAATCTTTGTTGAAACGGACGGTTTTGATTTATTTGTGGCATAACGGAGTACCGAATTTGTTGGGCTTGGGTTATAAACTGATTGTCGTGGCTTACAAAGACCACCAACAATATTTTTCGTGGTCACAATACCAGTAGAGTAATCTAAACACTAGACCACCAGACACTAAAAGATGGTTCAATTTAATACCCAGGCTAGGCCACAGTATCCCCTGCATTGGAAGATACTCCCCGGTAAAGCAGGCCCTTACCTTGGTCCTTCAGTTTCAAGCGATAATGCACTACGCCACGCACCTCCAACTCAAAAAAGCTTGCATTTGTGTATTCCTGCTCACTGCAAAATCCTTGTAACTGGCTGCGATATCCAGAACATTTTTCCGGGGGTAAAACCATGCGTATCAATACCAGCTCATGACGAATGTGTAGCTGTTTCTCGTTCTTATTGTCTTCACCAGTAAATAGTTTGGTATAAATCACATTGGCGCCGGGTATGCCAATACTGAGCACGTGCTCAAGGAAATCCTCCGTGTATTTACGGGGGATTAAGGCGCACAGTGCTGTGCTAACCTCCATTTCATTGCGCCCGGTACTGTCATGGCTTTTTTCCATCAGCGACTCCAGTGAGCGGGTATCTCGCCAGTCTGTGCTACCCATTAACTGGTCAACAGCGGCAATAATCTGTTCATTAGAAGCCAAGCGACTTTTATTAATAATGGAGGTAGGCAGGTTCGCCAGGCCGTACTCCATAGGAATTTCAAACACAATTCCTCCTCCCAGTGAATTTACCCGCCCGGCAGAAACCAGCGCATCTTTAACTCTTGCTCTGTCAATATCCTCTACCAGCACCATTACCACTTCTTCGTAGGGTTTTTTGGTAATCTTCAGCCAGCCAACTCTGTCACGGGTTCCCCGTCCTTCAACAAAATAGACTATGGGTCCGTGGGAGCCCGCCTGCATTGCAGCTTTAATGGCACTGTCGGTTCGTCCAGACTGAATAAGCGCAAATATCCCGTATAAATTATTCTTCAGGCGTACAGGTGAATAACTGTGCTCGGGGCCATGCTTGCTGTCGTCTTCTCTCTTAAGGCATTTTTCTGCAGCGTTGGTGGAATAGTTAAGGCACCTTGTAGTAAAAATTGCCCCGGCACCGGGCAAATGTAAATCGTTTACTTTAATGCAAAACTGAACAAATTCACTTAAATCTTCGTCACTGACCAGGAACTGCAAATATTCACATTCGGGGTTCATTATTGGCAGGAATTTCTGAAACCAGTGTTCTCTGGTCATCGTGCCACGACAGTCAAATTGAATCGCTTCGTAGGGCCATTGTTCCAACACCTGTGCCATACAATAATGCATACGGGCCTGGGGAATAATCAGACTAACCAGAGATATACCACTTTTTTCGATGAAGTTTTCCATTAGTCTTCCCTGTTAATACGGGCAACGATAAGGCCAACACTGAGTACGGTAATAATAGGGCCGACAGAAGCGAGTGCCAAAATACCGAAGCCGTCTGAAACGCCCGGTACCGCTGCACCAACGCCCAGCCCCATAGCCAGCACAAGCGGCACGGTAATAGGCCCGGTAGTAACACCTGCGGAATCCCAGCCGAAGTTTACAAACTCTTCAGAGGATTTCAATGTGAGAAAAAGTAACAGTGCGTAGGGCGGTAGCAATAAATTAACCAGTGGCAGATTAAACGCAATTTTAGTAACACCTGCTGCGATACCAAGGCCAACGCCAAAGGCAACGGAGTGCATTAACAGGCTTTTTCTAAACGCGCCCACAGTGACTTTTTCAACTGTATTGCCCAGTGCGTTAAGTGCCGGCTCGGCAAGGGTTGCGCCATAACCAAGGAAAAAGCCAAAAATAATGGCAACAATTTTTCCTGTTACGGAATTGAACTTGGCGGCGACCATACCGCCGTGTTCCGCACCCCAGGGTGTCACATTGGCAAAAGCGGTGGGTATGTTTCCGCCAAGCTGAGAGCCCAGAGGTGTAAGGCCGAGACTGAGACCGAGCATAAACAGGCTCATTCCAGCCAGAGCGAAGGTGATGCCTATAATGACTTCATGGGCAATTTTTAATTTTTCTTTATTAAGGAATAAAATTAGCCACAGACTGAATAGCAGGAAAATGGAGAGGGGAACAATAGCACGAACGGACGCTAGCACCGACACTTTCAGATCGCTGCTTATTTCCACGGCAGGGTTCCAGGTATCATCACTGATCAGCGCCGGAATTGGGGACGGGCTCTTTTTAAGCACTATTTGAGCATCGCTGACGACGATTTCACCATCCACCAAACGTGTATCTCCACCACGGTATTCCACTTGGTACTTGCTATTCAATTCACCAGAAGCCAAATAGCGTTGATATTCGTGTTCGGTAAAGACTGTGCCCCCATCAAGCAACAGTGGAGCCTGTTCACCATTTTGCGCGGGTACAGTTTGTTCTAGCTTATATGCTCCAGCGTAATTGTCTGCACCAACATAATCATCATTGAGGTAGTGATAAAAGCTCAGAAGCAGCACTGCCAAAATAGGGAAGAGTGAAGCCAGGGTAACAATACCAAAACCAGCATTACTGGTATCACCATCACCCAGTATTCGGCACACACCTATTCCCAGCGCCAAAACCAGAGGCACAGTTACAGGGCCTGTTGTAACCGCGCCACAATCCCAGGCCAGGCCAAGAACCTCTTTTAGCTGGGGGTTTGAATTGGCCACTAAGCTGAGTACGACAAGCAAGGATACGATGGGCAGGATAAGCAATTTAAGCGACCAGTTTCGGTAGAATCGAAGTACGCCCAACAGCACCGCCAGACCAACGCCTATACCCACAACAGTAACCAGTTCACCGCTGAAATCGTTAAGCAGACTGAAAAGCAGCGGCGCCTGGTCGGCACGCACGCCGGCGCCGGCGGAGCGTAATACTGCGATAGCGGGCTCCGCGAAGGTGGCACCGATTCCCAGAATAAAGGCAAACAACAGCACGCCCCACAAAGGGGTATTGCGCGGCAGAATCGCGCCAATAGTTTCACCCAGAGGCATAAGCCCCAGTCGCAGCCCCTCCATAAACAGCATCAAACCGATAATTACAATGAGAATACCAACAGAAATCATCAGTGTATAAACAATGGGCAAGCCCAGTACCAACACCTGAAACAAGGCCAGGTAAACAACAATAAACCAGATACTTTTAAGCTGGGCCAGAAAGTTTTCAGTGATATATGGCCAAAGTATGCTCAGCTTTTGCCAAATGCTGAGTTGAATATTCAGATTGGGGGTTTTCAACTGGAAATCCTTATACTGAGATAACAAGCGCTTATTCTAATTCGCAAACAGAATAAACAATAGCCCTGCAAGGCTTTGCGAGCTTGTAAGGCGTATTTTATGCACGCACAAAGTATAGTGTAATTACCGGAGGGTATTAATTGAGCAGACTTGTCATGGCGTGTAATTCATCCTACCTTCCTGTTTAGGCGCTTTCCGTAGTCAGTCATTCACTGGCGCACCTTTCACAAAAGCAATCCCTTTAATTAACAGCGTAATAACAGCAGGTATCGCTGCCATAGCGGCTAGCAGGCTTTCCATTTCGGTGTTAAATAAATAAGTAACCGCAGCAATGGTGATAAATATCAACGTGAACAGTGGGATACGGATTAAGTCCCATGAGCTGTGAGACACGCTTTCCATCCATTTATTGAAGCTTTCGGGTGTTTCAGCTGCCAGCACGAATTTTTGAAAGCTCAGGCTTTGAATGCGCAGGCGGGGGTCTCGCACCACGTAGCCACCACGCTCCAAATGCTCGATAACCTCCGCGTTATGGCAGTTAAGGAAACCGCCGCTCGCCAATTGATAGAGTGCGATTTTTTCAGCACGCGTACACAGCTCCCATTTCCTGCGGTAAATGGCACCAGCGTTGCTTACGTACCAGGTTGCCAGGTCTTCGTGATTAATGTAGTGGTACTGCTCTCCCTTGCTCTCAAGCCAGGCTTTAAAGTCCTGGTGCACCTCAAATAAGTCCGGCCATGCAGCAGACTCCAGCATGCTTAGCTGAATCAAACGTTCCGTGTGCTGGTCTGACAACTCAAATTCGATATCAATAGGCCGTGTACCGGCATAAAATTTTCGCATTTGAGAGAAGAGGTTTATCCAACGTGGCAGATGCTTATTACCGTTTTCGCTCTGGCTTTCTTCGCAATAGGCTTGCGCTTTGAGAAGCCTGTAGAGGGGAGAGCGCTCACACCAGACAACCAGGCCAACATTGTTTTTCTGCAACCAAACAGAGCTTAGGAAGTCCAGCACCGCCTCACTGTTGTCCTCTTGTATGGCCAATTCCAGGTTGTAACAAAACACCCACATAAACGGTGCTTTATCGCTCAGTTTAGCCTGCTCCAATAAGGTGTTTTTTAGTTCATTCAGGTCTTTAGACAGGTCTTGCCATACTACACTGTGATCGGATTGTGATTCTTCAATGAGATGCTCCAGTTGTTTTTTACCCGGGTGTACAACCAATAGCTTTTGCCTGCGTTGTTTGCTGCGCTCTTTTAAGTCCTCAAGCAGGGTGTCAGGCAAGTCCTGCGGGATAGGCCGGGTTAAATGCAAACCTAAATAGCGATAGGCCAGCCCTCTGACGAGCGAGAGGGTAATCCAGCCTAAAGCTATGGCCATAATCGCCAATAACCACCACCAATGGATTACAATTTTTACAATGGAAAGAAGACGCAACTGAAGATATGTCGCACCATTATCGGCGAGATATAAAGGAGGGGATAATGTTTTTGCATCTGTATAGGCGATAGCACCTTTTGCAGGAAAAAGGTTTTCTGCGGCAAAACTGATTTTAGAGCCGAAGTCTGAAGGTGTTCGTACCTTGGTTGAAATATAGGTAAAAAGGCTGTTATCAGGAGCAGTTTGCCGCTGATTATTCTTTGGATGCGCATCGGCACCCGCAGGAAACTTCAACAGGAAATTTGCGCACTCAGCAGTTTTACTGTCTTTTGATTGCAGCCCTTTAGCTATATTTTCTATTGGTTTGCATTCCCTGAAGTGCGTGCAGGAAAAGCCATATAAATTATTTGGGCAGTTGGTCTTGGAATTTAAGTTAGAGAGCCAGTTATGCTTAACATCACCAATGGACCTTGGGATATTGTTTTTCAGGCACACCTCGGGATAATTGCTACATTGTGGATAGAGTGCGCTGTAACGCGTGAACAAACTATTCATATGTTTTTTTATACGATTACTTACCTCACCATAGGCGACGTCTGTGAACAAGGTTGATTGAACCACAAACGCTTGCTTAAAGAACACGCTTGAGGGTATTACGATGGCTAAAAATATCATAAAGGTAAAATACACCGGATGAAGTCTTGCCAGACGGTGTGACAAGCGGCACCGCAATAACGAGAGGTATGGGATCTTCGTTTTAAAAATTACAAATACCAGCAAGTAAGCGATGGGCAACAGATATAACACGATTGATATAATGGCCGCAAAGCGATCGTCAGTTTGTGTAAATACCGTAATAAGCAGTGAAATACTTACACTTAAGGCGAACAAAAAATAAAGCGCATATTTTAATCGCGGGTAAAACTGTGGTGCATGCGCAATGCTAGCCGCGGCAAAAGCCCAGTTCGCCATCAATAGAAAAAGAATCAATACGCCAAACAATACCGGTGAATCGCTAATAAAGTAACCAAACAGACCGGCTTGTACACAGCTTCCAACAGCAAGAGCAATCATGCAGGGGTACAATCCAGCACGTTCAAAGCTGGGCCATATCCAGCTAAACCCCGGTGTAAATGGCTTGCTCAAAAGCAACAGAAAAGCATATATAAGCAGCATCAGCATCATGCTTACAAAGGTAATCACAACTGCGTTAAAATTCAGGGCTTGCAGATTGGAGTGCTCATAAAGCACAACCACAGTCCAGGGAACCCCCTCGCTGGCGAGGTTGTTGAAACTGGCAAAATGCGGTATGCCGTTATAGTTGATTCTAAGTGAAGTGTTCTGGCTGTTACTTAGAGCCAGCTTGACGGCGGTACTATGGTCGGTGGCAATCAGAAAGTTTTCCAACAGGTTCCGGCTGCCTTCACTATGGTAAAGCACATTGCCGTTGTTATTGTCGATTAAGGCTAAACGATAACCATAGGGCAGAATAGGGGAGATTAGCGATTTAATGTTGTATTCTATTACTGCAATAGCACTTTTTTCACACAAACTGTTTCTGGGTGCTTCCGCATCAGCTGGGGTGCAGTCTTTGTGGTTTCGTATGTCCAGGCTCGTGAAGGTGCTTTCCATTCCATCGGAATAGCTTAGGCTATGTTGCTGGAAAAATGGAATATCACTATCATCCGACCAGCCCCTGGACTCGATTAAACGTGAGTAATATTCTCTGTTGGGCACACTAAAGCTTTTTGTCACCGTGAAATCATACCAGGTGAAGAAGGGCCCTATTTGTTTCCCCCGCTCATCCAATAGAAACAAGTGGTCAATTATTTTTTCGCCTTCGAATGGATGCGTTCGCCAGCAGTCGATAGAAATTGTATCCAGCTTGACGGTTCTGGCCCTATTGGCGCAATCCAGGTAGTGGCTGAACTCATTCGCGGCTGGTGTTGGCTCAGAATCTCCCTGCGTATTGGCCGAATGGCTGAATACTTCATCAACCAGCCTTATCGCCAGCTGTTTCTTTGTGTTAAGTTCATGCACAACCGCGTTTTTAACTTGCTGGTTTATATGCTTAACTTGCAACTTTATCTGACTCTTAACCGATGCATACGAGGTGAGGTCTATTGCCACTATGGTCAGCGTGGTTAGCAATAGGGCAATTCCTGCTATAGCAAAGCGAAATTCGTATGGTTTTAGAGATTGATTCATGCCCATAAAGCGCATTCGAACAATCGGCCAAACTGCTAGTAAAATACAGACTATGGCAACAGTAAGTGCCGCGTAACTTGGGGAAAGCGTGTATTTCGAGGATTGAGCTTCGCTTTTTGGAATAAGACCCACCAATAACAAATGCGAAGGACTTCCCTGGGTAGCTTGGCTAATTTGCTTGGGGAATTTAAATGGTGAAGCGAAAAGCTGGTAATCAAGGCCTCCAATATTCACTTCAAAAGTTTGAAGGTGCTCCAGTGACAAAGCTTCGTTACTGGAGCCACCATTCTCCCCATTTTCAAATGAGCAGTTCTCACAGCCTGTTTTTTTATCCGCGCGACGTTTTGCTTCAATCACCAACTGTTTAATATTAGCGAGCTGTGTACCGCGAAACAGCGTACTTGCGCCTGAATCTGCCGAATCACTGGCGACAGAACCTATAATCTCTCCCTGTGGTGTTGTCAGAACCATAAGGTCGAAAGGGGATATGGAAGGGCCGTTATTGAATATTTTGGTTGAGTCGATCAGGAATGACCTCAAATTACAATGGTTGCTAATGCGTATTTCATTCATGCCGCTATTAATCGTAAAATAGAGTTCCCTGTTGTTTGATTCGCATTGCTCGCCACTTTGCTTGGCACTCTCGTTGTTTGTTGCGTCTGTCAGCGTTATACCGTGGAGAAGGCTGTTTCTTCGCAAGCGCCTGTCGATAATATCCTTTTCGTAATGCATGTCCTGCAAGCCATGGATGGCGTTTGTTTTTTCTAAAATAGCTGTTTGTAAGGATTCGTTAAACCTTTCTATTGAGTTGTATGCTTCGTTCCATTTTGAGCGCGTAAGGGGCAGGTTGCACCAGAACTTTTCGTTGCTAAATTGGCTTTTATCCAACCAGATTCTCAAACTCGACTTGACATTATGAATATCCTGATCGGATAAATAATTGTCTATGATGTTCAGTATTTCTGAAGATGATTTCCGTATTCTATTCATCGAAGCGCCGTTGATTGAGGCTCCGCAGGCTACCACAGTGCTTTCTTTATTTTTTTTGGAAAATTTTGATAGGAGCTTCGTTGGTGTGCTTTTGTACTTGATGATATTTGCCGAATCCGCATCTAACCAGCGGTCAATTTCATGACCATAAAATTTCTTTGCTCTATTAATGAACCCTTTTTTTTCGACCGCTTGTCTGTCAGCCACCGTTCCTGTTGCAGTGGTTTCCGCTGAAACTGTTATTTCTCCACCGCTGGAACCCAGATGTTTGAACAAACCGCTGACAGCACCAAACTTGTTCTCCAAGTGTGTGCTCATCTCATAAAGTACCGAGAAGGCACGCGCCTGCAGGTGCCGTTCATTCGATTGAAACTGGGAATAAAGCACCCAGGAGACAGGAGCGCCAATAAGGAGTAATGAGGCGGTGAAGAGCACCGCCGTCGCAGTTCCGTTTATCTTGGTAAGCATAGCCTCATCCTTGAAGGAAGTTTTTGGCAAGATACGCCATCCACTGTGGTGGATCAGTAGATGCTATATTTATATTATTTTAAATGCTGTGTTAGATGGTAACCCGCGCATGTGATCTATTCACATGAAAGCTTGAAATGCAGGGGCTAAAAAACGATGCGGGCGCCAAAGAGACTTCAAAGCCCTGATAACCATGCGTATAAAGCGGTTAATTTACAGCAGGAAAACAGCAAGAAAATAGCAAGCGTATTTATTTGCGCTGAAACTCAGCATGAACTTCCAGTTCAATATCATCACCAACCGCAGGGATATATTTTGTTAAACCGAAATCGGAACGTTTAAACTGAGCAGCCGCCTCAAAACCGACGGTGTATCTCTGCGTAAGAAGGTTGGTTGCACCGCCATTAAAGGTTGCATTCACTTTAACAGCGTTCTCCTGGCCAAGAAATGAAAGCGTTCCGATGAAAGTCAGCTGGTTGCCTTCGACACCATCAACGCCGTCTGCTACAAATTCCGCTTGGGGGTATTCCTCAACATTAAGCCAGCCTGGGCCGATTAAGCTGCTCTCAAAAGCCTCGTTATTCACGTTCAGGCTGTTCATTTCAACGATCACATGTAATCTCGCGCTTTCCATATTTTCCGGGTCAAAATCGAGGGAAGCCTGAACCTGTTCAAATCGACCTATAAATTTGGAGAAGCCCATATGCTTAACTTTAAACAGTACAGCTGTATGCTCCTGATCTAACTCGTAGGCACCCGGTTTTAGTGCACTGAGTTCTGTTTTAACGTTTGGCGTGATCAACTGGCTACATGATGCACAAAGCAACAAGCTAAAGAATAATATGGTAGGCCGCATCTTCGTTACTCTCATTTGGCTGATGGCGCCATTATGCTAGCATAAGTGACTTTGGCATGTGGCGTTTCGGATGCGGGCGTTTCGTTGGATAAATGGCCGTACGTCGGGATAAAACCTTAACCCTTACGTTGGAACGAATACCCAGCGTAGGTCGGAAAAGGCAAAACCGCCTTCCGACATGCTTCGGAGATGGCTCTGGACTGTTTTTACGGAAGATTGTTGTGGATTTTAACGTTTTTGGTGGTTGCCGGTGCATGGTCATGTCGGATGGCGCTGCGCTCGGCAATTGCTCCATGCTTTGCTCTACTCTCCTACATATATGTACACCTCTATCGGGTCAAGCGCCGTTTTGATGTTTTTGTGTTGACCGAAGGCATTTAAAGCCATTGATCGATAATCAGCCAAGCCGCCTGGAAGGCGGAGTTTGTCAAGGAGGAGTCCCGTGTCTTTTTTACGGGAAGCTC
>CAJIBL010000336.1_pt1 | contig 20258 bp, 15 predicted proteins | sample 9199351 | NCBI WGS metagenome assembly CAJIBL01 (sample SAMEA7708304, study PRJEB35096) | sediment metagenome | biome: marine neritic benthic zone biome [ENVO:01000025]; feature: sediment [ENVO:00002007]; material: shallow marine sediment [ENVO:03000034] sea grass bed [ENVO_01000059] ...
CGGCAACTGCTCCTGCGTTGCCCTAATAAGCGCCATCCATGGCGCGATCGGCAACTGCTCCTGCGTTGCCCTAATAAGCGCCATCCATGGCGCGATGCTGGTGAAGGTCGCAGTAACAAACACCGAATCCATGTTTTCATGCTTTGTGGGACGGCAGTAAAAAAAATCGTGTTTTGCTTTGGATGCAAGCGTATTTCTGGTATTTTTGCTGGAAAGCCAGTAGTAACAGACCATAGGAACGTGGTGTAAATAAAATGCAGAAAGATATTAACTCCGATGTGCCGCGCTTTGAAAATGCCAGAGAATTAATTAAACATTCGTTTGAAAGTTATGCTGAGCTACCAGCATACACCTGTCTTGATCATACCCTGAGTTATCGCGAGCTGGAGAGTTTAAGTGCTCGCTTTGCAAGTTATTTGCGGCATGAGCTGGGTTTACAGGAAGGTGACCGCCTGGCGATACAGTTACCCAATATTCTTCAGTTTCCGGTGGTTTTTTATGGCGCGTTAAGCGCTGGCATCGTGGTTGTTAATGTCAATCCGCTCTATACTGCTCGGGAAATTCGTCATCAGCTTTGTGACAGCGGTGCTAAAGCGCTGGTGGTGCTGAGCAATATTGCCCATAACGCAGCTGAAATTATCGAGCAGACAGATGTTAAGCATGTGGTCGTTACCGATGTTGCAGATCTGCACCCATTCGCTAAACGCTTACTGATAAATTTCGTTGTAAAATATGTTAAAAAAGCCGTTAAACCTTTTTACTTTAACAATGCCGTTTCGTTAAAGGCGGTGCTGGCCACACCTGAAAAGCCATTTTCCGAACCCAGCGCTAATTGTGAATCAACAATGATTTTACAGTACACCGGTGGAACAACCGGTGTATCAAAAGGCGCGATGCTCAGTCATGGCAATATGCTGAGCAATGTGTGGCAAATGATTACTCATATGCCAGCCGCCTTTATCAAACGGAATGAAATTTTTGTTGCCTGTTTACCTCTGTACCATATCTATGCACTCAATATCCATGCCCTGGCCGCCTTTTCCCGCGGTGAACATAATTTATTAATTCCAAATCCCCGGGATCTGGCGAGCATGGTAAAGGCATTGTCCAGCCACAAATTCACGATTTTTGTTGGCATTAACACGCTGTTTACAGCACTTTGCCGTTTTGAGCCATTCCATAAACTGAATTTCTCAAAGTTGAAGATTACATCTGCCGGCGGAATGGCACTTACAGAAGGCGCCGCCAAGGGCTGGCATAGCTTGACCGGCTGTGATGTAACGGAGGGTTACGGTTTGACAGAGACCTCACCGGTGGTTTGCGGTAATTTTCCACACAATATTCATCGGGGTACCGTGGGCGTTGCGCTTCCTGAAACGGAGCTGAAATTGCTTGATGATGACGGAAATACTGTTACCGGGCAGGCTGGCGAGTTATGCGTGCGTGGGCCGCAGGTAATGCAGGGTTATTGGCAAAACGAGGACGAAACACGCAAAGTTCTGGATAGTGAGGGCTGGTTTAAAACTGGTGATATAGCCGAGATTGATGAAAATGGCCTGGTTAAAATTGTTGACCGTAAGAAAGACTTGATTCTGGTATCAGGTTTTAATGTCTATCCCAACGAAGTTGAAGATATTGTGACGCAGATGGACGGCGTTGTTGAAGCGGCGGCCATAGGCGTTGACCATGAAAAGTGCTGCGAAGTGGTTAAGTTATTCATCGTGCCGTCGGGAACTTCTGTTTCTGAACAAAGCATTATCGCTCACTGCCGAAAAAATCTTACCGCTTACAAGGTGCCAAAGGTCATTGAATTCAGAGAGTCTCTGCCAAAATCCAACGTTGGCAAAATTCTTCGCAAGGAGTTACGGGAAGAAGAGCGTAGAAAACGGCAGCAAACACAGCCCTGAAGATGAGACTACACTGAGGGGTATACAGCAGAGAAACCCTCGAGGAATGTATGTCGACCAATGCCTTAATCTTATCTGGTGGGGGAGCGCGAGCCTCTTATCAGGTGGGTGTGATGACGGCACTCTCCGAGATTATTCCCCGCGTTCGTAATCCTTTCCCAATTATCTGCGGCACTTCTGCCGGTGCGATAAATGCCACTGCACTGGCCGCTCACCCTGGTTCTTTCAGGCAATCGGCGCAGGACTTGTCGGCTATCTGGCGCCGTCTGGATATCGAAGATGTGTTCCGCAGCGGTTGGTTACCTTTGCTCGGTGGTGGCCTGAAAATTCTCGCCTCCCTGTTCAATGAGGGCGTCGGTCGGTCGAAGCCACTGGCGCTGTTGGATAACTCGCCGCTGAGAGACTTCCTGCTGGGTTTGATTCCTTTTGACAACCTGGAGAGGAAAATTAAAAAGGGCGACCTGGAGGCATTGTGTATTACTGCGCTGGGCTACAACACCGGGGAGTCGGTTAGCTTTTTCCAGGGAAACCCTGCGCTGCGCGGATGGCGTCGGTTTCGAAGGGTTGGCACACCTGCGGAGATAAGCGTTGATCATCTGATGGCCTCTTCTGCTATTCCTGCGGTCTTTCCAACGGTTGCCCTGAGCCGGGAATACTTCGGTGACGGTGCCATGCGTCAGATGGCGCCGATAAGCTCTGCCTTACACCTCGGTGCCGACAGGGTGTTTATTGTTGGTGTCAGCGGCAACCGCAATCCAGCCCACTGGGGCGCGCCAAAGTACAAGCCCCGGCCTAAACATTCTCCCTCAATGGCGCAAATTGTCGGGCAGATGTTCAATAGTGCGTTTATTGATGCCCTGGAGGGTGATATCGAACAATTACAGCGGGTTAACCAGTTATTGAACCTGCTCGAGGATGAACGCTGTGATAAGACCGCGCAGTTAAGGCCAGTGGACACCCTGATCATTTCTCCCACCAAGCCCTTGGATAAAATTGCCGGGCGCCACGTACGCAATATGCCTCCAAGCCTGCGCTTTTTTCTGCGTGCAATTGGCGCAACTGCGCGTGGTGGCGGCTCCGGCGCTGCCAGTTACCTGCTTTTTTCGCACAGTTATTGTCATGAGCTGATGGAATTGGGTTATCAGGATACAATGTGGGAACGCAACGCTATCGAAGACTTCTTCGCTGCTGATTAAACCTTTCAAAGTGATACCTATTTCATGGCTCATCCTGTCGTTCCGGCGCTGGTGCTGGTTGTTTCTTCTGTGTTCTGGGGGCTGTCCTGGTTACCACTTAAGTTCCTGAATCAATACGGGTTTGACGGAATTCCGCTGGTACTGATTTCGCAGGGTTTATTGGCCATATTACTTACCCCCCTGGGGATAAAAGGCCTGCGCGCGAACAGAATACTCCCCTTATGTGGTATCGCCCTGGCCGGTGGCGCAGCTATTCTGTGCTTCACCTACGCGCTGATTTACGGTGATGTGATCAGGGTGATGGTGCTGTTCTACCTGTTACCCGTGTGGGGTGTGCTGGGTGGTAAATTGTTTTTGCACGAGCAGCCAGATCTTCAGCGCTGGCTTGGGGTGGTACTTGCTTTAGCTGGCGCATTTCTGATTCTTGGCGGTTTCAACATTTTTTCTGCTCCTCCAAGCTGGATCGACATACTGGCTTTACTCTCCGGCATTTGTTTCTCCGCGAATAATCTTCTGTATCGCGCAGAGCAAGCCATGCCATTAACCACCAAGTTAATGGCCATGTTCTGGGGCTGCACAATGCTGGCAGGCTTGCTGTTGGCAGTTGGCGTTCAGCGTTGGCCGCAAGCGCAGGGCGCAAACAGTTGGCTGTGGCTGTTGTTGTACACCTTCACCTGGTTGTTGTTTTCCAATGTTGCCTCACAGTGGGCGGTGACGAGAATGGAAGCAGGTCGTTCCTCTATCATTCTTATCGTGGAACTAGTGGCAGCGGTTATTTCCGCACTGATAATCGCCAACGAGCGGCTAAGTCCGCTGGAATGGCTTGGTTGTGCGATGGTGATTGTTGCCGCTTTCCTGGAAGCAGGCAGGGGCGCAGCAGATGCGAGCGATGGTGAATATCTCACACGTGAACGGTAATTATTCCTGCATCGCCAAGCCAGTTGAGCTTCTATAATTCCTCACATGAAGCGCTTGTGGCCAAACATGGCCTCGCGTGAGGAAACCCATGGAGGCGTAAATGAATATCGAAGGACGTGTAATTAATGTAAACCGCAAATGTAACCTGGCTGCGGTTGACATCGGTTGGAGAATGGCGCTTGTGATTGAGTTCAGCGCCGATACTCCGCTGGAAAAGGGAGACAAGTTAGAGCAGTTGGCAACAGGTTACAGGAAGCTGAATATTCTCAACCGCAGTAAGTCTCAGGAGCTGGTGGTTAAGGTATTGGCAGATTCCATGTCCTATGGACTTGCCGAGTTTGTTGTCAGTGAACCAGAGGCAGTTTCTCAAGCCGCTTGATAAGCGCTGGAGCGTTGAGCTTTTTTACTTACCCTTGATATCAGGTGCTACCGGCTGGCTGCTTGCCTTCATTTTCGGCGGCGCGGTTGATGATATGGGTATAGAGGCTCATCAGTTTGACTAAAAGGTCGCGGTAGTCGGGGTGACGCTCATAGATAGGCTTTACGCGACGCACGTCCTGCACCACTTCCGTTAAAAACTCAATATCGTAATCATTCAGTTTTTCACCCTGGTTGACTTTCTTCTCCAGTGCGAGTGCGTGGGGCAGACGTTGCTTGTTTAAGCGCTCCATCAGAACTTCAAGAGTGCCTTCTTCTTCATCTGGCGTGATGCTCATGCGAATAGCTCCTGATTAAATTATTAACTTGGCAATAGTTATTGTTAGTTAATAGGCGGTGCAGCAAGCTCCGCTATTGCCAAGGCAATGTAAGCCCTTGAAATACCAGTAAATTCACGCATTTACGCCAGTGTTTTAAGGGTGACAATCAAATAAGTAAGGATCACTTATTTAATTGCCAGGTTATTAGTGCCAACAGGCCTGGACCATCGAACCATGACCATCCCTGGTCACATAAAGGAGCGATATTAAGCGCGGACCTCTTCAATTTCCACAGCCGCTATGCGTTTTCCTTGCTCTGCGCCACTAATAAAGTCCGCTACTTGATCGAAGTTCATATAACGGTAGATGTCAGCAGCCATTGTGTCCAACTTGCTGGCAAATTCCAGGTATTCAGCGGGGGTAGGGAGTTTACCCAGAATACCGCCAACCGCAGCCAGCTCCGCTGATGTGAGATAAACATTGGCGCCGGCGCCAAGGCGGTTGGGGAAATTACGCGTAGAGGTCGATAACACCGTGGCGTTATCTGCCACGCGAGCCTGGTTACCCATACACAGAGAGCAGCCGGGCATCTCCATTCGAGCGCCTTTAGCACCGAAAATATTGTAATAACCTTCTTCCCTCAGCACATGTTCATCCATTTTGGTGGGGGGAGACATCCAGAAACGGGTGTTCAGCGAGCCCTCTGTTTGCTGGAACAGCTTACCTGCAGCGCGGAAGTGACCGATGTTGGTCATACATGAACCGATAAAGACTTCGTCCACCTTATCTCCAGCAACCTCGGACAGCAGACGGGCGTCGTCAGGGTCGTTTGGACAGCACACAATGGGTTCATTCACTTCGTTCAGGTCAATTTCAATTACCGCTGCGTATTCGGCATCGGCATCGGCTTCCAGCAGGGCAGGGCTTTGCAGCCATTCTTCCATCTTCTGGGCGCGTCGCTCAAGGGTGCGTTTGTCGCCGTAACCTTCGCTGATCATCCAGCGCAGCAGGGTTATGTTTGAACGCAGATATTCGCTTATTTCAGGGGTATCCTGCTTGATGGTGCAACCTGCGGCAGAGCGCTCGGCTGAGGCGTCGGATAGCTCAAATGCCTGCTCAACGGTCAGGCCTTTCAAACCCTCAATTTCCAGTACGCGGCCAGAGAAGATGTTCTTTTTACCTTTCTTCTCAACCGTGAGTAAACCCTGCTTGATCGCATAGTAAGGAATGGCGTGTACCAGGTCGCGCAGTGTGATACCGGGTTGCATCTCACCTTTAAAACGCACCAGTACAGATTCCGGCATATCCAGCGGCATCACTCCGGTTGCGGCAGCAAAAGCAACCAGGCCGGAACCGGCAGGGAAGGAGATACCCATGGGGAAGCGGGTGTGGGAGTCGCCCCCGGTGCCCACGGTGTCGGGCAACAACATGCGGTTGAGCCAGCTGTGGATAATGCCGTCGCCGGGGCGCAGGGAAACACCGCCGCGATTCATGATGAAATCCGGCAGGGTGTGCTGGGTGTCGATATCAACAGGCTTGGGGTAGGCCGCTGTATGACAGAACGACTGCATGGTGAGGTCGGCAGAGAAACCAAGACAAGCCAGGTCTTTCAGTTCGTCACGAGTCATTGGCCCGGTGGTGTCCTGAGAGCCAACAGTGGTCATACGCGGTTCGCAATAGGTTCCCGGGCGAATACCCTGGCCTTCTGGCAGGCCGCAAGCGCGCCCCACCATTTTCTGCGCCAGTGTAAAGCCTTTACCCGTGTCTTCGGGGCTGGTAGGCACACGGAACTGATCCGATGCTGGCAGGCTCAGGGACTCACGCGCGCGGGCGGTAAGGCCACGGCCAATAATCAGGTTAATGCGTCCGCCGGCTTGAACCTCATCCAGCAGCACATCGGACTTGAGTTCAAACTCTGAAATAACATCGCCGGCTTCGTTCAGAATCTTGCCATCATAGGGACGAATTTCGATGATATCGCCCATGCCAAGATCATCCACTGGTGCTTCGAATACCAGCGCGCCTGCGTCTTCCATGGTGTTGTAAAAAATAGGCGCCACCTTGCCGCCAATGCAGATACCACCACCGCGCTTATTCGGTACCCCGGAAATATCGTCGCCAAAGTACCACAGCACAGAATTGGTGGCGGACTTGCGGGAAGAACCGGTACCCACCACATCACCAACAAAGGCAACCTGTACGCCTTTCGCTTTTACTGCCTCAATTTGCGCCAGAGGGCCTTTTACGCCAGGTTGCGCAGGCTCAATGCCATCGCGAGCCATCTTGTACATGGCCAGCGCATGCAGAGGGATATCCGGGCGGGACCATGCGTCCTGCGCCGGAGAGAGGTCATCGGTGTTTGTTTCGCCGGTTACTTTAAACACTGCAACCTTAATGGATTCTGCAACCGCATCACGCTGGGTAAACCACTCGGCATCCGCCCAGCTCTGTATTACTGCTTTGGCCTTGTCATTACCGGCTTTTGCTTTTTCTTCCACATCGTGGAAAGCGTCGAACATCAGCAAGGTATGCTTCAGCTCGTCAGCGGCTATAGCAGCAAGCGCTGCATCGTCCAGCAGGGAAACCAGCGTTTCGATATTGTAGCCACCGTGCATATTGCCCAGCAGCTTAATGGCTGCGGCTTGGTCGATGAGCGCGCAGCTTTCTTCGCCTTTGGCGATGGCAGAGAGGAACCCTGCTTTCACATATGCGGCCTCATCAACACCGGGCGGAACACGTTCGCTCAGCAGCGTTAATAGAAACTCTTCCTCACCAGCTGGTGGGTTTTTGAGCAGTTGAACCAGTTCAGATACCTGCTCTGCATTGAGTGGCTTTGGTGGAATACCAAGGGTTTCACGTTCGGCAAGGTGTTTGCGATAGGCTTCAAGCACAATTGTTGTCCTCTATTCAATTTGATTACTCGGAAAAGCAGGATCTCTGCTTTCGAGGCTATCGATAGTCGATATCGATGATTTTCAGAGCCGATTGGAGAATCGGCACCACGCTAAGGGACGCAGATTCTAACGCATATCCGCGGTCAGCTCATAATTTTGTGCAGCAAAGTTAGCTGGATTCACCCGTGCCAAATAGCTTATATTCGCCTGCGTATCAAAATGGGACACAAACAATGAAAAATACAGCCTGTTGCTACCTGCTTGCACTCACATTAAGCATTTTTAGCGGCGCCGCACTATCCGCAGAGCGCAGTCATGTACTTGTACCGAAAGCGCAAACGCCTCCGATTATTGATGGTGAGGGCAACGAAGCCGCCTGGAAACAGGCTAAATGGCAGCACATTGAGCACGTACTGATTGGCCCGGAGCCAAGCAAGGAGGATTTTAGCGGGCGTTTCAAACTGGTTTGGGACAAAGACCACCTATACCTGCTGGCAGAGATTGTCGATGACGTGATGGCAGATGTTTATGCCAACCCGCTTGAGCACTACTGGGACGATGAAACCCTGGAAATATTTATCGATGAAGATGCCTCGGGCGGGAACCACCAGTACAACCACAGCGCTTTTGCCTACCACATCGCATTAGATAACCAGGTTGTGGACTCCGGCCCCGACAAGAAACCTCACCTCTACAATGATCACCTGCAAAGTAAGTGGCAGCGTAAAGACGGTAAAACTACCTGGGAAGTGGCTATTAAAGTATTCGATGATAGCTTTCGCGATGGTGACAAGGCTGCTAAAGCTGTAACGCTAAAGGCCGGCAAGAAGGTCGGTTTTATGGTTGCCTACTGCGACAATGATGGTGGTAAACAACGGGAAAACTTTATCGGCAGTGAGGATATCAAACCTGTTAACGGCGACCGTAACCGTGGCTGGATAGACGCAAGCGTATTTGGCCTGCTGGAGCTGGTAAAGCATTGAGTTCAGTGAAAACACCGTGTATTGGTGTTTGTTCAACGGGTATTGGCGACAGCGTGTGTCGGGGTTGCAAGCGTTTCAGCCATGAAGTCATTGATTGGAACGGCTACAGCAGTGACCAAAAGCAGGCGGTATTCAGTCGCTTGTGTTTATTGCTCTCGCAAGTGGTAAAGGACAAAATAACAATAGTCGATGTTAGCCTGTTGCAGCAACGAATAGAACTGCAGAACATTAATGTTAATAAAGAGCTTGACCCGAATTGCTGGGTATTTGATTTGCTAAAAGCAGGCGCAAGTCAAATAGATGATATGAAAGCATACGGTTTTAAAGCGCGAGCGCAATGGCAAAAATTAAATGCTATACAACTGCGCGATAAAATAGACACAGAGTTTTATCAATTATCCTGCGCGCATTATCAGCGCTATTTTTTTGTTGGCTAGCTAAAAATATGATGCAAGCGATTAATCAATTTCTTTTGTGCGAAACGCCGGACGCGTGGATAAATGAAGCACTAAAACATCCGCACATGTTACTCATCGACCATGCAAACTGCGAAAAGAAAGCTGCTGGTACCGCCTTGAATTTAATGTATCGCTACGTCGACGACTTTGAATTACTTAACAAGATGTCGCGCCTGGCGAGGGAAGAGTTGCGTCATTTTGAGCAGGTTATCTCGATAATGGAAGCGCGTGGCATCAGCTACAGCCAGGAGACAGCCTCCCGTTACGCCGCACAATTACGTAAACCTGTGCGTACTTTTGAGCCGGCCAGATTGATAGATACTTTGATTGTTGGCGCAATAATCGAGGCGCGTTCCTGTGAGCGCTTTGCAAAGCTGGCTCCCCACCTGGACCAGGAACTACAAAAATTCTACCTTTCACTTTTAAAATCAGAAGCCAGGCATTTTGAGGACTATCTCCAGCTTGCCAGAAAAGCCGCCGCAGGCGAGGATATTTCCACGCGGGTAGAGCTTTTTTTGCAGCGGGACAAAACCCTGGTGACCAGCAGCGATGAACAGTTTCGTTTTCACTCAGGTATCGTGCAGGGGTCTTAAAGACGCCATTTTAGCACCGGTAATATTAGCATGGCTTAAACTACGGTAAGCAGCATCTGCGGTTTATCCATGCTTGGTTGCTAACACCTTCATTATTTGCGCGCAAGATAAACGATCAAGTGAGTAATGCTGCTCTCTTGCTAAGCAGTTTGCTCAAATGCAAAGCGTTATCATTCGTAGTGATGCCAAAATAAAAATGCGATGCTAATTGCTATAGTTGCAAAGTTAATGTACTTTTTAGGGTGTAAAACAAAAATAATATTCAGGCACTAACAAGCTAAATGAGTTAGCCGATACAAAATGCCTGCCCGATAAATAGCGATGTTTGCTCCATATAATAAATAAAGGAAGTTGTATGGTGTCACGCGGTTTCTTATTTAAATCAGCTATAACACTCGCTGCTATTGGCGCGTTTATTACCTTTAGTTGGGCAATGGTTGATACAGCATTCCATGCAACGGGTGATTACGAGTTTTGTACTGGTTGCCATTCTCATTTACCCATCGGCACGTCCTATCGAGAAGATCTTCATGGCGGTAATAACACTGTTGGTTGGCGCGCCAGCTGCAGCGACTGCCATATTTCCCATGACAGTGCGTTTCACTATATATGGGTTAAAGGCATTCATGGTGTTGTCGACCCCACCATGGAAATTCTCAAGAAACCTCATCAACAAAAAATAGACTGGCACGGTAATCGTGAACGGCGCGAGCACTATGTTTACGATTCTGGCTGCCTGGGTTGCCACAAGTACCTGCAAGAGCAATCCAAGGCAAGTGCTAAATCCTTTCGCCCGCATCGAAAATATTTTTCCGGTACAGAAAAGGATTTAACGTGTGTGGCTTGTCACAAGCATGTTGGTCACGCAAATTTGGGTATTCACTTACAAGAACACGGTTGGGAGAAAAAAAATGAAGGGTAGCGTAAGGGGTGTCATTCTTTTCAGCTTGCTGCTGGGCTGCTCACAGTTTGCAGCCGCCGCTGCGGGCGGTGTTGCGCAGGTAAAAACACTGAAAATGGAACGCGATATTTCCAAAATCGGGCAGGAATGCATCAGCTGCCACCAGGTGGAAAGCCCTGGGCAGGTGGCGGACTGGAAAATGAGTCGCCATGCCCATGCCGGCGTAAGCTGTATAGACTGTCACGCAGTGGCAAAAGACTCGCCCACCGCGACGCAGCACGAAACCCTTAAGGGCACAGATATTTACGTATCTGCACTGGTTTCCCCCGCCGTGTGTGGTCGTTGTCACGTAGATGCAAAGAAACAGTTTGACAGCAGTGGGCACTTTCGTGCCTACCATCAGATAATACCCAAAGATAACTTACACGCCCTCACCAATATCCACGAAGGCAGAAGCCACCCCGAATTCCAGGACGCTCCCAAAGAAACGGGCTGTATGCAGTGCCACGGCACAAAAATTGAGTTGGACGACGAAAACAGACCAACTAAAGAGACCTGGCCAAACAACGGCATGGGCAACATCTACCCGGACGGCGCAACGGGCAATTGTACTGCCTGCCACAGCCGCCACAAATTCGATATCGCAGAAGCGCGCAAACCCAACGCCTGTGCTTCCTGTCACCTTGGCCCGGACCACCCCAATATAGAAATCTACAACAACTCCAAGCACGGCCATATCTACAACACCAACTCCGACGACTGGCGTTGGGACACCGCGCCGGATGCCTGGGAGCCCGGCGATTATCGCGCACCCACCTGTGCAACCTGCCATATGAGCGGTATTGGTGAACTCTCCGTTACCCACAACGTGAGCGAGCGACTCTACTGGAATTTGTGGGCGAAGGAATCCAAGGTACGCGGTTCCAACGATGTATTAAGCCCGCTTCTGGGCGACGGCCCTGCGGGCAGGGAAAAAATGAAGTCGGTGTGTAAAAACTGCCACAGCCCGCGACATACCGATGGCTTCTTTGCCCAGGGCGATAAAGCTGTAATGCTTTACAACGAAGCCTATTACAAACCCGCCACTAAAATGCTTAACGAGCTAAAAGAGAAGGGCCTGTTAAGAGAAAACCCCTGGACCGATCCCTTCCAGGTTAAATACTACTATCTATGGCACCACGAAGGCCGCCGCGCTCGCCAGGGCGCAATGATGGGCGCAGCCGATTACGCCCACTGGCACGGCTTCTTTGAACTGCAACAGGATTTATATGAACTGGAGCATATGTACGAGAAGCGGATGAAGACTGGGGTGATTGAAGACTAGCGTTTGCCAGGTAAATAACGAAGAAATAAAAAAGGGGGCAGTCTTACTGCCCACTTTTTTTGTTTCTGCCATTGTTGGTTTGTTAATTGGGTTGCTGGCTAAGTATGTGTTGCTACAAGGGAAAAACAATTAAAACATCTGGTTTTATTTCTTCTTTTACTATGCTTTAATTACGGTTATTAGATGGAACTTACAACTACACAAAGGGAGCTTCCTTGAGTATTCCTGCAATTCGTTTGCGTGCTTTTCTTAGTATCCTGGCAATTGGGATGGTAATTCTCGGCACTTCTTGGTATTTCATCCTTCAGCAGTGTTTCCCCTGTATCTCACAGAAAACCACCGAATGCACTTTTCAGGCAAAGACCCGGGGATGATGCTCTCTTCTCCATGGGCCGTATAGCGATTGAGGTGGCTATCCACGAAGGAATTGCCAAGGAAATAGCGAAAGAGATTAATGTTTGCTTCACACAAGGGCTGTATGCTTCTGTGGGTAAATTTTGACTGAGGCGACAGTAAGAATTAGTCCGTCTAAGCCATGCTGGGCATAACTTATAAATGGAGTGTTACAAATGGAAGGTTACGTGAAAAAATTAGTATTGCTGGTCTTGTTCTTTACCTTCTCAACAGCCGTCTATGCAAAACCGGTTGATCGCACAGACTTAACTATTGTGAATGTACATCCGATGGCCCTTGAGCGAACCCACTGCCCAAAATGCTCTGGTTTAACCAGAGTTTATGTCAACCGTGGTGCATGGGGAGATACAAATTGCCGCACAGACGCTGGAGATCTTTTTAAGGAAGATGACCACATCTTATCTGTACTCCTGTTTGCATGGGCTACAGGGAAGAAAGTGAGAATTGAGGTAAATGATCAGGTTAAACCGCTTGATGAAGTTTGTAAGATTACTGCGGTATATGTTTCGAACTGATCAGGCGCAAAGCATTTCAAAATATTTGAGTGATAATTACGGTTCTGTTAAAAGTTTTGGCTTGTATCTATTGATTGTTGAATAACAAAAAAAATCCGAAAGGATGTGGGGGGTATTGTGCGAAGTCATTGTGCTATTTTTGTTCGTATGCTTTTGGCGTTCGTTTCAATTGTTTATCTTGCTCCAGTGCTTGCAAGCGTTAGCGTTGAATATCGTGGCGAAGGGACTGTGGGCCTTAGCTGGAATGAAGAATCAACCTACGACAATATCGAGATATATGAGGTTTTTACAGACCCGGTCACAGGTGAATCATCCAACTCCGTTATCCATGCAGCTAGCCGCGGTTCCTCAGGGTCGATTATAGTTAGCAGGGCGCCCGGGATCTATCGGTACTTTGCACTGGTTTGTCGTAACCAAAGTTGTATGACTGGTGATTCAGTCTCCCTTACTATACCGATTTATGGTTCATATCACTTTGCAGGCTTAACTACCGGGCCGGATATTGTGCTGGCAAACCCCAGTGCAGGGGAAATACTTAATCCCGGAACTGCAACGGTGTCTGTCACCGCAAACGGTCGGATTACCATATCTCGCATTGAACTGTTCTTCGAGGGCGATTCCGTCGGCGTACAAACAGGAAATAAATCAAGCTACTCCTTTAATATAAATACGCAATCAGAAGATCAGGGCTATAAAAAAATAAAGGTTGTTGCAACAGGCACTAACGGCGAAACAACCACTAAAAGCATTGTCATTCAGCTGGGTAATGTTTCGTCGGAATACGGGGGCTTGCTAAGTAATATTCCTATCGACTTCAGTAAATACGAAATCTATTACGGCGATGTTGATGAAGACGGCCTCGAAGGTGATATTTACTTCCACGGCAAGGAAGTTTTTGTACTGCTTCACGGTGATGTGGCTGTGCCGCTCTTCATCCCCGGCCCCCGGGGTTTTGTCTACTCTAACGATGGTTTGGGATCTTACTCAGAACCCTGGCAGTTGGACCTTAGCCGAAGTGAGCTGGAAGGCTTAACACCGGCGACAGAGGGCGTTGATTACTTTTTCGGTGATATAAACTCCGACACCATAAGCGATATACTGCTAAGAGGTGCGTCAGAGAATCATTCAGCTTTACTGTTAAGTGGCACTGAAGGTGACGGTTTTGCTCAGGCACTACTCACCGTGAGCCCCGAGGGTGTGGTAACAAGCACTCGTTATGGCGCCCAGCTCGGGGTCGAAATTGCTGCAAATCCTTCTAGCAGGTCCGCTGCAATAAACATTTCCGGTGGGCAGTTAGACGTCGGAGGCACCGCATACACCTTCGACACAGAAGCGTTGACTATCGTCAGCGGGGCGCAAGCAAATGATATTGCGTCCTCGCAGTCTCCTTACAAGCCAATACCCAGCATGACCCACATGGGTATGCACATCCTCGATAAAACACAGGGGCTCTCTGGTCAGTTCCGTGTTAATGAATCGGGTGCTTCTACCTATAGCCTGCCCATTAAAATTGCGGATGGTACTGCAGGGGTCGCTCCGCAGGTGTCGCTCAATTACAACAGCCAGGGGGGTAATGGTATGTTGGGCTTGGGATGGTCACTAAGCGCTTCGGGTGGCATAAGCCGCTGCAGGCAAACCCTATTGGTGGATGGTACAGCCTTACCGCTTTCCTGGGATGAAAGCGACAGGTTTTGCCTGCAGCGGCGCTCGCCTGTTACTGGTAGGCGACAAAGCCTATGGTACAGATGGTGCTACTTATAGAACCGAAATCGAGAGCTTCCAGGTAATCACCTCATACACTGATACCAGTGGGAATGTGGATTATTTCAAAGTAACAGCGAAAGACGGCTCAACCAGCTATTATGGTGCGCAGGGCAATCACAATTCGGAATGGAAAGGTAGAAACGAATCGGGCGCTGTACAGAACAATATTATTTATTCCTGGGGCCTGACGACGTTTAAAGACAACCTGGGTAACACTATTCACTATAGATACACTCAGGGTAATACACACTACAGGCTTGACGAAATTGAATATGCATTCTCCTCGCGTGCGAGCGTAAGCGTTCAATCCCCTCCGTCATCGGACGCAAATGCCAGGGTTAAATTTCATTATTCGAGCGGACCCGACCAGGGTTTAAAATACAACGCAGGCTACGTATTCCGGGAACAAAGCCGTTTAGACCGAATTGAAACCTACAATAGGGTCGACTCGAGTGAAGAACTATTGCGCACCTACCACCTTAACTATAAAGAGGATATCCCACGCCGGCTGAGGGATATACAGGAATGCGTGGAAAGCTCCTGCTTGCCGAGCCTTTATTTTGACTGGGGACCAGCAGCAAATATGAATCACCTCTCCACTGTCGGTGGCGTGTCGCTCACACCGCTTGATAGCTCCGGAGCCTTTCTTCAACATACCTTCGCCGATATTGACGGTGACGGCCGCCAGGATCTGTTCTTCGTAGAGGTTAAAGATAATGGCGATTTTCGCGCTGCCTATGCCATCCAGAATGACTCCGGGAACCTGGTTAGAACTGGGTTAAATTGGCCTATTACAAAACAAAATAGCAAGGATGCGCAGAATTTTCGCTTGTCACCCATTGATATTAATGTCGATGGGCGTATGGATATTGCAATGTACGACCCAACAGTCCGCAGCTGGAAATTATTCCTTTCAGAGCCTCAAACGAACGGTGAGTGGAAGCTTAGTAAAGAAAGCTTCAGCTTTCCAACCAACGACAAAGATATGGCATTCGCAGATTTGAACTCGGATGCCGTTGCCGATGCTTATTTGGCAACAAGTCAAGGTTTGAAGCGCTACTACCTGAGGCAGAAATCCGGTTTAACCAGTACTTCAACGGCCTACCGATTCGATACTTCACCCGATACGATTACATCATCCTCACGTCTGGATGGCCGAACCATATCACTGGGCGATGTTAATGGCGATGGTTCGCTGGACTATATTGGGGTGTCGAGGCGTGCGAACAATGATGCACAGCATTACCCGGATGACCCGGATTCCGATTACACCGACGAGGTCTTGGAATGTGACGTGCGTGAACAATTAGTTGTCGGAGTGTCTTCAACCCAAGGTGGTGTCAGCTGGCAAGCTTTGGAAACCCACAGCAAAGACTCAAAACCGCACTATGACTACATCGATAGTTGCGCAGATATGCTGGACTCCACTCATGCAAGCATCGGTAACGTGTTAGTTGCTGATGTAAACGGCGATGGCGCTGTAGATATACTCTATGCCACTTCATCCATAGAAAGCCCGCCACGATCTACCTCATTAAAACCCAGGTTTAACACCGCATACTACCGTTTGGGTAAGGGCGATGGCACCTTTGGTAGCCGGGTACAGTTTGGTGGTAATTCAATACAGCATTTTGGGCTTATGGATTATGACTCGGATGGGGATGCCGATATCTACTTCCGTAGCTCGAGCAATATCCGTCTATATTCCTGGCAGGACAATGCGTTTAGCACCAGCTACAAAACCCTGCAGTCAAGCCTGGACGATAATAAATCGGTCCAATACTTCGATTACACTGGGGATGGCACCATCGACCGTATTTCTTCAGAGTTTACTCGCTTTAGCTTTGCTAAAGGAAAAACGGTGTATGAGCAGCATAAAATTACTGCGTTTAATACGGGCTACGGTGTTTCAACAGAAATTAGTTATGAGCCTTTGTCCTTAACTGAAGCTTATGCTCGTACTGAAGGTATTACGGTTGATTCACAGAACTATGAACAAGATTATTCACCTGCCCCAGGCGTTACCATTAAAGTCCCCGCTGTTCGTAAAATAGTTAATGCGGATGCCTTTTATCAAGCCTTAAACGATCCCTTTTCCGAGATTACAAGCAGCAACGTAGCATTATACGAAAAAGCGCCTGTGCTTGAGTTTATGGCGCCTATGAGCGTAGTCACCAAGGTAGAATCTACATCCCCCAGTTATAGCTCCTCCAGCAACAAGATTGAGCCCACCAAAGCTGCGGTTGCCTACATTTATGGCGAAGCCAAAATGCAGGCAGGTGGTCGTGGTTTCCTGGGCTTCAAATCACTTAAAACCGTCGACTTGCAAACGCTGGTTGAAACCACCACTACCTATAGGCAGGACTGGCCTTTCATAGGCACCCCCTTGCGCACGATTGTAAAAACCAAAGACGGTCACACCTTAAGTGAAGCCAGTACAGAAAGCCGGGCACTGATCCGGGGGACAAGCGCAATCTCAGAAACCCGACCAGGCGGTGCGAGTACAGCGGGAGATACCAGTAACTACGCTACTAGCATTCGCCAGTCCAATATCGACAGTGCGCTCCAAAATGGTTCTAAAGTACTGGGCCCGGTTCAAATTTATACTCACAAACAAATAGAGCATTCCTATGCTTTTAGCGAGGGGCAAGTATCACAAGGTAGTTTATTAAAAACAAGCGAAGTGGAAACGCCGCTAGTGGACCATTTTGGTAACGTAAAAGCTGTTGTTACCAAGCAATACAACGGCAGTGGGCTTGAGCAAAGCTCGCAAATTGTTAACAGCTATTACCTTGACAGCAGCAACCTGCCGCTGTCGCTGGGGCGATTAACGCGAACCGTTGCAGTATCGGATCGCCCGAATGTAAGCAGTAAAACGCGTACGGCTTACTTTAGCTATTATGGCGATGGTAGCAGTGGTTGTAGTAACAATAACTTCAAGGGCATGCTGTGCGCAGAACAAGTGGAAGCAACAGACGTAAGTGATTCGCTAAAAACCTTCCATTATTATGATGATTTCGGCAATCAAATTTTCAATAAGCAGGTAGCAAATGATCTCACCCGGGTTTCCGCTCTCACTGAATTCGACAGGAGTGGGCGTTACCCTGTAGCGACTTATGGGGTATTCTCAGATGATGCAGGCCCGTCGGTTTCCTCCGGTAATAGTGAGTACGACGGCGCTGGTTTAGGCAGTGTGCAGCTCACCAGCGAAGTATTACTGTTCGACAAACATGGCATACCCTTGCAGGTGCATAATTATATCGGTGGCGGAAACTACGTGGCTAACTGGTCCGCCACGACACCTTTTGGTAATACCTATTTCAAAGCCAGTTCAACGGGTGCACACGAAACCACTTATGCTTCATTTTCCATGTACATGTGCCCAGTCGATAGTGGCGCTTTTTATGCTGTGTATAAACGAACTGCCGGTGGTGGTGAAAGCGGTGCCTGTTTCGATATCTTAGGCCGCAAGGTAAGTACCTTTAAAAAAGGTTTTAGTGGCAGTCGCATTCACAGCAGCGTACGTTACGACATTCAATCACGCACTATAGCCAGCAGTGAGCCTTACACCGGCTCCAGCACACCCTATTGGACAGACATAAAGTACGACACCTTGGGCCGTGTGAAAGAAACCCACCACCCCTTCGATAAAGTTACGCGCACAACCAGCAAAACGGCACCCCACGACCTGGGTAAAAGTACCGGTGTGCGTGCAGTCTCCAGAATTGCGTACAACGGTTTAACTACCACCTTTACAAATGCCGAGGGGCAAAGCAAAACTGAAGTTAAGAATGTACTGGGTGAAGTGGTATCTGTTTCAGAAAACGCCGGGCGCAGCGCCCGCTACGAGTACGATGCCATTGGTAAGCTTAAAAACGTGTTTGACAGCAATGGTACTCGCTTAACGCACATCACTTACGATGGTCTCGGTCGAAAGCGATACATGGAAGATAAAGACAAAGGCACCTGGAACTACAAATACAACGGTTTAGGCGAGCTTACCTGCCAACAGGATGCTGAAAATAATGTCGTATCCAATGTGTATGATCTTCGCGGCCGACTCCTCTCGCGCACAGATTACAGAAATTCCAGCTGTAGCAGCAAAAGTACCTCCAATATTGTCGGGCAGGCATCCTGGGTGTACGACAGCGCGCAAAACGGCCTGGGTAAACTGGCTTCTGAACAGGACAGCAAAGCTCAATATGCCAAGCACTACAACTACGACAATCTTGGCCGTGTCTCCACATCCATGGAGCAGTTCCCTGGTGTGAATGGTGAATTAACCGAGCATTATCAAAAAGTCACCTACGACCGTTATGGCCGTGCTCATCAGAATTTCGATGCCGCACGCGTTAGCAAGGTGTTCAACAACAACGGTACACAGAATGTGTACAACAGCTATGGTTACCTGAGCAAAGTAGTTAATGCGGTCAATACCAGTGAACAGTACTACCAGGTCACCGCGATGAATGCGCGAGGGCAGGTTACACAACACAGACTGGGTAAAAACGTTAATGTTAATTCGGGCTACAGTGCTGCCTCGGGTTTACAGACAAGTGTTAACAGTAATAGCCTAATTACTAACGCCACATTACGCGGTTTAAGCCTGAAGTGGGATCACCTGGGTAATTTGCTGTACCGTAAAGAGTCCACCTTTGGTGGTAGCTGGGAGCGATACGTATATAACAGCAATAATGAGCTGGAAACCAACTATCTGGTTAATGGTTCAAACGAAACATCGCAAACGGTTACCTACAACAATATTGGTAATATCCGCTTTAAGACGGGTATGGGAAGCTACAGCTATAATAGTACTCGCCCGCACGCCGTAAGCTCAACAGCCAGCCATTCCTATAGCTATGACCTAAACGGCAATCTCACTGCTGAAACCAATACCCAATACAACCGCTTGCAACGGCAATTCACATACTCGGCTTTCAGCAAAGTAACACATATCGATGTGTACGATATGCAAGGGGCTGCGGGTACCGTAAAAGCCGAAGTGGACTTCAGCTACGGCACCGGTCGTAATCGCTTTAAGCGAGTGGATACCAATCACGAAAACAATAAAGTCACCACCACCCTTTATGCCGGTGGCGTGGAAAAGGTTTTTACAGCGATGGCACCATAGAGTGGAAGCGTAATATCGCCGGCATTGGGCAGATTACCCAAAAGGTGACTTCGGCTGGCGCTATAGTCAGTGAAGAGAAGCAGTACTACTTAAAAGACCATCTGGGCTCTATCAATGTCATTGTCAGTGACATGGCCGAAGTGAAGCACAAAATGGCCTTCGACCCTTGGGGTGCGCGTCGCGTTCTTAATGGTATTGAGTCCATGTCCATTAGCGACGTACTAAATGTTTATGCCAAAAGTGCTAAACCACATACCTCGCGCGGCTTTACCGGCCACGAAATGGTGGATCTGGCGGGCATTATTCATATGAACGGGCGGATTTATGATGCCAAGCTGGGGAGGTTCTTGCAGGCGGATCCGTTTGTGCAGGAGCCCTTTATGGTGGGCAGCCTTAATCGCTATTCGTATATTATGAATAACCCATTGAATGGGATTGATCCTAGTAAAAAATGGAGACCCCCCAGCTTTGCTGGGGAGGCACCCATCGTTTGACAGTTTCGGGAGTCTCATAGAAAACTCCATGATGTGAGCCGCCAAGCAACACACCAAAGAGATATCTA
>CAJIBL010000083.1_pt1 | contig 20139 bp, 15 predicted proteins | sample 9199351 | NCBI WGS metagenome assembly CAJIBL01 (sample SAMEA7708304, study PRJEB35096) | sediment metagenome | biome: marine neritic benthic zone biome [ENVO:01000025]; feature: sediment [ENVO:00002007]; material: shallow marine sediment [ENVO:03000034] sea grass bed [ENVO_01000059] ...
CAGCGCCGTTATATTTGGTGACCAGACAGTGGCATTCAAATCTCCTACAAGCACCTTTGGTCTATCAATTGATGCAAGGTAGTCTGCAAGCTCTAAAAGTTGCCCATTTCTGTAGTTAAATGCTTGTTGATTAATGGGTGGCACCGGGTGCGTGGCGGCAACTGTAATGAGCTTACCTCCTGTTCTAAGATCAGCTCGTATACTGGGTAAACCCAGCTCCCCCCAGTACATCACATCGTAATCTGCAACCGGCACCTTGCTGTAAAAAGCAATACCAAAGTTATCCTCTCTGGGTTTCGCTATGCGATGTGGGTAATGTTCACTGAGTATGTTGAGCTGTTTGAGCCACGACTGATCAACTTCCTGTAACACCAAAATATCAGGCGACTCCAACTCAATCAATTCTAATAGGGCTGAATATTGCGTATTACTGCTTAACACATTGCTAAGCAATATTTTCACCTTAACGCTTTCCCTATCTTCAGGCTCGTGGCCATCGCCAAGCCAAAAGGGATAAAGAGGATAAAAGTTCGCTAGCGCTAACAGCAATGAAAATGTACTTAATATTTTTTTCTTGTATATTAGAAAAACGAATAGAGAAAACACACTTAGCAGAAAATACTGTAGCTTAAAATGACTTAGCAATTCCAGGTAAAAATGAACCTCGCCATAACAAGATGCTAAGCTAACGAATGCCAGGCAGATAAAACACAGTATGGTGTAGTTCAGCAAAGAAAAGCGCGGTATAGAAAAAAATAGGCTTAGTACTTTAGAATAGGGCATCACTAACGGACATAAATTATGTACATTTCTTTATAGTGAACTTTTAACAGCTATAACGCAATAATGAAGCTTGTCAATTCACACTAATTTCTCATTCAAGCTACTGATCTTGGAAACAACTCACTATGATGCAGACATGTATCCGGTATTTGCCACTGCGACATAATATTCCCTTATCCATTTGAAAATTGAGCGTTAAAACGTTTCCACTATCGATTGGAATACAGTGGTTAGCCTCGCAAGCTCGAAGGGTGGTTTTACAAAGGCGTGATAATGCCCTTTGGGGTTCACGAGAACCAGATTACCGGTGTGATCCACGGTGTAGTCATCCCCCTGGGGCACTTTACGGAACGCGACGTTAAGGTTTTGGCTTAGCTGCATAATCTGCAGAAAGTCACCGGTAAGGCCGGTAAATTCCGGGTGAAAAAAGGGCACATATTCGGCGAGTTTTTCAGCCGTATCCCTTGCTGGGTCAACACTGACTAAAATCACCTGGGTTTGCTCGGCAATATCTTTATCCAGGTTTTTGTATACCTGAGATAGTTTGGCAAGGGTGTTGGGGCAGATATCCGGGCAGTGGGTAAAACCAAAAAACATGATAGTCCATTTGCCCTGTAATTCATTAAGGGTAAAGGACTGCTGTTGGTGATCCAACAGGCTGAAGTCTTTAATAATACGCGGGTTGTCAAAAACGATAGCGCCATTTGCTCTGAGTTCAGCATCGGACATAATCCGTGGCTGCAGCATCTTGTTAAAAAAGCCAGCTACAAATACCGTCATCACCACAACCAGCAGGATAACGGTTTTTGTGATGCCACGTTTTTGTTGTTCAGTTTTTTCAGCAGTCATTTATACAGGTAAGGTTTGTTTAAGGGGCAGCAGGTAGTGGTCCAGCAGCATTATGACAAACAGCGCCATTAAATAAATAATGGAGTATTTGAAGGTATCCATACCGGCATTTTTGTTTTTTCCAATCATCATGCTTATGGCGTAGTAAATAAAGCCTGCGCCAAGCACAACGGCGCCCAGCAGGTAAAGTTTATTCAGCATTTGCGTGGCGAAAGGTAGCAGGGTAACCAGAAACAAAATGATGGTATAGAGCAAAATATGCAGTTTGGTATAACCCTCACCGTGGGTCACCGGCAGCATGGGAATTTCCGCATTGGCGTATTCCGTTTTTTTATGCACGGCCAGGGCCCAGAAGTGGGGAGGGGTCCAGGCAAAGATGATCAATACCAGCAACAGCGCATGGCCATGGATTTCACCGGTTACGGCTGTCCAGCCCAATAGCGGTGGCGCGGCTCCGGCAATGCCGCCGATAACGATATTCTGCGGCGTGGCGCGTTTTAAAAAGAAAGTATAGATAAAAGCGTAACCCACCAGTGATGCGAAGGTGAGCCAGGCGGTTACCGCATTGATAAAAACAAACAATATTGCCATACCGGCAGCACCGAGCGCGGCTGAAAAAGCAATGGCATTAAGGGGGGCAACCCGGCCTTTGGCAACCGGTCGATTAAAGGTACGCGCCATTTTGGTATCCACATGGCGGTCTACCAGGTGGTTAACCGTTGCCGCAGAACCCGCGCACAAGGCAATACCGAGGTTTCCCAGAATTAGCACGTCTATCGGCAACATGCCCGGTGTGGCCAGTAACATGCCAATCAGGGAGGTTAGCAACATCAGTAACACTACGGTGGGTTTGGTCAGTTCATAGTAGTCCCGCCAGTGACTTTGCATCACCTCGTCAAAACTTTGCTGTTCGATATTGACCATAGGCGTTTAGAGTGTTTTTACACTGCGAATTCGATGGTTAAGCGTAACGAGTACAGCCAGTAAAACCGCACCCCCGGCATTATGCAGAACGGCCACACTGAGGGGCAAGCTAAAGACAATATTACTGATACCCAGTGAAACCTGGGCAAGCAAAGCCAGCAGTAATATCAGCGCCACTCTTTTTACGGCCTGTTCACCGCTTTTCAACAATAAAACGCTCACCGCGATACACAGCATAGTGACCACAATCGCCCCCATGCGGTGGCTGAAATGAATTGCAACACGGGCATAATTATCCAGTAGGCCGCCCAGGTAGTTGGGGCCTACATGCTGAAAAACGTTAAAGCCCTGAAGGTAGTCTGCTTTGGGGAAAAGCTGATTCTGGCACAGGGGGAAATCCGGGCAGGCCAGGGCTGCGTAATTGGAAGAGGTCCAGCCGCCAAGGGCGATCTGCACAACTACAGCCAGCAAGGCAAACAAGGCCAGGCGCTGCAGCTTCAGCAGCTTAACCACCGTGCTGGCTTGCAAGTGCCACTGGTAAGCGCCCGCCTCTTGTATTAACAAGCAAATAAGCGTGAAGGTAGCAAAACCACCGAGCAAATGCGCGGTAACTACTTGCGGCCAGAGCTTGAGTGTGACCGTCCACATGCCGAAAAAGCCCTGAAGAATCACCAGCCCGGCAAGCAGTGCCGATAACCGCAGAGTGCCACGCACCTCTCTACGCATGCGCCACAGGTTAATGAAATAGGCAGCAACCAGGAGCCACAAAAAGGGGTCCAGTACTTCACCCTTCACAATGCGCGCGATCACCGCAAGCACCAGTGCAGTCAGGCTAATAAATACAGAGGTGAGTTTTACCGTTGCAGCCCGTGCACATAAGTAAAACAAGGCGAGGATAAACAGGCCCAGGGTTGAAGCAAAAATGCGATGTATCTGCTCGGGCCAGGTTTTATCGGTTTCCACCGGTGTTTCACTGAAGGCCTGGTTAGCAGCCTCTATTTCGTGACTTTCATCGGGCACCCACAGGTGGCCGTAGCAGGTTGGCCAGTCCGGACAACCGAGGCCCGCATCCACCAGGCGGGTAAACGAACCCAACACCACCACCACCGCCGCCATAAGCTGACACAGGTAAGCGAGAACGAGTACCGGTTTGTTTTTTTGCATCATTTTTGAAAGTCGATGGAGTACTTAAGGGCGCGTTTGAGGTCTTTTAATAAATCGTTACCATGAACTTCTTCGCTGTAAGCCATCATCGCGATGCCCTCTTGATCCAGCAACAAATAAAAAGGTTCTTTATCGGCATCTAGTTCGTTGCCGCTCTCTGCCAGCCATTGGCGCCACTGCGCTTTGTTAACGCTGATAAATTGCAGCTTGGGGTGCTCTGGTTTGATTTCTTCAAAAATACGCATACCTACCGTACCGCCAATATTCACTGCAACACGCTCTACGCGTACACTTTTTTGCGCGAGACGAATATGTACCTGGCGTGTGGTGTAGAGAATTTTTTCGCAGGCTTCATTACACTCTTCACTGATGGGGATAAGCAGCCGCCATTTTTTATGCTGCTGAAGTACATTTAAAAACTCACCATTATTGTCGTCTAATAACGAGGCCATATTAAGCGGCTTTACTAACAAAGCGCCTGCATTAACGGTATTCTGCGGCACACCAATGCCGGTAAAAAACATGAAATACGCTGCCGCTATAGGCAACACCGACACCACAATAATGACCACCAGCGTTCGATTATTTTTTTTTGAGCCTGGATTACTATCAGCTTCATTCTCTAGCAAAACCGTTCACCTTTTATTTCCTCACTTGCGCACAGCGAACACTCCGGCAGCCTGCAAGGTATCGTTACATGGATGCAGCTTAATATTAAGCTGGCAATAACAGAGCGCACTGAAATATGTTTTTTTACAATTTCCGCCCCAGCATATTGGTGTTATTAACTTGGCAATAGTTATTGTTAAGTTAATAAGCGGTGCACGGAAGCACCGCTATTGCCAGGGCAATGTAAGCCCTTGAAATATGTTTATTTTTTAAAATTTCCGCCCAGCATATTGGTGTTAGTGACAAACCACAATACAAGCAGCGCAAATGCCATCGCAAACCACTGTAAGGCATAGCCGCGATGCTTCTCCGCCGACATATTCACTGGCTGCCACTGTACACTCATGGCGCCAGGGCTATCCGCATCAATGAGTATCAGCTTATGCTCCAGGTTCTGCTGCAGCTGTTCCGTCATTAAAGGGAAATCGATTTCCAGTAGCCGATGGGGCCAGTTAGCCATTAACTCTGGCTTATGTTCTATAAACCTTGAATCACTCGGCTTTATAAGTGTACCCGTCAGCCGAATTTTTTGTGCCGGTGTAGTCACTGACGGGTCGTCTTCGCGATAAGCACTTGCGGCCACCCAGCCCCGGTTTACCAGCAACCAGTCGCCTAAATCACTTTTAAACGGCGACACCACGTTATAACCCAGTTTACCTGCCAGTATTTTATTTTCCACCAGCCAGTGGTGTTCGCTATCGTATTGGCCTTGCAGATATACCCGGCGATAGGTATGCTCAACATCCAGCAGCTCTCTGTAATGCACCGCCGGCTGTGCTTGCTCATCCAGCCAGCTTTGCTGTAACGTTTCTTTTTCTTTGGCGCGGCTTAGCTGCCAGAAACCCAGTGAAATTAACACTGGCAAAAACAGCGCTGTAAATAGCGTTATTTTCCACTGCAGTTTAAACGCAAATTTTTCAGCCATTTACCTTTCATCTGCCTGAGGGATATCCATGAGTGCTGCAGCCTTAAAGATTATCATCTTTCTATTAATTATTGCGATGATTGCCAGTTTGAGCGGTGGTATGTACTTTCTAATGAAAGACTCGAACCTGCCAGAGTCCAAACGAACACTGTATGCCCTTGGCATGAGGGTAACGGTGGCAACCGCCTTAGTGCTCACCCTCGGCTACGGCATTTATAGCGGAAAGCTCCAAAATAACGCCCCCTGGGGAGATCATCGCGCCCAGACTACACAACAGTAGCCCGGCGCTGATGCTTAGATGATATAAACAAAGAAAAACAAGCACACCCAAACAACGTCAACAAAGTGCCAGTACCAGCTTGAGGCCTCAAAACCGAAACAGTCTTGGTGATTAAAGTGACCTTTGGTGATGGAACGCAGCCATTGCACCAATAACATAAAGGTTCCCATGGCAACGTGCAGGCCGTGAAAGCCCGTGAGCATAAAGAAAGTTGTACCGAAAACGCCGGCATTGAGGGTTAAACCCAGGTCGGTATAAGCGTGCTTATACTCATACACCTGCACACAAAGGAATATTGCCCCTAGCAATACGGTGATGCCCAGCCAAATGTTGAATGGCTTTTTTTTGTCATTTTTGAGCGCGGTGTGCGCCCAATGAACCGTTACACTGGATGAAATCAGAATTACGGTATTGATAAAAGGCAACCAGGTTAACCATTTACTTAAACCCGGATTGCTCATCGTCTGCTCTGGCCCCAGCACCAATGCCTCTTCACCCCTTAAGGCCATATCGGGTGTAGTCATCAAAGGCCACTCGCCCTTAAAATCATTCCATAATAATTCACTGGTTGGCCCTTCACTCAAACCGGGCACAGCAATATTGCGTAAATACCAGAGGGCGCCAAAAAACGCCGAGAAAAACATCACCTCAGAAAAAATAAACCAGCCCATACCCCACACATAAGAGCGCTTGAGCTGTGCGTTGTTGAGGCCTTTTATATTTTCATCTATGGTTTTGGAAAACCAGACAAACAGTACCGCCGACAAGGTAACAAAACCCAGCAGAAACACCGTGGCACCGCTGCCCTCTTTTTCTGCGGACATGTCATTCAGCCAGTTTGCCAAGCCAAATACTGTAAGAAACAAGCCGACCGATGCAAATATAGGTAACCTGCTCTGCTCGGGAACGTAATAGGTCTCGAACTCTTGTTTTTGTTCCATGATTAATACTCCGCGTTAACGCGCGCTTAATGTTTGATTTTGTTTATTCTGTTCTTCCTCAAGCTGCTGCTGCTTTTGTGCAACGACTTCAGGAAAGGCCTCTGTTACGTCGAACAGGGTGTAGCTGAGAGTAATGGTGTTCACCCCCTTCGGCACTTCCTGATCAACGATAAACTGCAAACCCAGGCTGGCAGTTTCGCCGGGCCCCAGGGCCTGCTGGTTAAAGCAGAAACATTCGGTTTTGTGGAAATAGTCAGTAGCGTTGTGCGGAACCAGGCTGGGCACGGCCTGCCCTACCATGATCTCGCCGGTGGGGTTATGAGCAATAAAATCCGTTACTACTGCCTGCCCGGGGTGCGCCTTCAGGGAGAAGTCCTTGGGCTTGAAGCCCCAGGGCATGCTCTCGTTATTGGTGCCTACGAACTGCACTGTAATTACGCGACTGGTATCGATCTCCGCACTTACTGCGGTGTACTGACCTTTGGTCTTGCCGTTGAGGCCGGTCACTTCACAAAACAGATCGTAAATTGGCGGCATTACCCACATCGCAAATACGAACATTGCCACCGCCAGCGCCAGCGACCTGGCGATGGATTTGTTGATGGCTTTTTTCTCGTTTGCGTTCACGACTCTAGTTCTTAAGACTTATTTCACATCCGGTGGTGTAGTGAAGGTGTGATAAGGCGCGGGCGACGGCACTGTCCACTCCAGGCCGTGGGAGCCTTCCCACACTTCTGCACTTGCTTTGCGGCCACCGACGATGGTTTTGATCACGATATAGAGGAACAGTAGTTGTGCTGCACCAAACAGGAAGGCGCCCACAGAAGAAATCATGTTCCAGTCTGCCCACAGAGGATTGTAGTCCGGTATTCGGCGCGGCATCCCCGCCAGGCCGGAGAAATGCATGGGGAAGAAGGTGATATTCAAACCGATAAAGGCCAGCCAGAAGTGAGTTTTGCCCATCACTTCGTCGTACATATTGCCGGTCCACTTGGGCAGCCAGTAATACACCGCGGCGGTGATGGAGAAGATGGCACCGGGCACCAGCACATAGTGGAAGTGAGCCACTACAAAGTAGGTGTCGTGATACTGGAAGTCCGCCGGAGCGATGGCCAGCATCAGGCCGGAGAAACCACCGATGGTAAACAGAATCACAAAGGCGATGGAAAACAGCATGGGCGTTTCAAAGGTCATGGAGCCTTTGAACATGGTGGTCACCCAATTGAAGACCTTCACCCCGGTGGGAACGGCAATCAGCATCGTGGCGTACATAAATACCAGCTCACCAAACAGCGGTAGCCCCACGGTGAACATGTGGTGCGCCCACACAATAAAGCTGAGGAAGGCGATAGACGCGGTGGCGTAAACCATGGAGCTGTAACCAAACAACGGTTTGCGGGCAAAGGTGGGAATAATGGCGGAGACCACACCGAAGGCCGGCAGAATCATGATGTACACCTCCGGGTGACCGAAGAACCAGAATACGTGCTGGAACAGTACCGGGTCACCGCCGCCAGCGGCATCAAAGAAGCTGGTACCAAAGTGGATATCCATCAGCATCATGGTCACCACCCCCGCCAGCACCGGCATCACCGCAATCAGCAGGTAGGCGGTGATCAACCAGGTCCACACAAACAGCGGCATTTTCATCAAGGTCATACCGGGGGCACGCATATTGAGAATGGTCGCCACGATATTAATCGCGCCCATTATGGAGGAGGCCCCCATGATGTGTACCGCGAAAATAAAGAAGGTAACCGAAGCCGGCGCATAGGTGGTGGACAGGGGCGCGTAGAAGGTCCAACCGAAGTTGGGTGCGCCACCTTCCATAAACAGGGTGGATGCCAGCATCGCGAAGGCGAAGGGCAGAATCCAGAAGCTCCAGTTGTTCATGCGCGGCAGGGCCATATCGGGTGCACCGATCATCATCGGCAGCATCCAGTTGGCCAAACCCACAAACGCGGGCATCACCGCACCGAACACCATCACCAGGCCGTGCATGGTAGTCATCTGGTTAAATAAGTTTGGCTCAACGATTTGCAGACCGGGCTGGAACAGCTCGGCACGTATCACCAACGCAAAAAAACCGCCAAGGAAAAACATGGCGAACGAAAACCACAAATACATACTGCCGATGTCTTTGTGGTTGGTGGTAAATAACCACCGGGAAAAACCTTTAGCAGGACCATGTGCCATAGTGCTTCACTCCTATTGATCTTGCTGATAGTTAACGATGTCGATGGGCTGGACGATATCGCCCGTGTTGTTGCCAAAGGCATTACGCTGGTAGGTAATAACCGCCGCTTCCTCGATGGGCGTGAGCTGCTCATCAAAGGCTTGCATGGCGGTTCCCGGCACACCCTCGAGAATCACGCTCATGTGCTTGTCGAGCGGGCCAACACACACATCACTGCCGGCGATGGCAGGGAACACACCGGGAATACCCTGACCGCTCTCCTGATGACAGGCTGCGCAACGGGCCTTGTACACCTCTTCACCCTTGGCATAGAGCTGTTCAAAACTCAGCTCCTGCTTGGCTGCCTCGGCAATGGCGACAACAGCTTCTCGTTTTTGCGCCAGCCAGGCGTCGTATTCGGCCTGGGGTACGGCTTTCACCACAATGGGCATGTAGGCGTGGTCTTTACCGCACAGCTCGGCACACTGGCCAACGAAGGTGCCGGGCTCTTCCACGTAGGTCCAACTTTCATTCACGTAACCGGGAATGGCATCACGCTTAACGGCAATATCCGGCACCCACCAACTGTGAATCACATCGGCGGCGGTAACCAGAAAACGCACCTTCTTGCCCACAGGAATCAGCACCGGCTCGTCCACATCCAGCAGGTAGTCCGCAGACTTGGGGGCATCGCTGTAAATCTGTTCGCGGGATTTTTCACTGAGATTGGAGAAAAAGCTCACGTCCTCTCCCAGGTACTCGTACTTCCACTTCCATTGATAACCGGTGATTAGAATGTCTAAATCGGCATTATCGGTGTCATAGATTCTTTTTAAGGTAGATGTGGCGGGAAAAGCCATGCCGATAAGAATAATGAAAGGAATAACGGTCCAGATAACTTCCAGCGTGGTACTCTCATGGAAGTTGGCCGCTTTCGCGCCACGCGACTTGCGGTGGACATACATCGAATAAAACATGACACCAAACACGACGATGCCAATCACGACGCAGATGATCAGAATGACCATATGCAGCCGGAATACGGACTGGCTCACCGAGGTAACACCTTCGGTCATATTCAACTGCCATTCGCTTGCGCCTGCCAACATCGGTATCAGCACTACGACAACGGCGAACAACAGCGTGAGCGACCGGCGGGAAAGACTTAACATCGCCCCATCTCCATAATTTATGTAAGTTTAAATATAGATGTAATTTATTATTGTGCCTATTTGCTTTAGATCATGGAAAAAATGGCAAACAGGTGCGTCTTTTAGTCGCAGTCGGCGATTATAACTACAGCTTGAGCCATAAAGTAAGTGTTGATTTTGCCCAGAGTGACGCTTTTTTGGCATTTTTGAAGAAGGAAGCAGCTCCGTTGAGCAGTCGCAGCAAAGCCATAAAAACCTCTTATTTCAAAGGGTTACCTCACCGTCAGGCCTTTAATATGGCGTGGCCGATGATCCTTAGTAATATTTCTGCACCGCTGATGGGAATAGCCGATACGGCGATGCTCGGTCACCTGGAAAGCGCCCTTTACCTTGGCGCCGTGGCTATCGGCGCCAACATCATGGCCTTCCTGTTGTGGATGTTTGCTTTTCTGAGAATGGGCACCACCAGCTTTGTGGGGCGCACCTGGGGCGCGGGGGATCTGCCACAATTGCAATTGCAGTTAAGCCAGAGCCTGGTGTTTGCGGTAACAGCTGGCCTGCTGCTGATCGCACTGCAGGGCGTGATCGTACCCATTGCCATCCATTTAATGGCCCCAGACCCGGAGATCGCCGAACTTGCTGCACGATACTGCCATATTCGTATCACTGCTGCACCGGCTGCGTTTGTCACCTTTGTTGTAATCGGGCTGCTGATTGGCCTGCAAAATACCCGCTTACCGCTATTAATAACCGTCATCGCCAACAGCCTGAATATTCTGCTCGACTATGTCTTCATTGTGCGTTTTGGATGGAGCAGCGATGGCGCTGCCTACGCGACCCTGATTGCCGAATGCACCGGCTGCATTATTGCCCTGTGGGCGGCCAACAAAGCATTGAAAACAACTCTGGGCAGCGCCCTGGCACTACCGGCACTGGCAGAAATACTCGATCTAAAAGGCTGGTCAGCGCTGCTGCGACTCAATCGCGACCTGTTTATCCGCACGGCAATGCTGTTATTTATTTTCAACTTTTTCACCGCACAGGGCGCACAACTAGGGCAAAACGTGCTGGCGGCCAACGCCATTCTGATGCAGCTGATGCTGTTCCAATCTTTTGGCTTGGATGGCTACGCCCACGCCGCAGAGGCCATGGGTGCAAAAGCCCTGGGAGCGCGTCAGCGGGGAGGGTTTATGCGTGCCTGCGCCGCCAGCACCAGCGCGGGTTTACTGCTGGCGCTGGGTATCAGCCTCAGCCTGGCGCTGGGCAAGTTTGCAATCATCGATATGTTTACGAGTATAAAAGACGTGGCAGACACCGTATCCCAACACTATGGCTGGCTGATAGCTTTGCCACTGGTCAGCGTGTGGACCTATATGCTGGACGGTATTTTTATTGGTGCGGGGCGCACGCACACATTGTTACGGACCATGCTATTTAGTGCATTTATAATTTTTTTCCCGCTTTGGTGGCTAACACAAAGCCTTGGAAATCACGGCCTGTGGATGACCTTCATTATCTTTAACGGTGCCAGGGGCGCGAGCCTGGCCTGGAGCTTCTATACTCTGAGTGTAAAGAGCAGTTGGTTTTAACATTCTGGTGCCAATATGTAGTTTTAGGTGCAATCGTGCAAGCTTGGCGCGAAAACAATCTTTAAACTACACTTTTCATTCACCCCGTGTTCAGACCTCTGCGTCCAGTTTTGTATGACCGAGTCGAGAATATTGCAAATCCGAGAATCTATCATCAAAGCAGAAAAGATAGAGGCCGAGAACCACCAGCTGAGGTTATTCTTGGAATCCAAGCTGCCGGAGCTTCATAACGCTATCGCTCTGCCTGAAGACAATTCACTGGATGCTCTGCTGGAATTTGTTACCCAGTACATCGAGCACGTGCCCGATTTTCTGGAAGCCCTCACCCAGCTCACCAAAGAAGCCGGCGTATACCAATACGCCAAAACCTTCCTTAATATTGCAGAAGACTACTTCTTCGAACCCCTGGAACTTAGCGCCGGACGTAATGGCTTGCTGGCCCTGGTGGACGAAGCCTATCTGGCCCACCGACTGATTGAAGAAGTAAACGACCGGGTAATGATGGCCAGCGGCCTGCCACTGGCGCCCATGGATATGACCCTCTCCAATATCATCGTGCATGACCTGCTGGGCGATGAATTTGCCAACCAGCTTGACCTGGCTGTGCACTACTCCATAGAGTCCCTGTTTGAAAGCGACAACTTCTTCCGCAACGCCGACTTCAATCACTACCTGCAACACCACCATGAAAATGGCTGGACCCGCGCAGTAGAAGAGTGGCCCTGCCTGGCCGGGGATTCAGCCATCCAGTTGAACCTGGCGATGAAGCCGGTGGCTTATCATTAGCAGCGGTTCAGCGACACTACGCGATTGACTTACCCCTGATATATTAGTGACTATAAGCACAGAGACTCTGGAAAAAGCGTCAGCAAAACGAATAAGGCGCCGCCACTCTAAATCACCACCTTTTCTGCTTCCTAAAATGGCTGTTTGCATATTTGTATGCTGTAATAACCACAGAATAAATGTGGTTTTACACACTAACCATACATACCTCCACCCATGGCCGGCAAGGAGCAAATTATGTCTAGCAACTTCTCCAACGATCTATGTCTCATCCCATTTAAATATCACAACCATCGATTTTTATGTGGGAACGATTTTTGGGACAGGCTTAAATTTAGTGTTTTTAATGACCGCCCACTTCAAGTCTGCAACATTAACAGAATGAGCAATAGGTGCTCTGCGGGCGGCGATTTAATAAACGTTAAAAACGTTATTTTCGCAGATAGTAGTGAAGACGATATATCTTTAAGGCTACAACGCACACTCTTCTCAGGAGGGAACCTACTTATCTTTGGCCATGGCTCTACAATGAGCACGTCCAGTATTTACTGCGCAAAGGGGGTCACTCCAGCCAGTGTCTTTCACGTTGCAGATTATATAAAAAAAATCGTAAAAATATGCCGCAGGAGGAACATGAATTTCGTTATACCTGTGGTTGAAATCGCAATATGTTATGGCGCAGACACCACAAATACAGCAGTCGAGGAAAGAGGCACCAAAAGAAAGTACCACGTTGTCGATCATAACAGCTTTGGCGACAAGCTTAGAGCCCAGATCGGTAATCTAGCTACGGAAATTGTTGTGTATGCTGGCGAAATTGGCCCCACAGCTGGCTTTAACAGTCGTTACGCCTAAGTTATGCTCGAAACTCATTCTTACTTCCGAGGGCCTGCTAATACTAATCTTGCCTGGTAGTTACAATCGACATTCGTGTAAGCATGCCAATCGCGCTTTCCTCTTTCTAGGAACGAAAGTACCCACTGGGCCCGCGCCGTAGAAAAGTGGCCCTGTCTGGCCGGCAACTGAACCTGACGATGAAGCCGATGGCTTATCATTAGGGTGAGCGCGCGTTCATTGCATGACGCACCAAGCTCTTACAATTACAAAAGAAAACGCAAAGCATCGATTAAAAACCGTTAAATGCTAATTAAGCAAACCGCCAATATCTTTTGCCACAAACTAATTACCCCAATAGACAAAACGAAATTTCTTCTTCACTTCGTCAGTTGCTACGAACTCCCCATCGACTATTCGTGGTACATACCTCGCGCTTGATAAGGTTTTAAGCGCATTTTCGACGAATAGTTCATGGCTCGCGCTTAGCAATCTAGCTTTTTTTACAAAACCCTCTTTGCTAACAGTAAACTCGAGAACGACCTCTCCATCACCCCCCAACTCGATGGCTCCATTTGGGTATTTTGGCTCGGGGCTATAAGCCTCCCAGGGGTTTGCGGAATAGTGTTCGGGCTGCCTGCGAGCGATTGCCAAACAGTGCTCCGTTGCCAAATTTTCCTTATTTTGTTTTTGATATAAGGCTACAAAATTCTTCCTTATACTTTCTTCCACTTGCCAGGTGTGGTTCGTGCTATCCATTGCATACTGCAAGGAACGTTGAAGATATTTTTCTGCTGACTTCCACTTTCGATCTTCTATTTTAATCAAAGCGAGATCCTCATGAGCCTTGGCAAGATACTCTGCATTCCTGCCAGGATCACTTTCTAGAATAGCTATGCCTTCTTTATACAATTTTTCAGCATTTTGGCCATAGGGATTTTTATACTGAAACCTTGCCAATTCAATTGAAGCCATTCCCGCCTGGAAGGATTTTTTCCCATATATTTCTTTAGCCAATTCTATCGCATTTTTTATATTAGCACTTCTATCCTCTACCGGCCCCATAGAAACCAAAAACTTATAATAAACGAATAATGGCTTTTCGTTGCCGACATATATTTCTTTGGGATCTATTCGCTCTGATTCCGCTAGCTCGAACGCTTTTTCCAGGTCATGGCGCACAACCAACTCAACAAACAAATTCCGCACTGCGTGTAGTCGGTATTTGTCATCTGCATCTTTGGTTAAATTATTATATTTTTCTCGTGCTTGCTCTAATAAATACCACTCATACTCGCCCCTGTTTTCTATGCAATGCCTTCTATCATCTATTACGGCTAAATCATACTCCTTTGCATTACGAGATGCTTCTATAACCGCCGCTTTCTTAAGTTCGATGACCGCTAGATCATACTTCTTTTGTCTGATATAGCTATCTATGAATGTTCTATGTGTACGATACAGATCGCTATAACCATTTTTTACAGAACGCTTGAGATCAAAGTATTTCTGCAGGTATATATTCTCGATATTAAAATGAAGGGAATATTCTTCCGCCATACGGTAATATTGCTTGAGCATTTCTTGTGACTGCTTTCCAAAAGCCCTCTCTACATAGGGTATTGCAGCTTCCAATGCTCTAATAGACTGCTTGTATTCACCGTTTTCATAAAGTGAATCGGCATAGTTTTGTGCCAGCAATGCTGTATTCTTGCTATTATCACCAAATTTTAACAACCCCAAATCAAATGCCTGCTTAGCTGCATTAACAAGCTCCTTCGTGTCTACGTCTGGTAATTGCTTACGTAATTGTGAGTAGTAGCCGTACGCTTCCTTAAATGTTTGTTTCTCCGCTGAGAAAACCGGGGCTGTATTTAGCGCAGTCAATGCCATCAAGCATATTACCAGCAATCGCTCAATGCGAATGACAGCTGTAAACATATTGCCTCCTATCTGTTTTGAGTAAAACCTACTTTTATCTTGTATATCTTGTATAACATTTCTCACCTAAAATCCGGCAATTGCTTCCCAACTATACCGGCACAGCGGGATTGCCAAATGTGCTTAATCAACTTACTTTGCTTAAACTATCCCACACTTGCCTAGCAAACCGCGCCCTATAAGCAGAAATAGCATATGACACCTGATTCCTTGTCGAACGCTATATGAGGGTTGCTGTCATTTTTCGTCATTCAGATAATATTTTATTTAATAAAGCGTAATTTATATAACCGTTTGAACCTCCCATGTTGGTTTGGAAACAGGCTAACAGGCTGAATTTATTGTATTTTTGACGAAAAAACCCAGCGCACCTGTGGCGCAATATTCAACGCAGCCCAAAACATGACGTACTTCACATTTGACAATTTTGTGTTATTTTTAACAAATATTGACAGGGAGCCTCTGAATAGAGCCAAGAGATTTCCACAGCTTTTAGCGCCACTGCCGCGGTGAGGCAGTATGTGCCAAAAGCGACGAGACCGCTTGGCTCTATTCAAAGGCTTCCTGATTCTGTAAAGGGCAATTTGCTGCGAAAGCGCAATACGCAAAATTACCGGTCTAAGGGCAGTGCCTAAGACAGCGGGATCGCCAGAATTATTATACAGCCTTATTCAGTGGCTTATTCCTGCCTGTGCTTTCCTGCTTTTTCAGTTCATGCCCCTCGCCTCTTGTCTCTTGGGAATGCGTGAGCGATGGAACTAGAAGAAAAACAAATAGCCGTGAGCCAACTCCAGTTGGGGATGTATGTCTCCCGCCTCGATGTGCCATGGGAGATGACTCACTTCCCCTTACAAGGCTTGTTGATTCAAACGCAAGCGGATATCGACCGTGTTGCCAAGCTCAGCCGGTATGTTTTCATTGATCAAGCGCGCCACTCAACACTTGCTCAACATAAAAAACACCCACCTGGCAAAACACATATGGAAAAATGTGTTAAGCAAAATGCCAGAAAATCGACCCCCGCCTGGAAGCGTCACTGCGTTGAGAAATATGACATAAAGAACAGCATAGATAAGGAGATGAATAAAACAACAGAGCTGTTTAATACTGTCGAACGCCAGGTTTATTTGCTTTGCGAAAACACCATTCACTGCAAGCGCAGCAGTGCTGAAGCTATCTCTGACAGCGCCACTCACATCGTTGAGAGCGTAATTCGCAACCCCGATGCACTTGCATGGTTGTGCAGGGTTCGCAGCACGCGCAAATCCATTTACATGCACACTATTCGGCTTGCTGCATGGGGAGCCATCGTTGGCCGGGAGCTGGGGCTCAATCGCTATGCCCTGATTCACCTTTGCAGCGCCCTGCTGCTAACGGGAATCGGTAAAAGCCGCATCGACGAAAGTGCGCTCGATGGCTACAGTGTTAAACGCAGCAGTGAAGCCTATAAAAAGCATTTAGAGGAAACCCTGTATCAACTGGAAAGCATGCGCTACTCATCCGAAGATGTGCTGAATACGCTGCGTCACTATTGCGAACGCATTGATGGTGGTGGCTACCCTAATCGGCTGCGAGGCGCGAAAATTCCTTTTCTTTCCAGATTATGTGGTTTGATAGAGACCTTCGAACTGCTGGTTAATCCCTATGATGTTTCACGTGCGCTGTCCCCGGCCAATGCAATCGTCTATTTATATCGATGCAAAGATGAAATGTTTGAAGAAAGCCTGGTTGAAGAGTTTATACGAGCCATCGGTATTTATCCTACGGGCACCCTTGTTGAGCTTAACGATGGGCAGCTTGGTGTTGTTTTCTCCCAGGACTACGAAAAAAGACTTCGCGCAAAAGTTATTCCCATATTGGACACCAAGGGTAATGTAAAACAAAAATACAAGGTACTCGACCTGGCCTACGCGCGAAACTACGATCCCATTTTTATCAGTAAAGGTGTACCCTCTACCAGCATTCCTCGCGGCCTATTGGAGGATGCTCACAACTGGATGTATAAACGAAACTCAGCAATAAAATCTATATTTGGCAGCTTAATTAAGTAAGCCATAAGCTGCTAGCCCGGATATTTAATAAGCTGTTGGAATTCTCGCGCCGGCAAACCAGACCCCCGCCCTCAGGCGGGTACAAAACAGGCCCAATTAATTTACCGTTTTATTGCGCTTGTTCTTTACAAGCAGCAAACTGCTTAGTCCGGTGCTTTTACTGGCAAACCAAAGGGGTAAACAAAGGTCTCACTGCTCTCTGCCAACGCCACCCGTATTTTTACGGGTTTACCCTTGTAGTGGTAACTGGATATGAACCTTGGCGGCGGCTCTTCCTCACCCTTGGAATTGGGTTTAACGCCAAAGCGTTTTTGCTCTTTTTCAAAGCTTACCCCTTGTTCCAAAAGGCGATCTTGCTGACTGAGTATCTGCAAACTGGACAATACCGATGCATCCCCACGCGCCGCTAGTTTCATTCCCGCATGACTCAATTCAACAACTTCCAATGCCAGCGCTTCGTTCACTTCAAATCGCTTACCAAGTGTAATATCGGTAAACTCTTTGCTTTGAACAGCTGTTGGTATTCTGAAGGAAAGCTCACCGGTCAATAGAATTATTTCCTTATCCACATATACCTGGTCCAGCAGGGGAATTTCAATACTGGTTTTACCGGTGAGATAGATATTTTTGCGCAATCGCTCCTCGGGAAGCTCGGCAACTTTGGCTCTGTTACCAAAACCGGTAAATGTAAAAGTAATAGGGTGCTCGCTTGTATGCGTATAGCGGGTGCCATCATCAAATATGATTTCTTTTACCCGCAGTTTTGCCAGGTTACTTTTGTCATCGAGAATTCGAACGTAGGGCATGTTTGCTTCCAGTTTTGCGCTTGCCATTGGGCCATCGAAATTCCGGAACACTTTTGGATCATATAATTTAAGCTCTGCAGGACCACTACGGGAATACACCACCGGGTCACCGTACCAGCCCCTTTTGTCCGCATCGGGCTTAAAGTCACGGGAGAAGTCCAGCATATTGCTCCACTTTTCTTTAGAGTAGGCTTCTGGCTCGCTTGGGCGCAGGGTAAAGCCGTCTTCAGGGAATGCAATATCAGGCTTGTGGATTTCTATCTGTGCGCTGATGGGAGAAGATTCCATGGCTTTAATAATTTCTATAAAGGCAACTTCGCCAGAAAATTCGTGATTCATGGCGCCAGAAAAGCCAAAGCTGCTGCCGGAACGCAAATACCGTTTGTCTTTATTCAGCGCTCTCAGCGTGAGAAAACCTCCCCGCTTACCCGAAAGAGAGTAGCTGACACTGCCTTTGTTAACACCACTAATGGTCAGCTTGCTGCCGGCATTTTCAAATATGCTTTGCGTTAAGGGAACCGGGAGCATTAACGCTTCAGTGCGGGTCGGTACTACCGCCTCAACACGCGCCCGCAGGAGGGCGGTTTGATTGATGGAAATCCCCGGTTTCAGGCGCACCAGCTTGCTGGCACTGTTCATCATAAATTTAGCAGGCTCATGGTTCAGGTTCATGCCGCAGGTTTCCTGCTGCAGGATTGAATTACCCTCACCATTTACAACATCATTTATCACTAATTGCGCAGCTTCACCAAAAAAGCTATTCGGCTGGTTGGGCAGTTTGGCGCCATCAACTGCGACTTCAAAAGCGTAGAGGCCGTCGCGGTTGATGCTGACGGATTTAATATAGGCGGCAAAATATTTATCAGCCCAGGCATATTGCCGTTTATATTCGTTCATGAATGGCGGCACCTGGTCCAGCGAGAGCTGCGGCAGGTACTGTTTGGGGTTTTCGTCAATAATCTCAATAGGATCGGGCGCGTCTCCATCGCTGGGCATGGAGCTGACCATGGCACTGCCCAGACCTTTGCCCAGCATATCTGTGCCTGTATTTACCAGTTCCTGGTCAATGGTAAATTCTGAGCTGAGTTCTGAACTGCTTTGCGACAGCTCGACACGGCTCATCAACAAAGAAAAGAAATTGCTGTCGTTATTTGCAACGGCTTCTTTATGTTTGTTTATGATCGCCATGAGGCTCGAATGGCTCTGTTGCAGCCACTGCTTGTTGTCACTCTTTATCGCAAAATCGAGCTTAATGGCCGGGGGCAGGGCAACTCCCCTTATTCCGAGAAAAACAGACTGCATGGACGACCAATGGGATTGCGCTTCCATCAGTAAAAAGCCCATCATGCCTGGCAGGCCTTTTTCAAGCTGCTGCGGGTTAAGTATACCGAGGCTCACCAGGTGGCTGTCTCTGTAGGCCAGCCACTGCTCATTGACAACTTTTTCCTCATCGGCAGTATTTACTGCCTGGTAAAGCTCGTACACTTTTTGCGAATGACTGATAACAACAAAGCCGTTGCCAACAATCAGCGAACGTGGGTCGGAAATACGACAGCTTTGCTTGTCCTGTTTGCTAAATGTCAGTATTTCAGTACTTCCGCGAGCCTGAGACTCCAGCACATAGTTCTGCTTAAGGAAATTTGTGATAACGCTTTTGGGCGTATTAGTAATAAGCACCTGAGAAAGGTAACTACCAAGAGTCTCGTCAATATGAAGCCCAAAAACAATTTGTGACAATTCTGCGCGAACATTGGCACCTTCAGCCTGCAATAACTGGACAAACTCTATCTCCTGCAGGTAGTCCGAGCCATTCTTTTTAGCAAGCAGATCTTCCAGCTCAAAAATGCGCTTTGCATTGATGTGCCCAAGTAGCGCCACATTCGCCTCCAACAGGGCATTTTCCGCTTTGTTTACCTGTGCAGGGACTTCGGTACTGATAAGGCTGGAGACCAGAAAAAAATAAACCCCCACAACGATAACAACAAGGGCGGCAAAACCACCCAGAACAGGCATCAGCCACTTCCAGGGTTTCGGCGATTCAGTTTTTTTAAGCTTTCTTTTTCTCTTTGCGGGTGGCTCAGCCTGCTCGCCTTCTTTTTGTTCCCCCGGAGTAAAAGCAGGCTCCTTTTTAACCCTTGCAGTTTCCGCGACCGACTGGGCTGCCAGCGCTTGCTGCTTGGAATCTGGCTCTTGGTCGGGCTGAGGCTCCCCAACTGGCTGAGGCTCTTGATCGGGCTCTTGATTGAGCTGAGGCTCTAAATCAGACTCAG
>CAJIBL010000937.1_pt1 | contig 19872 bp, 17 predicted proteins | sample 9199351 | NCBI WGS metagenome assembly CAJIBL01 (sample SAMEA7708304, study PRJEB35096) | sediment metagenome | biome: marine neritic benthic zone biome [ENVO:01000025]; feature: sediment [ENVO:00002007]; material: shallow marine sediment [ENVO:03000034] sea grass bed [ENVO_01000059] ...
GGGCTATCCGCATTTGTTCCTGACAAATTTGCGGTATACACCCCTTCCCTGGGGCTATCCGCATTTGTTCCTGACAAATTTACGGTATACACCCCTTCCCTGGGGCTATCCGCATTTGTTCCTGACAAATTTGCGCAATACACCCCACCTATGGAGCCAGCGCGCTATGCAGGAAACTCTGCTGCGTACTTATCCACCCACTCACTCGCCGCTTCTTCACTGCTAAGCTCTCTGCCCTCACTCTCCTTCACTGATGTGCGGTAATGCTCTATATGGCAAACCTGCTCAACCATGCGAATGCTATAGCGAGTTGAGGGCTCATCGAAATGCACGCCGACGGCAAAATGGTCGCCTTCGGGTTTACACCAGGCTACCGTGCCTTCCGCCGAATAGGGTGGGCTATTAATAGCGATTTCGATATGGATGGGAGTCCCTTTGCGCACCGGGCAATCGGCGTTAAAACAAAGACCGCCACGACTGACATCGCGCAGTCTGTCCGATGCAAAAAAATCCCGCTGAACTGCAGCCAGTTTCTTGCGCGCCTGTCCGAGGCAGTAGCTGATCGGTATTCCTGAAGGGTGTCTGATAAACTGACGCATAAGTGATTCTTCGCTGTCAAAAAACCGGCTGGACCAGAATGTGCACCACTCAACTAGTTCGTTCAGCAGTGGCAATCCATCACGGAGTAAACTTTCATTCAATTTCGCTGTCATCACGAGCTACCTCTCAACGTCCCTGACTCACCTGTCGAAGCATAAGCTTATTTGAAACCGTTTATTCGGTTTGCAATCCCTGGTGTCTATCTATGGTTCGAGTAATGTCGCTAAAGCGAAGCACACTTCATTACTCTGCAATATCCTTTGCATCTTCCATTCCAGGTTTACTTGCGTTAGTTTAGGGGTAATACCTCAATGACAAGCAAACACAGTTAATTCATTTACGTAGTAAGTTTCCTTTTAGCTTATCGGCCAATGCAAAAGTTTATTGATGCTTGTTCCCAACAGAGAAAAAACAACCTTCAAATTTTTTGGAAATCGATACCTGAATTTACTGCGTTATGTAGGCGCCGCAGACCATATGCCTCATGGCGTTTAATTAAGTTATAGCTGAAGAATTGTTGCGAGGCGTTTTTTTTACGATTAAATGAATAGTGCGCTTGTTCGTCAGGCGCGCTTTGCCCTTAGGGCGATTCGTTCTTCACAGGGCGAAGTGCGAAAAAAACAGCTTTTTAATTACGGCAATGCATTACCAAGGGTTGTTATTATCACTGTTACGTCACGCTCTGATTAAAATAATGTTTGCTGGGTTAAAAGTACTTTAACGGGAGCAAACGATTTACGGTGTATCGCGCAGGGACCCAAGCGTTTGAGAGCTTCCATATGTACTCGGGTTGGATAGCCTTTATGACCAGCGAAACCATAACCCGGATAGACGGTATCCATTTGTTTCATTTCCCTGTCTCTTGTCACCTTTGCGAGAATAGAAGCGGCGCTAATTTCCTCTATTAAACCATCTCCTTGTACCACTGCTTCGGCAGAATATGACCATTTAGGCAACCTGTTGCCGTCTACATAAATGTAATTTGGCTGAACAGATAATGTCTCGGCAGCTCGCTTCATGGCTAACATGCTCGCATGCAGTATATTGATTTCGTCTATTTCTTCGACACTTGCGCGGGCAATAGACCAGCACTGCGCGCGTTCCCTGATCTCGTCATAAAGGCACTCACGCTTTTTTTCACTGAGTTTTTTTGAGTCGTTTAAGCCTTCAATACCATGGTTTGCCCCCAATATAACCGCTGCAGCAACTACGTCTCCAGCCAGAGGACCTCTTCCGACTTCGTCAGTGCCGGCAATAATGCCTTGTGTCTTTTTTGTCATAACAATCACCGAGGGAAGTTCATGTTCGTGATAACAGGCGACAAATGGCGTTTGCCGCCGCTTCATCAGCGTTTCTTTTCAAGTCCCGGTGAATTCTTGTAAATTCCTGGTTTAAACGCTCTGTATGTGAATCGTTTTCCAAAAACTGTGTCAATTTAGCCGCAATATTGTCGGCAGTCGCGTCTTGCTGAAGTAACTCAGGAACGAGCATTTTTCCTGCCAGCAAGTTGGGCAAACCTACAAAGGGACTTTTCACCAGCTTTCTTAACAGGAAAAAGGAAAGAGAAGCCATCTTATAGGCAATTACCATGGGTTTTTTCAGCAACATGGCTTCTAAACTGGTAGTACCAGACGCCATTAGGACCACATCGGACGCAGCCATTACCTGTTGCGACTGGCGTAAAAAAACCTTAACCGGCAAATCCGGAAACTCCTCCATAATTGTTTCAACCTGTTCCTTTCTGGCTTCATTGGCCGCGGGTAATAGAAACACACTATTGTTGTGAGTGCCTAAAACTCGCTGCGCGGCCTGCAAGAAAATTCGACAGAGAAATTTCACCTCCCCGGCCCTGCTTCCAGGCAGCAATGCTATGACTTTTTTGTCAACCGTGCTGTTTAAACCAAGCTCTTGCTGCGCTTCGGCTTGATCTACCTGCAGAGGTATCTGGTCCGCCAGAGTATGCCCTACACACACAACATCCACATCGTGCAGCTCATAAAAGCGCGCTTCAAAAGGGAACAATGTGAGCATCAGGTCGACTGCCCGCGCAATTTTTTTTATTCTGCCCCGACGCCATGCCCATACCGAGGGGCTCACATAATGTGCCGTCACAATTCCCTTTTTCCGCAAAGCCAGCTCCAAATCCAAATTGAAGTCCGGCGCATCGATACCGATGAAAACATCGGGAGGCTCACTCAGAAAGTGCTGTTTAAGGCCTTTTCGTATACCAAGCAATTCTGGAAGACGCTTCAAGGGGTCAATCAAGCCCATCACCGCAAGCCGATCCATCGGGTAAAGGGAATTAAAACCCAGAGCCTGCATTCGAGGCCCACCAACACCTTCAAAGATACAATCGGGAAAACGGTTTTTCAGGGCGGAAACCAAACCAGCGCCAAGTATGTCGCCAGAACTCTCTCCAACGACGACACCTACACGCTTTATAACAATGTTGGTGGAAGCTGTGCTCAACGCACAATGCCTCGGGTGGAGGATTTCAGTGAGTTAATTAACGGCCCGAGGCAACTGACTTCACCAGCCATAAGCTCCAGCTCTTCGATGGCCTTCTCAAGTGTATGGCCACGGCGGTAGATAGTTTTGAAGGCCTTATTTAAGGCGGCGATATCGTTTTTACTAAAGCCCCGGCGCTTCAAACCCTCCATGTTGATACTTCTGGCTGCTGCGGGTGCCCCCGCAACCATCATGTAGGCCGGAATATCTTTGCCCACAGCCGCACCCATACCAGCAAAGCTGTGGGTTCCGATACGACAGAACTGGTGTATCAGCGTGTACCCGCTGAGGATCGCCCAGTCTCCAACAATCACATGACCGGCCAGCGATGCGTTGTTAACCAGAATGCAGTTATTGCCGATGACGCTGTCATGCCCTATATGCACGTAGGCCATCAGTAAATTATTGTTACCAATGGTGGTTTCACCGCGATCCTGCACAGTGCCACGATGCAGTGTGACCCCCTCGCGAATAATATTGTTGTCACCTATTACCAGGCGAGTAGGCTCACCATTATATTTAAGATCCGGGGTGTCCTCACCAACACTTGAAAACTGGTAGATAGTGTTGTTTCTGCCAATTTCCGTAGGGCCTTTAAGCACCACATGCGAAGCAATTTTACAGCCTTCGCCGATCACTACCTCAGGGCCAACGCTCGTCCATGGCCCAATTTCCACGCCTTCAGCTATTTGCGCCTGTGGATCGACAATTGCCTGGGGATGAATATTGCTCTGACCCATGGAGTAACCCTGACCTTATGCAACAGCTCTATCAGCACACATAATAGTTGCGCTGGTAACCAGCTTGTCATCAACTTTCGCAACGCAATCAAACTTCCAGATGCCGCGTTTTACGGAAACAATTTTAGCTTCGAATACCACTTGATCACCGGGAACCACCTGACGCTTGAAACGAACTTTATCAATTCCGGCAAACAGATAAATTGAGCCGTCCTCAGGTGTTTTATTCATTGTTTTAAAACCTAGCACGCCACAAGCCTGTGCCATAGCTTCGATTAACATAACGCCAGGAAAAACAGGAAAGTTGGGGAAGTGTCCCTGGAATACCTCTTCATTTATGGAAACATTTTTTACTGCGACAATAGATTCGCCCTCCACTAGCTCTATCACCCGGTCTATCAACAGGAACGGGTAACGGTGAGGTAAGTATTTTTTTATTTCCAGAATGTCCAGCATATGTTGAGCCCCCAAAATGCTCTTAATGGCACGATAAATAAGTCAGGTTTTTATTTGCTATGTTTTTCCAGGTTTTTTACCCGGGAGGCGAGTGCATCCAGTTGCGTATAACGAACTGAATTACGGCGCCATTTTTTTACGTCTTGAACAGGCGGTATGGAGGCATAAGCTCCCGGTTCAGAAATACCTTTTGTCACGATGGTACCACCGTGGAAATGAGTGTTATCCGCTATTTCGATGTGCCCATTGATGGCAACCGCACCAGCGATTGTACAGTGTTTGCCGATAGTGGTGCTGCCCGCAATACCGACGCAGCCCGCTATCGCTGTGCCCTCACCAATACGCACGCCATGAGCGATATGTACCAGGTTATCGATAATCACGCCATTTTCGATTACCGTATCATTCAGGGCTCCCCGGTCGATGGAAGTATTGGAACCGATCTCTACCCGGTCACCAATACGCAGACCACCCAGCTGATGGATTTTAACCCACCCTTCTTCTTTGCAAGGCGCAAAACCAAAGCCGTCTGAACCAAGCACGGTGCCACTGTGTATGATGCAATGACTGCCGATAGCCACATCGTGGTAAACACTGACATTGGCATGAAGCAAGCAATCAGCACCCAAAACGCTGTTTGCCCCTATCACACAACCGGGACCAATCTCCGTGTTCTCACCAACGATAGCACCAGCCTCCAGCACACAATTGGCAGCAACCCTCGCCGTCGCCGCTACCTTGGCGGTATCAGCAATAACACAGGAGGGGTGCACGCCCACTTCTACTCGGGGGCGTTTATCAAATAACTTGCTCAGTTTGGCAAAGGCTTTATAAGGATCGTCCGCAAGCAGGCGACTGCCAGCAAAACTGTCCTGCAACTCCGGCCTGAGCACAACAATTCCTGCCCTGCACTCAGCCAACAGTTTTGCATACTTATCCTGCGCGACAAATGTCAGCTGGTTTTGTTGAGCCTGCTCCAGGCTCGCCAGACTTTCCACCTCAGCCCCGGCATCACCGAGAAAATCACACCCTAAGTACTCTGCCAACTGCTGAAGGCTGAAGCGCTTGTCAGACATTGCCTGTATCTCCGCTAAACAGTAGCTACTTGACCGCCTTATCCAACTCGGCAGTCACTTTTTCGGTGATATCAATTGCAGGTACGTACAAGTAGGCCGCATCCGGTCTCAAGATGATATCAATACCTTCTTGTTTCATGATCTTGTCGAGAATACCTTTCATTTTTGGCTGAAAGTCCTGACCCAACTTGGTTAATACTGTCGCCTGCTCGGATTGGATTTTTTTCACTGCCAATTGCAAGTCAGCCTGGATATATTCCATCTTTTTTCGGTGCTCTGCTGTCTGTTCTGCAGACCAGGTCATGCCTTTACTTTCAGACTCTTTCGCCAAGGCCTTCAAGTCCGCTTGCAAGCTTTCAATTTGCGCCATCATTTCTGCGTACTGGGGGCGTGCATTAAGCTGCTCGGTCGCCTGCTTGGCTTTCATGGTCGCCATCATGGCCCGCTCGTGATTCAAAATGGCGACTTTCCCGGCAAATGCCAGATTAGCTACACCCATTAATGCGATTACCACGAGTAGTTTTTTTATATTCATGAGATTCTCTCTGTTTGAGGTTAGAAACCGGTCCCGAAAGAAAACTGAAAAGCTTCAGTTCTATCGTTTTCATTTTTGTGCAAAGGCACGGAGTAACTAAAGGTCATCGGTCCAAAGCCCGAAATCCAGGTAAAGCCAAAACCCGCTGATGTACTCAGGTGGTCAAGCGAGACATTGTGACAGTTTAAACGATCAAAGTCGTCTGGCCGACAGTAGCCGGAAAACACGTTACCGGCATCAACAAAGGCCACCAGCTGCATAGAACGTGAATCTTCGATAAAGGGTATCGGCAATAATACCTCGGCGCTGAACTCGGTAAGGATGTTACCGCCGATATTGTTAAGGTAGTACTCCTGGCTTGCCATTAACTTACCGGGCTGGCAAACATATTTGCCAACAATCGATGACGCAGTCGGGTCCTGACATACAACGTATGACGCCGGACCTAATTCACCCGGATTTTTCACACCGTCGCGATTGATATCTGTCCAGCTCACACTGTCATCGGTATAGAGGTAGCGCCAGGCAGGGCTGCCACGAGGGCCAAGCGTCGAGCGCTCGAAGCCACGCACAGAGCCAAAACCACCGGAGTAAAAGTTTTCAAAGAATGGCAGCTCGTCCATTTCGCCAAATCCGTCCCCGTAGCCCAATCGCGTTTTCAAGCGCAGTGTGAAGTCCTTGGTAAGAGGGAAAAATACCTGACCATTATACGTCAGCTTGTAGAACTCCATTTCACTGCCGGGAATCGTGGTTTCCAGTTGAGCTATCTGACGCGCACCGCGAGTAGCAAGGATACCTCTGTTAAGCGTGCTCTGACTCCAGTTAAAGTTAAGCGTACCGCTAGTGAACTTATCGCCATATCGATCGATAAAGCCCGGGTAGGTAGGCAGCAGCTGATCTTCGGTAATTGCCTGCGTTGTCAACGCGTATTCTTCATTGGGAGTGCCAAATTGCTCGAGGCTGTACCAAGTCGACTGATCTATATAGCTGGTATTAGAAAACTCATACAGCTTAGGACTGCTGATAATCTCTTGCGGTGCAGAGCTACCGGTACGAATCTCCTGATGAATAAAACCAAAGCCAAAACCCACCCTGGAAATTTCTGAAATAGGATAGCCAAAACGCACATCGGCGCCGTAGGCATCTGAGGTATATCGGCTGACATTGATCTTCTCGTAATCCCTTGTACGGTAGTAGGCGCTAAACCCCCGGCTAACCCCATCAGGAGTGAAATAAGGATCAGTGTAGCTATAACTGTAAAGCGTCTGGTAGGTGTTTTTATTGATGCCAAACTGCACTTGCTTACCAGTACCCAGCCAGTTGTTTTGCTGCACACTCACCCCAAGATTAAGACCGGTTGTCTGAGCATAACCCACTGAGGCCTGAATGGTACCAGACGACTGCTCTTCTACAGCGTAGTCCACATCGATCATATCATCGGTGCCCGGCACATCCGTGGTTTCCACCTGCACTTCCTTGAAGTAACCCAGGCGCTCCAGACGAACTTTAGAGCCCTCAATACGCGAGTTGGATGCTGAAGCCCCCTCTAGCTGGCGCATCTCACGCCTTAGCACTTCGTCGCTGGTTTTGGTATTTCCACTGAAATTAATTCGTCTGACGTAGACTCGCATACCGGGATCGATAAAGAAGGTAACGTCCACGGTTTGCTCTTCCTGGTTCTTTTTGGGAATGCCTTCAACCTTGGCATTGGTATAACCTGCGTTGCCAAGCATGGTCGTCATGTACTCGGTGGTGGAGGTCATCATCGCTTGCGAGAAAGTTCTACCCTCTCGCAACAGCACCAGCGCGCGCGCCCTTTTCTCCGGCACGATAGGGTCACCAGCGATGTCTATTTCTTTGACGGTATATATCTCACCCTCTTTGATGTTGAGGGTGATAAAAACCTGGCTCTTGTCCGGACTGATGGAAATCTGGCTGGAAAGCACTTCAAAATCAAGATAACCGCGATCAAGATAGAACGACTCCAGCGTCTCAATATCGCCCGTCAGCTTCTCTTTGGCATACTGGTCACTATTGGTGAAGAAGGAGTTCCACTTGGAAGTGGTGATCTCGAACCTTTCAGTCAGCTCTTTGTCGCTAAACTTCTTGTTGCCTACGATGTTGATGTGCTTGATGCGTGCAGGTTTGCCCTCATCCACGTCGATTTTTATCGCCACCATGTTATTGGGCAGGTCTTCCACATTTGCTTCTACCGACGCGCCATAACGGGCTCGGGAAACATACTGTCGCTCCAGCTCGCGAGTGATTCCTTGCAACAAATCCCGCTGAAGGATTTCCCCTTCGCGCAGGTCGTTGTCGTTCATTACTTCTTCTAGCTGTTCTGTTTTGATGGCTTTGTTACCATCTATCTCAATCGATTTTATGGAGGGTCGTTCTTGCAGAATAACAATAAGTACTCCACCTTCACGCGCTACCTGTACACCGGAAAAGAAGCCGGTGTCGAACAGGGAGCGCATTATGCCCCGAATGTCCTCGCGATCGACCTCATCCCCCACCTGCACGGGCATAGCGGCAAAAACCGGGCTTGCGGATACACGCTGCAGGCCCTCCAGACGAATATCATTGACACGAAATGTCTGCGCAAAACCATTCACTGCAAATAGAAACAGTGACAAACCCACTAAGAACCGCTGCATACTGTTAAGAAAATTCAAGAACTACTCTTCTTCTAATTTTTAGTTTGAACAAATGCCTGCGCCTGCTACGACAAGCGCAAAATATCGTTGTAAAAGGCGATTATCATGATACCCAGAAGCATCGCCAAGCCCGCCTGGTAGCCCAGTAGCTGCACTTTCTCTGATACCGGACTTCCTTTCACCCACTCGATCAACCCGAACAAAATATGTCCACCGTCGAGCACAGGGACTGGCAACAAATTGAAAACGCCGAGAAGGACGCTGATATAAGCAAGGAAGTTGATAAAGTACCAAATTCCAGCCTTCGCTGAATCGCCGGCAACTTTAGCAATGCCAATCGGCCCACTCAAGTTTTTCGTTGAAATTTCCCCAACTACCAGCTTTTTAATGGACAGGAAGGTCGTATCCACCACTTCAAAAGTGCTGGACACCGCCTGATTCATGCCGCTGACCAGGCCATAGCGGTGATAGCGCACCATTTCTTCCGGGAATTGATCCATTCCCCACGCGATACCGATCACACCCCTGGTACCACCTTGATCCTCAATTTCCTTGGGAGTTATCAGGAATAATTGCCTAGACGTGCCCTCTTCAGTTTTGCGCTCCACAACGAATTCGAGTTCTACACCTGCACGGGCACTGATATATTCTGTCAACTCTTCCGCAGACATGGACGAAAAGCCGTCAAGCTCCACAATGTCGTCGCCAACCTGCAAGCCTGCAACTGCAGCGGGGGTATCGGGCATTACCCGCGCCACGCGACTGAGCAGGGGCGGGCGATAGAAAGTCAAGCCCAGCCCTTTAACCACATCCGGCCCTTCAACACCTCTCATCCACTTGTTGAGCTCTGCTTTGGACTCGTATACCAGGTCTGAATCGGGATATTTCACGGAAAAGGAGATTTCACCGCTCTCCCCGAGACGGTTTAGTAAATAGATTTCAAGCGCACGACGACTGTCAATCGCATAGCCATCAACAGCCTTGATCTCCTGGCCAGCCTCTAATCCGGCTTCAGCCGCAATCGAGCCAGACTCCACACTGCCGATAACAGGGGCGACAGAAACACTGCCCTGGAGCACGGCCAATACCCAATAGAGCACAATTGCTAGCAGGAAATTAGCGAGTGGGCCAGCCAGTGCAATCAGAATTCTCTGCCACACGGGCTTGGAAGTGAACGCGTAAGGCAGGTCTTCTGGCGCCACCTCTCCTTCGCGCTCATCCAGCATTTTTACGTAACCACCTAATGGGATCGATGAGATCGCAAATTCAGTGCCGTGCCTGTCAGTCCACTTGAACAGCCGTGAACCAAAACCAATGGAAAAGCGCAATACGCGCACACCGCAACGACGTGCAACATAGTAGTGGCCGAACTCGTGAACCGCCACCAGGATGGTTATTGCTATGAGGAAGTAAAAAATTGTGCTTAACGTTTCGATCACCTTACTGCTCTCTTGCTTATCAAATCCGAGGCCAGGCTCCTGGCTCGTTGATCGGCGTCTTTGACCGCAGCCAGCGAAACTGGTTCGCCCGCGCTCCAAATGTTGAGTATTTCTTCAATAATTTCTGCGATATGCGTGAAACATATTGTTTCAGACAAAAACGCTTCTACTGCCATCTCGTTGGCCGCATTCAAGGCCACAGGATAATCGGCTGCCGATGCCATCGCTTCCATGCACAAGCGAAGTGCCGGAAAACGCCGATAGTCGGGAGCCTCAAAATCCAGGTGACTCAACTGGTAAAAGTCCAGGCCCGGCACTTTTGATTCAATTCTTTCTGGCCAGCCAAGACAGCTTGCGATGGGAATACGCATATCCGGCACCCCCATTTGTGCGATCACTGAGCCATCCATATATTCAACCATCGAGTGAACAACACTCTGCGGGTGGATGACCACTTGTATGTCACTGGTAACGGCCTTGAACAACCAGCACGCCTCAATAAGCTCCAGGCCTTTGTTCATCATCGTTGCGGAGTCTACAGATATTTTTCTGCCCATAGACCAGTTGGGGTGAGCACAAGCCTCTGCTGGTGTTTTCAGTGGCAATTCTGACAGAGGCGAGTCACGAAAAGGCCCACCTGACCCGGTGAGATGAATTCGCCGAACCCCCGCTTCCTCCAGACCAATATAGCCTGCTGGAAGGCACTGAAAAATCGCATTGTGTTCACTATCAACCGGAAGCAGCTCTGCTCCAGAATCGCGAACGGCGTCTGTGAGCAGCCGACCACACATCACCAAAGACTCTTTGTTGGCCAGCAATACACGTTTTCCACTGCGCACAGCACACAGGGTAGCATCCAGGCCTGCAGCGCCGACAATAGCGGCCACTACAACCTTGGGCTGCTCCGCACCGGCGATATCGAGCAAACCCTGCTCACCAGACAACACCTCAGTTTTTGCCCCCAGCCGCCTTAAGCTCTGGCGGAGTTTGGCTGCGGATGGCTCGTCCTGAAGCACTGCATATTCAGGCCTAAACTCAAGGCACTGTTCAAGAAGGCGTTCATTCTGTCGGTTGGCGCTGAGCGCAAAAACCTTGAAACGCTCAGGGTTTACCCGGATAACATCCAGCGTACTGGCACCAATTGAGCCAGTTGAGCCCAATACCGTTACCAGCTTGGCTGACATGAACAGGCTTTAAGACGGAGTGCCAATTTAAACATCAACCTACCGTCACAGACCATTGTGTCGACATTACTGCCAATGCGAATATTGGCGCAGCAGCCACCAGGCCATCCACTCGATCCATAAACCCACCATGCCCAGGCAACAGCTTACTGCTGTCTTTCACGCCCTCGTGCCTCTTGACCATGCTTTCCACCAGGTCACCAAGCACCGAGACAAAGGCAGTTGGAACGATCACTGCAACAAGAGAAACCCAGCTACCGTGGATGATAAACAGATTTGCGACAGCGCCAATAACAAGGGCAAACAGCAGGCCGCCTGCGACACCCTCCCAGGTTTTTCCCGGGCTGACTTCCCGTGCGAGCTTGTGAGTTCCGAATGCTCTACCCGAGAAATACGCGCCAATATCGGCTGCAGCGACAGTGAACACCACCATCAACACCAGCCAAGCTCCAGCAGGCTGAGCGCGAAGGTACATCAGCGCTAACCACGCAGGAACCAATACAAACCACCCCATAACGAGACGAACAGGGGTAGCACCCCACAACACAGCACTGGAGGGGTAACCTTGCACCCACAACAGAGCAACAGCCCACCACACTGCAGAGACAATAAGCAAGGTCTGCAGGTTTTGGTGATGTTCTGCCCATTGCAGAAACCACCCCAGCAACAAGCCGCTTGAAGCAATAAAAAGTGTAAAGATTGCGCGGGATACGCGCTGTTTAAGACCCGAAAGGCCAGCCCACTCCCAGGCAGCAAGTACCATCACCATGCCTGCCAGCCAGGCAAAATGCTGCCAAGCGCCCGCAAAGAGGATAAGCAGGAACGGGACAACCAATGCCAGTGCTGTATATACTCGCTGCTTAAGCACGTGTGGCCTCGTCTGCGATTTGGTCACCGGTCTTGCCGAAACGGCGTTGACGGCGATGGTAGTCCTCAGCAGCTTGCTTCATCGCTGTCGCGTCGAACTCCGGCCAGAGCAACTCACTGAAATACAGCTCCGCATAGGCCGCCTGCCACAATAAGAAGTTACTGATTCGCTGCTCTCCACCCGTTCGAATTAACAGATCCAAAGGAGGAAGGCCGTAGGTTGAGATATTCTCGGTAAGTAAGTCTTCACTGACTTCTTCTGGTTTAAGCTCCCCCTGAGCAACCTTTCGCGCAAGCAGCTGAGCCGATTGCACAATATCCCAGCAACCGCCGTAATCGGCCGCTATTACCAAAGTCGCCTCGCCTTTGCTGGCTATAGCCTCTGCCTCTTCTATGGCTGCAAGAAGCTTGGTGTCAAATCGTTTACGGCTTCCAATAACCCGCAGCGCTACATTTTCATCAGCTAGCTTACGCGCCTCTTTCTTGAGGTAGGAATAAAAAAGGCCCATCAAAGCCTCTACCTCTTTTGGTGGACGGCGCCAGTTCTCACTGCTGAACGCAAACAGCGTTAGTGCTTCCACCCCAAGTTCGCGACAGGTTCGTAATACGTCGCGTATTCGCTCCACTCCTGCCCGATGACCTGCAATACCCTGACGTCCATGCAGTTTTGCCCAACGGTTGTTGCCATCCATGATGATGGCAACATGCTTTAATGGATGAGGTTTGATGGAATCTGTAACAATCATAGATAGCGGCGAAACCGGGCACTGGCCGGAATCAGATCTCCATCAGATCTTTTTCTTTTACACCCAAAGCGCTATCCACTTCTGCTACATATTTGTCAGTTAACTTCTGAATTTCAGTCTCTGCACGACGCTCGTCATCTTCTCCGATTTCCTTCTCTTTGAGCAACTCTTTCACGCTGGACATCGCGTCACGGCGAATATTCCTCACAGAAATTCGCGCATTTTCGGCCTCAGTGCGAGCCTGCTTGATATAACCTTTGCGCGACTCCTCTGTTAGCGGCGGCATTGGCACGCGAATCAGCTCACCCGTGGTAACAGGGTTAAGACCGAGATCGGACTTCATGATCGCCTTTTCAATCTCAGGCACCATGCTCTTCTCCCAAGGGCTCAGAGAAAGTGTGCGGGCATCTAACACGGAGACATTCGCCACTTGTGAAAGAGGGGTTGGATTACCGTAATAGGAAACAGAAACACCGTCCAGAATGCTTGGATGAGCTCTGCCTGTACGAATTTTATTGAAGTTAACCCCGAGCACCTCTACGCTTTTTTTCATACGTTGTTCGGCGTCTTTTTTTATATCATTAATCATCGTTACTTAAGCCTCTGCTGTGGTACTTTCAACATTGTCTTTTATCAAGGTGCCCTCTTCTTCTCCGACCACAATGCTCAATAAAGCGCCTTGCTTGCTCATTTTAAAAACCCGCACCGGCATACAGTGATCCTGGCACAAGCAAATAGCAGTGAGGTCCATTACCCCCAGCTTGTCTCGAAGCACCCGATCATAGCTCAACAGGGAATAACGCGTTGCACTCGGGTCTTTTACCGGGTCCGCAGTATAAACACCATCCACTTTGGTGGCTTTGAGAACTAACTCAGCTTCAACCTCAATGGCGCGCAAGCAGGCTGCAGAGTCTGTGGTAAAGAAAGGGTTACCTGTACCAGCAGAAAATATCACCACCTCACCATTCTCCAGCAAGCGCATTGCCTTCCGGCGGTCATACTGATCCGTTACACCATGCATAGGTATTGCTGACATAACTGTAGAAGAGATATTCGACCGCTCAAGGGAGTCGCGCATCGCCAGAGCATTCATTACAGTAGCCAGCATGCCCATATGGTCACCAGTAACACGATCCAGACCGGCTTTACTCAGTGCTGCCCCTCGAAACAGGTTCCCTCCGCCTATTACCAGACCAACCTGCACACCAATACCCACCAGCTGCCCAATTTCGAGCGCCATTTTATCGAGTAATTTCGGGTCTATTCCAAAACCCTCTTCCCCCATTAATTGCTCGCCGCTCAACTTCAACAAAATACGTTTGTACTTCCGATCGCGTCCGCTTGACATAAGGTTCTCCGAGCTGTTTCTGGGTAAGCCGGGAATTATCCCCGGAAAATAAATTCGCGGAAGTGTAACAGAAAAAAGGCGGGATTTGAGGCCCGCCTTTTTGATATCACCAAGCTTTTTGCGACTTATCCGACGAGTGCCGAAGCGAACCCTACTCGGAGCCTTTGGAAGCCGCTACCTGAGCAGCAACCTCTGCAGCAAAGTCTTCTTCTTTCTTCTCGATGCCTTCTCCGACTTCGAAACGAGCGAAGCGAATAACGGATGCATCACCTGCTTTAACCAGCTTGCCGACCGTTGTTTCAGGGTCTTTAACAAATGGCTGCTCAACCAGGCTGTTCTCTTTCAGGAACTTGTTGATACGGCCAGTCATCATTTTTTCAACGATCTGCTCTGGCTTGCCTTCCATATCCGGTTGCGCCTTGATAATTTCCTTCTCTTTGTTAACCAAGTCTTCAGGCATATCATCAGGGTTAACAACCTGAGGGCTAACCGCAGCAACGTGCATAGCCACATCTTTCGCCAGATCTACGCTGCCGCCGTTAAGTTCAACAAGCACAGCAATGCGGTTATTCGAGTGCACATAGGCACCTACAACACCATTGGCAGCCTCAACCAGCTCTACTCGCCGAATACTAATATTCTCGCCAATCTTCTGAACCAGGGCCTGGCGGGTATTCTCCATTTCTTCATCAGCAACTACGTCCAGACTGGAAGCCTTGTTCGAGTAGGCTTTTTCCAGCACAGTGCTCACAAATGCCAGGAAGCCAGCATCTCGAGCCACAAAGTCAGTTTCACTGTTGACTTCAACCAGCACACCATAACTGCCGTCGTCAGCGATTTTCGCCGCAACTACACCCTCTGCCGCAGTCCGGTCAGCTTTCTTCGCCGCTTTCAGACCAGAAGCTTTTCGAAGGTTTTCAATTGCTGTATCGATGTCCCCATCGGTTTCAACCAATGCTTTTTTACACTCCATCATACCGAGGCCGGTACGGTCACGGAGCTCTTTTACTAAGGTAGCAGTCACTGCCATCTTTATAGTCCTCGATTGTGCGATCTAGATTTTTAAAAAAAAAGGGGTGTAAACCCCTTTTTATGATTCTGATTTTACGACCTCTAAAAATCGGTCGTCGGCTGGGTTCTAGCCGTTTTCAGCAGGCGCCTTTGCCGCTTCTGCTTCAACTTCAACAAATTCATCTGCGGCACCTCCCGAAGAAGCATCTTGAGCCCCTTCGAGGCAGGCATCTGCTGCTGCAGTGATGTAAAGCTTGATTGCGCGTATGGCGTCATCATTGCCGGGGATCACGTGATCGACACCCGCAGGATCACTGTTGGTATCAACTACGCCAATCACAGGAATACCAAGCTTGTTAGCCTCCTGGATAGCAATACGCTCGTGCTCAACATCAATAACAAACATCGCGTCCGGCAGGCCACCCATATCCTTGATACCACCGATGGAAAGCTCCAACTTACCCATCATTCGGGTGCGCATCAGCGCTTCTTTCTTGGTTAGCTTCTCGAAAGTACCGTCCTGACTCTGGGTTTCCAGCTCACGATAACGGCGAATAGAGGCACGGATCGTTTTGTAGTTGGTCAACATACCACCCAGCCAGCGGTTGCTGACATAGGGCATACCAGCACGCTCGGCCTGCTCTTTAACAGTCTTCTGAGCGGCTCGCTTGGTACCAACGAAGAGAACTTTTTTCTTTTGGCTAGCCATCTTCTTAACAGCAGCCAAAGCATCGTTGAAGGCCGGAACAGTGTGTTCCAGGTTGATGATGTGAATTTTGTTTCGTGAACCGAAAATGTACTGGCCCATTTTTGGGTTCCAGTAACGGGTCTGGTGACCAAAGTGGACACCAGCTTGCAGCATATCGCGCATGCTAACTGTAGGCATATCTCTGTTTCCTGTATTACGGGTTAAGCCTCCATATACCCCACCAGCCAACCCCCTATACAAGATATGGAGCACCCAGGCAGGTGTGTCGGTATATGTGCGACGTTTTATAGATTGAAAGATACAGCCGGGTGTACCGACCGATCAGGGCGCGCTTTATACCACAGTAGCCGTAAAACTTAAACCCATCGTGCTCTAATCGACTCCATTCCGTGCCGATTTGAACAGATTGGTTTAGAATATTCGCCCTTTGCGACAGCTTCATGAAAGGAGAGCCCAATATTTTGATGGCTTCTCCCAGGTGAACGTGTCGTATAACCCAGAGTCCCATCACCAACGGAAGCACTGCAAGTTTATGGCTGTTACCCCAAAGACACCCGAAGAAATCGAAAAAATGCGCATCGCCGGTCGTTGCGCTGCCGAAGTCCTGGAAATGATTGAAGAATACGTCAAACCGGGTACCACTACTGCTGAGCTGGATAGGATCTGCCATGAGTACATTACGGGTGTACAGCAGGCGGTCCCTGCCCCCCTCAACTACAAGGGCTTTCCGAAATCCATCTGCACCTCTGTTAACCAGGTAGTGTGCCACGGCATACCTTCAGAGAAAAAGAAGCTTAAGTCTGGCGATATCGTCAACATTGATATCACTGTTATCGTTGACGGTTACCACGGCGACACCAGTAAAATGTTCACCCTGGGGCAAACTGCCCCCCATGCGGAAAGACTCTGCAAGGTCACCCAGGAATGCCTCTACCTGGGCATTGAGCAGGTTAGACCGGGAGCCCGCCTGGGTGATATAGGTGAAGCCATACAAAAGCACGCGGAGAAAAACCACTACGCTGTTGTTCGCGACTACTGCGGTCACGGTATTGGTACGGTTTTCCATGAAGAACCGCAGGTGCTGCACTATGGCGTCGCCGGGACTGGACTGGAGCTGAAGGAAGGCATGACCTTCACCATCGAACCCATGATCAATGCCGGCAAACACCAGACTAAACTGAAAGGTGATGGCTGGACCGTAGAAACCCGTGACGGTCGCTTATCCGCTCAATGGGAACACACCTTGGCAGTAACCAAAGAAGGAGTTGAAGTTCTGACCGCCCGCCGCGAGGAATCCTTCTAATGCTGTTTCGCCGCTCCAAGCAGGAAAAGCCCGAAAAATTTCCCTATTACCCCTGCCAGCCAATTTTTTTTAACCAGCAACGTTTCCGTGAAGATCTAATAAAAGGCGGAGCCATTACCGTATTCAAAGATGCGATACTGGGTGTTACCGAGCACTTTGAACGACGTTTTCGCGAAGGCGACGATATTCGCTACCTCATTAAGGAGAGAGCTAATTTCATCGATTTAATTCTGCACTATGCCTGGCACCAATACGATTGGGACAACGATGCAGCACTGATTGCGGTGGGCGGTTATGGACGCGGCGAACTCCACCCCAAGTCCGATATCGACATTCTTATTCTCCTCGATAATAAAGCCAAAAAAAAATACAACGAACAACTGCAACAAATCGTCACTTTCCTATGGGATATCGGCCTGGATATCGGGTGCAGCGTGCGAACGCTAAAAGAATGCATCAATATCGCTAAAACAGATATCACCGTAGCCACAAATCTGATTGAAGCCCGCCGCCTTGCTGGCAACGATAAGCTAAGGGACAAACTGCAAGTGCTAACTGGCCCGGACTATATGTGGCCTGTGGACAAATTTTTTGACGCCAAATTCGAAGAACAGCAAGCCCGACACGCCAAATACAACAACACAGAGTACAACCTGGAACCCAACATTAAAAATGCGCCTGGTGGGCTGCGGGATATACAGACAGTTAACTGGATAGCCAAGCGTTTCTATAGTGTTCCCACCATAAGCAAGCTGGGCGGCAAAGACTTTTTTACCGAACTTGAATACGCCACCCTGCAAAGTGTGGAGTCCTTCCTGTGGAAAGTGCGTTACGGCGTACACATGTTGGCCGGACGCGCGGAAGAGCGACTGCTGTTTGAACATCAGCGTGAGCTGGCTAAGATCTTCGGATATGAAGATGACGAGCTAAAGCTGGCGGTCGAAAAATTTATGCACGACTACTACCGTGCCGTTATGGCTTTGCGTGAGTTAAACGATGTTTTAATACAGTATCTGGGTGAGGTCATTCATGCGAAAAAGAGCAAGCATCGCATCAATGCCATTAGTGAACGCTTTCAGTTTCACGATGATTTTATTGAAGTCGCCCACGAAAAGGTTTTTGAACAACACCCCAGCGCGCTACTTGAAATATTCCTGATCATGGGTAAAAACCCCCAGATAAAGGGTGTTCGTGCACCAACCATTCGCCTTATCAGGGAAAGCCGCTGGTTGATTGATAATAAATTCAGAACCAACCCGGAAAATCACAGAATGTTTCTGGAATTGTTCAAGCTTGATGACGAATTGGCTGCACAACTGAGACGCATGCACCGATACGGAGTGCTTGGTCGTTACATACCCGCATTTGGCAAGATTTCCGGTCAAATGCAGCACGACCTTTTCCACCGCTATACCGTGGACGCGCACACACTGATGGTGATCAAGAACATGACGCTGTTCCGTTCACCGGAAGCGGAAAAGCAATTCCCCATCGCCGCACATATTATGAAACGGCGACAGCACATTCCGCTGCTATACCTGAGCGGCTTGTTTCACGATATTGCCAAGGGGCGCGGTGGCGACCACTCTACACTGGGCGCAAAAGATGCGACTGAGTTCTGTGAACAACACGGCTTGCGCGGCAAAGACACACGCCTGATAGCCTGGCTGGTGGAAAAACACCTGCTGATGTCCTATGTATCCCAGAAAAAAGACCTTTCCGACCCGGAAGTTATACACGATTTTGCCCTGGTAATGGGAGACCAGCGTTACCTGGATTACCTTTATGCCCTTACTGTCGCCGACATGTGCGGTACCAGCCCGGATATCTGGAATACCTGGCGTGCCAGCTTGTTGAGACAGCTCTATCTGGATACCAAGCGCGCGCTGCGCAGAGGTCTGGAAAACACCATCGACAAGCAGGAGACTATCGAGGAAAGACAGCAGATGGCTGCGGCAAAACTGGCAACTAAAAATATAAGCCTGGATACCGCAAATGAAATCTGGACGGAAATGGGAGATGAATACTTTATTCGAGAGTCGCACTTGGACATCGCCTGGCAAACGGAGGCTATCGCCAATCACAACAGCGATAACGCACTTATACTGGTACGTGAAACCACCTCGTTAGAATTTGAAGGCGCGACACAAATTTTTATTCGCGCGAAAAATGTGCCCAATATATTTACCGCTGTCGCCAACAGCCTCGCACAATTACAATTGAATATTCAAGATGCAAAAATTTATGTCTCCAGCGATGGTTACACGGTGGACACTTTCTACGTCCTGGACGCAAACGACCAGCCTATTGGCGACAACCCTGCGCGCTACAAAAAAATAATCAATGCTCTTCACAACGAACTATCCCTGTTGGATCAGTACACGGAAATTGTGCGTCATCGAACACCACGCGCACTGAAGCAATTCTCCACCCCCACGCGCACATCTATCTCCAATAACATTGGCGGTGAGTACACCATGCTGGAAGTGATCAGCCCTGATCGTACCGGACTGCTGGCAACCATCGGTCAAATATTTATGGAACAAGACATTCAACTCCAGAACGCAAAAATTACAACCCTTGGCGAAAGAGTAGAGGATGTGTTTTTTATTACCGACTTTAACGGCAACCGCCTGAGCGATGCGGAGCAATGTAACCGCCTGCAAAAGGAAATTTGTGCGCGCCTGGATCAA
>CAJIBL010000296.1_pt1 | contig 19602 bp, 6 predicted proteins | sample 9199351 | NCBI WGS metagenome assembly CAJIBL01 (sample SAMEA7708304, study PRJEB35096) | sediment metagenome | biome: marine neritic benthic zone biome [ENVO:01000025]; feature: sediment [ENVO:00002007]; material: shallow marine sediment [ENVO:03000034] sea grass bed [ENVO_01000059] ...
GCCATTTCAATTATATCGTCCGATGACCATACGCTTCCGTCATTAAATTCTATCGACTCTATTCGGTAACCCGATTGAGTGAAGCCGTTTGTGATAGTAATACTATCCGTTTGAGTTGGCTCTGATGGGTTGTTGATGGTAATGATCAGGTCATCACCTGAGCCGGTCACAACAACATCGCTTTGTGCTATCTCCGACCCAAATATTATTTTGTCCGCCCGGTTGTAGGTCTTTCCACTGTCCGTAATAACGTCGTGACCATCGCCTCGGTTGAAGTAGAACGTGTCGTGACCATGGCGAGTATTAAAGGTGTCGTTACCTTTTCCTCCCGTCCAGTGGTTATCCTGGTTAGTAATCTCGTAATCCGCAAACAGGCCTATTGAAGCAGTATCATCACCTTCCCCAAGATCCGCCGTTGCGCTTATGCGACCCGATATGTGTACCGAGTCATTTCCTGCTCCCGCATCTATCTGTGCTGTACCACCCGCGTTGGTATGACTACTTACAACATCGTCACCTTCACCCAAAATAATGGTTCGGGATGCATTTGTGCGGTAATCATCGAGTTCTACCAGATCGTTTCCTACACCGGTATCTATGTAGTCATTACCACTATCAGAAAGAATAATGTCATTTCCATCGCCACCAATAAGTAGGTCGTTTCCTTTACCCCCATCTAGTACATCATCTCCATCGTCACCATAGAGACCATCGTCATCGTCGCCCCCATAGAGAGCATCTTGTCCAATACCGCCAACAAGAACATCAACACCGGAATCACCAAACAACTCATCGTCACCGCTGCCGCCAATCAAAATATCTGCTCCAGATCCAGCTTCTATATGGTCGGCACCAGCATCTCCCTGAATAAAGTCGTCACCGCCACCTCCAAATAGCAAATCGTCGCCATCACCGCCTAATAGTTCGTCTGCTCCATCTTCGCCAGCAAGCTGGTCAGTACCCGCGCCACCGTCCAAATGGTCGTCACCCGCACCACCTGTTAGCGAGTCTGAACCTTGCTGACCAAATAGTTGATCGTTACCATCAGCCCCCTGCAGCTCATCATTACCCTCTCCACCATAAAGCTCATCATCAGCGGCACCGCCGTCCAAAATATCCGAGCCCTCACCACCGAATATTTTATCGCTTCCTTCTCCGCCTAGTACTTCGTCATCACCGTCACCAGCTTCAATAACATCATCTCCAGCTTCGCCTTCGATAGTGTCATTTCCTCCTTGACCGTAAATCTCATCATCACCGCCTTGACCAAGAACCGTGTCATCACCGAGCCCAGCTTCGATAACTTCTGACTCGTCAGTTCCGGTTATTTGATCCGCTTCGAAGCTACCTTCGATGTAGGGATATAAATCTGAGAGTACTACTTGATATAAAGCCGGAGCATCCCACTCGGCAGTATCGGAGCTATCGCTGCTATGGAAATTTAAACCAACAAGAGGAAACTGCTCGTCACCCAGGCTTGACAAACTAACCGCATCAGAGCGAATAAAATATATCTCACCGCTATTTTCATCTTCACCCTCAAGCGGCAATATCTGCAGCACAAGTGAAGCACCTCGTTCGAAAAATTTTATTTGCTCAGAACTTATGTCTATTAAATTCAGGCTATATGTACCACTGTCTACTACTACTGTGTCGTTTCCATCTCCACGGGTATACCACAACTCGTTGAGCCCATCACCACCGTCGATTGAATCATCTCCTGAACCTCCGCTCAGCCTGTCATCCCCTGCTCCACCCAACAATACATCGGCACCGATACCTCCGGATAATGTATCATCTCCAGAACCACCCGAAAGCGCATCGTCACCTTCTTCGGCGATTAGATAGTCATTGCCTTCACCGCCAAATAATTTATCGTTTCCCTGGCCTGCAAAGAGGATGTCCTGGCCTTCACTTCCTTGCAATTCGTCTTCTCCCTCTCCGCCAAAGAGCAAATCATCTCCCTCTCCACCTTCCATTAGATCTGCACCGGCTTCCCCAGATAACTGGTCTATGCCAGTACCACCGCGAAGGGTATCATCCCCTTCTCCGCCATGGATTTCATCTGCGCCTTCCTCGCCAGACAAATAATCGTTCCCAGCACCACCCCAAACGATATCGTCTCCTTCTCCTGCAAATACATAATCGTCACCATCGAGAACATCAATCCAGTCCGAGCCTAAATGCCCAAGCAATGTATTTGATTCAGCTGTTCCCAAAATAACGTCGAAATTTTCTGGAATTTCGGAATAGGCAAAAGAGACGTCACCAACAGCCCCACTACTACCGCCTTCCCAAGTGAACGTACTGGTGTTTAAAAGGTTAGCTCCTTCAATTCCTGTCGGTTGGTCGTTGGGCGTTAGTGGTGAAAGGCTAATAGAAGAAATACCAAGGTCGGATAAGGTGGAAAGCTCTCCTTGTTCACTCACACCATTTTGGTTTATGTCCTGCCAAACATAAAACTCAGAAAAGCGACTATCACTTGCACTGAGAAGATTGTCACCGCTGGAATCAAAAGCTCTTAGGCCTTCCAAGTCCGTAGTAGCTCCGGGAAGGTCATTAATAAAACTAATCTCCTCGGACAGATCAACCTCCCCATCTAAATCCCGATCGAGAACAAGTAAGCCATCACCCGCTCCCAGCCAAGGCATTCTCTCAAGGACTCCATCAGCATCAATATCAATATATTCTAGCTGCGTGGACCATTCCAAGCCATCACCATCGAGATCCAACGTAACAGGATAAATTACTGGAATTGTGCCGTAATAGACTACATTCCAGTCCTTTTCAATTTCAATCAACGGCTTATCTGGGCCTTGCCAAATATTACGAACTAACGAATAACCAGGGGCTGCAATCTCTGACCCTGTCTCAATCAAACCTCCGGTCGCACCATCCGCTTCACCAAACCCGAATATCGTCGAACTATAAACAACGTTAGCTCCGTCACCCCAGCCGTATTGCACACTTATGTGATGGAAAGCACTGTAAAACTTATCGGGATCAAGCCAATTATTTAATATCTCTGATTCCGCTAAATAAAAATACCCTAAAAAGGTAGGTTGATTGCCCTCATCGTCAATATTGTTATAGATACTTTGCTTTTCATTTACATCCACAAGCTGGACAGCAACATTCAGCTCAGCACTTTCCACACCGTCCCCGTCTGTCGCGGTAATTCCTAGAGTGATGCTTCCATTAGTGCCAAAATTTTCGTAATCTAAAATTTCAGCAGGTGAAGCGCTCACCCACTCATTGTCGATTGATCTAGCTGTGCCACCAATTAGCGACCAGTTATCAGTTATTTTCAATGAACTGCCGTCAATCTCAAATGCGCTTAAATCATTACCACGCTTAATTGAAAACGTTAAATCAGAAGTATCTTTGTCGTCAGCAAATAACGTAGATAGATCCAAAGTGCCAAAAGTACCTGAACTGTCATAGTAGCGGCTTACAGTCATGCCAGACGACGTTTCTCCAACGGGTATAAAACTCCCACCAGATAGCCAAGCACTCGTGACTGTGCCGCCAAATTGGGGCCTCCACGCAGAATACTCGCTTAGCAACACACGAACTGTATTTCCCGTGTCAATTGGGCTAGGTGCATCGTTGCTATTAAGCACTTCAACCGTTAAAACTTCGTCAACATATAGTGAGGGGTTAGATGCTTCAGCGGCTCTCACAGTAATGTTAAAACTCCTGTCATCCTCTCCGGTGATGTTAATTTTGTCAACGTCAGGACTGAGGCTTAGTTGGCCGGTATCGCTGTCTATTATAAAGTAATCGTAATTATCCCCTTCACTTTGGGCTCGTATAGAATACTCATAGGCACCCTGTTTTTGAGCGTAATCACTATCCTCAACACTCAGAGCACCATAAGACCCGAAGCTTCCAGACTCATCTTCAGAAATGGTCAATACCTTATCAGTAATTGTAACTGTGGGAGTACTACTGCCTGACCAGTTAATCCCTGTTGGCTTTTCATTTACATTCGAAATATTCACATTTACTGATTGAACAGTCGTGTTGCTGCCATCACTCACTTCAAACTGAATGGCGTCGACCACAGTCGCATTGGGATTATCTTCTCTTTCATAATTCAAGTACGCCTTTGTCCACAGCTCAACTTCACCATTTCCTTTATCTTTTAGCTCATATGAGTTTGAACCAGATATTGGTGAATATGAAAATGCTTTTTGCGGGTCATCATCATAAAAGCGCAGAGTTCCAACCAGCCTTGACTCTTCTGTATTACTATCAGTATTTTCTGATATTGATAGCTCCACGGGGTTTACGTTCCCGTCAACAACTGGTGGCTCATCATTTTGATTTATAAAAGTGATATCAAACCCGGCACTATCACTGAGCACAGGCCCACCTGCTCCGTCTCCAAAATCACTAACGTTGACATTCGAGACAAAAGTAAGACTATTAACTGCAGTAGGTTGATCTAAATCGAGATTCTCAGTAAGTAACACATCGTAGGTATACAGAGCACCTGTCTGGCTTACCTGTGTTCCTTTTAGCTCATAACCCAAAGGTAAATCGCTCGGTGTAAAACTTACACTTTGAGTATTAAGGTTGTTATCTTCATCAAAGACAGTAAATTGCCCAACAACACCAGCTGGAACGTCAACGTTTTCAATGGAGTTCTCATAAACAGGTGTAAAAACACGAACATCTCTAAGCTCTGGGGCCTCATTTACGTCGTTAACAATTACTTTAACTTCCTTGGTGGTTTCCCCTCCCAGCGTTTCAGCGATAACAGTAAGGCTGTATTCGGTACTCTCCTCTGCATTCAAACTCTGAGTTAGCCGCAGCATTCCGCTATTCTTATCAATATCGAAAATGCCGCTAAAATTATTTTCTAAACGGTAAGATATATCCCAGCCTAAATTTGTTGCCGATACAATACCAAAGTCTTTACTATCAATATTTTCATCGACAGAAAAAACATAATCATTTTGTGCGAAATCTGGCGCGTCTGAGGACACCCTAACGACGGTATCAACATAGGAGCTTGAATCCCCAGAGCTATCAAAATCAGTTACACGGACAACAAAACTTTCTTCACCTTCAAAAGAGTCACTAACAACATAAGTAAATGCCCCGGGAGTGCCACCGCCTACCAGAGTAAAAGTACCAGCGACGCTTTCTTCCGATAGCAAGGTAAAGCTATGTACGTCTCCCAAGTCTTCATCGAAATAGCTCAATACGCCTGAGATTCTTGCCCTCCCGGAGACGGGGTCAATATCAACATTGCTGGGTGTCAGTTCAAAAAACTGTTCAGCTGGTGCTGATGGACGGTCGTTTTCATTTAAAATATTGACACTTATTTGCGTTTCAAAGGTCTGCCCACCCTTAACCAAAGTAACAACAAAATCATCCGTTCCAGAAACACCCACGTCGGGCCGATAATTTAAATAGCCGTTATCATCAAAATAGCTACCGTCACTGTGCTGCTTAATTGTACCTAATTGGGGATCAAAGGAGACCGAATAGTCTTCCAGGGTATTGTCCACATCAGAGAATCCAATATGCAAGCTAACAGCAGTATCTTCTGTTGTGACAGCATCTAGGGTAGTGTTCACTGTTGCCGGGTCATCGACTGCTATGACAGAGAAATGTATAACAGCTGTATCCAGCAAGCCTGTTGAATCTTCTACACCTATAACGGAAGTTACCAGACCATTAAAATCCACATCAGGGGTGTACTCAAATTCCCCCGTTTGCGCATCGAGCAGAGTTAGGGTGCCCGACGCCGGGCCATGTATAATTTCATAGCTTAGTATTTCCTCAGGGTTTTGGTCTCGAGCTCCCAAAACTCCCGTAAATACCGTGTCTTCTTGCACAGCATAGGTTGTATCATCAAATGTTGGTGCAAAATCAACACGGTCTTCCAGAGCACTGAGCTGTGCCTCTTCCCATAAGTCTTGCTGAGCCTTCGCTACCTCAACAGGAATATCGGCTATTTCTGTTGGCCTATCCAGGCCTGCCATAGAGTCCACGATATTTGTTATCGCGCCTAAGGAAAGAACATTTGTATCAATTGCAAGGCCTGTTATTGGCGCAAGAGACTGAAAGGCCTCATCCAAACGCTCCTTCAATGCGCCAGAAATATCACTATGGACCCTGAATCGCGCAAAATCTTTAATAATAACGCTGTTATCGGTACCAATGACGGAAATAACTAGGTCATTTCCTTGTTCAGCAAACCATAGCTGGTCAATGCCAATATATGAAAAGACGACCTCGTCCAGCGCAACACGGTCGGGGTCTTCAATAACCGTATCCTGGCCAAAATCCCCAGCGAAAACATAAAAGTCCTTATCAGCGCCACCGTAAAGTGTGTCATTGCCAGCCTCACCGATAATAAAATCAGAACCCGCGCCCCCATAGAGGATATCGTCGCCAGAGCCGCCGGCTAGCAGATCATTTCCAGACGCCCCGTAAACAATGTCTCCATCACCTCCAGCTTCGATTACATCATCACCCGAGCCGCCGTGAACAATATCGACACCTACGCCACTAGAAATATAATCATCACCGGATTCTCCATGTATAAAGTCTCCACCTTCTTCTCCGAAAATATGGTCGTCACCTGCACCGGCGACAATTTCGTCATCTCCACTGCCCGCTTTTATCGAATCCTGCCCGGCTCCACCGTAGATATAGTCTTTTTCACCACCACCTATTATTTCGTCCTCTCCTGACTCACCATAAAGGTAGTTTTCACCGTCACCACCAACAATTACATCATTTCCTTGACCACCATAGATGGTGTCATTACCATCGCCGCCAAATATTTCATCATAACCAAATTCACCATGTAGACGATCATCACCAGAGCCGCCGTCTATGAAATCTTGCCCAACGCCACCATGAATTTCATCTACACCCGCACCACCAAATAAGTCGTCAGAGCCATAAAGACCATTTATCCTATCTCGACCTTCGCCACCACTAATGACATTGTTTGCGTCAGAACCCACCAGCACATCAGCACCCGACGTACCAACCAGGTTTTCGACACTCTCGAAGGTATCACCCGCGGCGGTGCCTCCCGAGCTAGCAAATGATCCATCCAACGCTACCGTGACAGCTTCACTGGAATCATAGTAAGCGGCTGTATCCAAACCTTCACCACCAACCAGGTGGTCGGCGCCCTCGCCCCCCATAAGCAGGTCTTCGCCAGCTCCTCCGTTTAAGGTATCATTGCCCCCGCGCCCACTTAAAATGTCGTCATGATCCAAACCATAAAGCTGATTTTCTTGGCTATCGCCACCAATCCAATCCCGGGCACCTGTTGCGACACTCGAGAAAGATTGATTGCGAATATCAATAACACCTCCATCAACAAACTGCAGATACTCAACCCTTAAGCTATCCTCATAGAACCAATCTTCGAAAATGATGGTGTCTTCAGAATTATAAATTCGGATTTCAAGGTTGTACCCATTTCGAGTGAAATTTAAATCCCCTGGATTTATTCCTTCTCCAAACTCAAGAGTGTCTATACCGCCTTCACCCGAACTGGAAGAACTCGGTGCATCACGAATAGTTAAGATACCATCGCCTTCGTTAAAAACATATGTATCATCGCCGTCCCCGCCACGAACGGTATCTGAACCTCTACCAGCGTCTATCCGGTTATCTTCGTCATTTCCAACAATAGTGTCGTCATAAATAGAACCAACAATATTCTCAATTCCCTCAAGTGTATCGCCCTCTGCATGACCACCGCTGCCATTGCCACTCAATAAGTCAATCTCAACAGCTGAATTTGAAGCACTATAGTCGACAGTATCCTCCCCCTGCCCGCCTATTATATAGTCACTACCAGTACCTCCGGATATGCGGTCATCACCCGTGCCCCCATTTAAAATATCATCGCCACCTGCACCAGTTAACGTATCCTGGCCAGCCCCTGCTGTAATCCAGTCACGGCCACTGTCTCCGCTTAGCTCACTACTTTCCGCCCCACCAGTCTGCCATCCAGTGATAGCACTTGCATTCACTTCGCCCTCTGAATAGAACCTAAAAATTTCGATCGCGCGGCCAGTTCCCCCTAAATAATCACGAAAACGAAGCGTATCTGTTAACTGATCAAAGCTTTCGGTATATCCGCCCGTGGGCTCGATACCTATAAGCAAATCGGCTCCTTCAATCCGTAATTGAATATCAGAAATGTTAATACCGATCCGAAACTCTAGAACATCAGTACCCTGATCGAGAAAGCCTTCCGTATTATTTTCATACTGCATTGTCACAATTGCATTCGACACACCATCATGATCAGCAACTTTGAAATAATTCTCTTTTAATACTTTTTCATAATAAGAATCAACAGGATCAACAGTGTCATCAATAACTTCATTCCAATAAAAAAGATCGCTTTCTGAATAGTTATTCGTATACCCAGTGCTAGCACTCCAAACCAGAACACGCTGATAACCACTTTTTAAGTCTGTATCAAAAACCGTGTCATGACCATCACCGCGCCCGAATATTATGGTATCGTTTCCATCCCCGGTAATTATAGTATCGTCACCAAGCCCACCAAAAAGTACATCATTACCAGCACCACCACGTAAGGTATCATCACCGGCATCTCCACTTAAAGTATCGTTGCCGTCGTCGCCGTTAATAGAATCCGAACCATCACCACCAATTAAAAGATCACTGTCCCCCCCACCAGAAATAATATCATCGCCTTTATTTGCAACTACAACATCATCTCCAAGGAGCGCTCGAATGTCATCAACTTGATCACTGCCGACAATAAAGTCATTGCCATTTGTACCTTCAATAATACCGCCATTTTCGCTCGCGATAATAAAGCTCTCAAAACCACCAATATTTATTTCCTGGCCATCAGTAAAACGTAAAACCTCAATTCGACTAAATGGATTGGACCAATTAAAAAGTGTAAGCTCATCACCGGTAAGATCACCATCGTTATCGGTGAGGCGGATTATTAAATTGTCACCTTCCTTGACAATATTAATATGCTCAAGCCCAATGCCCGCCCCAAACTCAATAACATCTTTACCAGCACCAATCTCCGAACCTTTTTTATAGTTATACCACTCAGAGTTTTTTATCGACCCAGCAATCACACTTGAAAACTGGCTATCATCATCTGTAATTTTGTCCTGGCCATCACCACGGTTAAATACATATATATCGTTCCCTGCACCGCCGGAAAGTATGTCGTTCCCTTCACCACCAACAATAATATCACCACCAGCCTCTCCCTTTATTTCATCTATGCCATCTCCTCCGTCAAGCCAATCCGAACCTTCCGCACCAAAGAGGAAATCGCCTTCGTCACCACCAAACAACGCATTGTTATCGCCAGCACCTGCATACAAATGGTCTACACCAGATTCCCCAAAAATCCAGTCTGCAAGCTCTCCACCTCTAATTTCATCATTGCCATCACCACCGAAGATATCGTTGCCACGGTCATTTCCAGTAATAACATCACGCCCTTCCGTGCCATAAATCACGATAGAAGAATCACTATCTTGAGTCGCAGTATTAAGCTGTGCTTGACCTTCGAAAGTGATCTCTTCTTTCAAACCACCTGAAACCAAATCCTCTACAGTATGAGAAGTACCATCCGCACGAACTATTACAACAGAGCGCTCTTTTTTTGCGTGATCATAGCTTAGCGAGACGTGGGCAAACGATGCAGCAACATCGCTCCGAATTGAGGTACTATCGATTACAGATGCAGAATCTGAATTTTCCAAAAAAGCTTGCCAACCACCATAGTGATCTGATGCATTACGTCTGTGCAAACCAAGCGCTTTCGCTTGCTCGATAGTTGCAATCCAGGCGGCAGCATCAACAGATGTCGGGTCGGTTGCGATAATTGCATTGATTTCCTCTCTCAATTCATTATACCTAGAATAGTCCTGAGCGATTGTCAAATTACCACGAAGGATATTCATGGCATTTTCAGGGACCACAGTAACGCTATACGAACCAAATCGAGGCCTATTCACCGTTACCACTTCTACTTTAGAAAAAAGTTCGTCGACAGTGGTCGATAGGGCGCGTTTTACATAAGCATCTCCACCGCTAAGCTTTAAACTGCGCAATGTATCTAGAGATGAAAGAGCTACAACCTCTTCGAGGTCGTTAACCTGGTATTTATCTCCCTCAGCGTTTGTGTAAGTAAAACGCTCCTTTCGTATTTTTATTGTTCCGCCGTGAATAACGCCATCGTTGTATATAGTAGCTCCCGTAACATTCACAACAGAATTTAAGGTGTCTGACACATACCCGGAGACTTGTCGCGCAACGCTCTTACTTCCGTTATTTTTTCTTTTAATATTGGTAACGTAAAACTCTCCTTCAGAGGAATTTAACAACACGTCTGCTTTGGACTCAGGCACACCAGCAATGGCATCTCCAAATACGCCACCAATCACATAACCGACAGCCGCGCCAATAACAGTACCCAAAGGAGGAAAATAGGAGCCAATTTTTGCACCTACAGCAGCTCCTACAGATGCAGTAAAGGCTCCCTCCTGAGTTTTTACCGTATAAATTTGTTTTCCAATTTCCTTGCCAATGTAAGTTGCTACAAAATTTACAGTTATTTCTTTAAACTCTACTTCAGATATATCGAAAGTAACATCTGAATTAACCAAAGAGTCGAGGTAACCTGATACTACCGCTCCACCTACAGAAGACATATATGATGCAATAGGCCCTTCCAGCCCTAGCTCTTCCATTAATTCGGCCATGAGCAGGCTACTAACTGCGCCTATCGCCGCATTCTGCAAATCCAAGCCAAAATTTTCAAAAGCAATATCAACAGCTTCTCCAATCGTTGCATCGGTTACTGCTATCGCAAAGGTATCAGCAATGTTTTCACCGATAGCGGTGAATAAAACGCCTCCTACCGTTTGCGTAAACAAGCTTTCTCCGTCAGTGAGAACTGAAGCCAAGGCTGATCCAAAAATGCCACCCACGCCACTAACATCGAGTAGTGACTCCCCACCAATATCGACAAGCACTTCCGTGCTATGACCTGTCTCATTGATCAGGTGAATATTGCCTTGTTTTACTTTGTAACCACCACTTGTGGTCTGAGAAACGTAATCACCCGTTGGGTTGCCATTTTCGTCATGCTCATAAACCCGCCAACCAGTGACACGCGAATCAGTTGTCACTTGCCCATCTTCGCCGACTGTCTTCACTTCAGCGTATTCATTGACAACATCGTATCTGTCGTAGCCTTCCTTGATAAAGGAACTTAGTTCTGGGAACTCACTCAGCAAGGAATGGCCGTGAAGAGTATCGGCGAACTTTGTAACGAGTAACGAAGGTAGGTGATTACGCATTCTTTCGTCCAGTTCCTGGTTTACTTCAAGCCTAAACTGGTTCATTAATTCTTGCGTTTCTTCATTCATTTCCTGCTGGAGGGTAACGCGCAATTCATCCTGGGATACAACACGGTCTTCAAGAGAGTAGGACGTTAATGCAGTCTGGATTTGCAGACGACCATTCTCATCACGATAAAAAGCAGCATCCTGTCGAGAGGGTAGCCCGCCAGCCGAAGAGACAGGGAAGACCTCGCTACCAACAACAATTACCCGCCCAAGGGACTCATGGTTGTATGCACGAATATATTCTTCCGGTGGTAGAAGTTTATCGGCACCATAACCCTCGTGCACCTGAAACCCATACTCCCCGGGAGAAAGATTTTCTTTTACAACTGCAATAAGGTTTCCAGATTCATCTCTTGCAATACCATAACGTGCCTCTCCTCCGAGGCCGGGCTCCCCCTCATGGAAGCCGAATTCCCATTCAGCACCTGCATATCGCTCTACGGTTTGTGGTGAGTTTGACAAAGCGTTAGCGATTTCCTTCACTGAGGAAAAATGGGTAATACTTTCTAGTGGGTCCTGGTAAAAATTAAGAGCGTCTGCGGCAGTTGTCTCAATTTCAACTGCCCCTTTATCTGAAATACGAACCTCAAGTTCACGTACAACTCTTTTCCCATCGGCATCAACATCGTGGATATCATATGCTTGAGCGCTGGCTAGAAAAGTTTTACTGCCATCAACATCCTCGCCAATACTAATAAAGCTTTCTGGAATCGCCACACCTGCGTCTTCCAAGGCATCGAGCAAGCTTTCATCCAGTGCTATGGTCGTGGCACTCCTTTGCAACAACCTTTTTTCCCCACTAACCGGGTCAATGTAGGATTCTTCTTCCGTTAACCAACTTTCTTGGTTGACTATTAGCCTCCCATCGACAGGCTCACCTTTATAGTCAAAATTAACCTCTAACTCGGCTGCAAGACTAGAGTTTTGGCCTACACCGCCAGTCGCAACATTGTTCGAGCTTGTACCACGTATTTTTCCACCTATAGTATATTCGAGACCTGCAGTTTCAATACCGATTGCATTAAATACTTCCTCCACCGTACCGGTCCACTTTTCCGGTACCGCTACCTCGTCAAAAACAATTGCTACAGTATCCTTTGCGGAAGTGGCTTCAGCTTCAAGCCAGACATGTGGAATTGGCGTTTCTAGCTTTGCTGCAAACACATCATCTTTTAAATTGTGGTTAATGTAACCTACACTATCTAAACCAACGCTATAGTTGGTGACTTCCCAGCTTCCGTCTTCTCCTCTTCGCGCATTTACCGTGGTAACCCCCACTTCCGCATCAATTTCAGTCGCTTGGCCATTTTCTATTGACACATGCTGACCCAGGCCATCAGCTGTAATCACATCGCCGTTCCGTGACACAGAGGTTTCTTGTCCGTTAAGATTAACAGAGGCCCCTCCATTACCATCTTTATCGATATTTACGTCCAATTTGTATTTATCGTTTCCTACTGCCGCACTAGCACCTTCTTCGTCATATTTTAAGGAAGTCTGACCTGAGCTAACCTCTGTCGAAAAAGCGCCGTCCTCATCGACTATAATTTTTATTTTGCTATCGTCTGAACCATATTCAATAGCCAAGTTATTATCATCATCAACATTAATATTGCTATCACCGATCTGCAGCCCATCCAGCCCACTAAAAGATGCCATATTCATCACCCATGTATTTTATTTTCACTTTATACTTGCATACCCATCTGGCAATATCACACAGACACGGAGTTTAGGACCTAGCTAGCTAGCTAACCCTATTTACGAAATCACCGACGAAACCTTTAAGGAACCACCACGGAGCGTACGACTCGCATCCCTTGGGTAGCGCCCCTGTTTCCGCTATAGGTAATCGATCCGTCATTTGCTATCGTTGCTTTCTTTAATTGAAGCTTGTTTAGATTCTTAATTCGGGCGGAACTCCGGCCCCAAACCTTCAACCGAATTGGACCTCGGCTGGTATCTCCACCTTTTAGTATTCGCCGGTCACAATTACCCGAATCTCTTGCCGTTCCGTCGCCAGGCCGTCCTGCATGATCCGTATTCCAGCAATCGTTTGTCCACTCACGGACATTACCGATTGTATCGAACAGGGAGAACCTATTTGGCTTTAACCTTCCAACACTATTAATCAATGGCATCCTATCTCTAACGTCGTCAGGAAAAGCCCTCCATGAATAGGCATACCTAGCATCAAACTCGTCCCCCCAGTAGTAGTCAGTGGTGCTTCCTGCACGAGCAAAATATTCCCATTCAGCTTCGGAAGGCAAACGGTAACCCACGCCTGTGACTGTTGACAGCCACTCCGTATATTTAAGTGCATCAAAGTAATTTACTCTATTCACTGGGTGATCAGGTTTCGCTGGTTCTGGATCTGGCCGGTATGTACAAAATCCGTCTTGCAGGCAGTAAAGATACTCTTGCCAGGTAACCTCATATTGGCCTACGGCTAGTGGGTAAGAGATAGAAATCTTGGTTTGCGGCCGAGCCCTTTTAGAAAGGGCTGTTTTTGACGGAGAACCCATCACAAACTCTCCGGGAGGTACAACGACCATTTTGGGGCAGCGAGGGCAGTCCTGCATCAATTTAAGGTCCAACGCTTTTGTTGCGACTCCAGACCTATCACTGCATCCGATCAAAATTACTATTAACATAGCTAGAGCGAGTTTTTTCATAGGTTTGACCGTGTTTTTAACTATAATTACGCCTCGTACAGTTACTTAAACAGCCCTGCCATTAGAGTTGACACAAATTTCTTCCCGTTTACGAGTCGCCGGGTTTAGCTGCATTAACTTAAAAGATTTTTTTTTGAAATTTGTATTAATCAAGTCTGCAAGAACCTGCTGCTGATGCTTGTTCTCGTCTGTATGAAAGGGAATTACCATTTCGACCAACCATAATTGCCCGCCTTCTTGAACAAGAAGGCCTTTCTCTGCATCGATCTTGGCATTGTTGCCCCAGTCCTCGGGTGCAAGCTTACCGAGATTTCTTAATTTCGCTTCTGACTGCTCATTGAGGTAGCCCCAAAAAACAACGCCTATGGGTTTTTGAGCCGCGTCACGGAATATCTTAAATTGTTGTAAAACCACAGGGGGGTAAACAAGCCACTGAAGGTCGCCTATTTGCAACTTGCTATGCAAGGGACTCTGGCTTAAAAGCCATACAATTTCACCAATGGCACTACCCATGGTGTGCGAAGAAATGGTTTGACTCTGTTTATTGAAATCTTGATCCGCTTCAGACTGTTTGGCGGCGTGAGAGTGATTAGTATTTGCGTTACTGTGTTCCATTAGCGCACACCCCAAGAGGGCTCCTGTTTAGCGATTCCTTAGATGAATATCGCGCCAGACTATACAACAATGTTTTTACCAAGGATAGTAGGGCTATGCAACTTCATACTTTTTTCCTTTTCATTTATTGCACTACCAATCTGAATGTATCAATCCCATAGCCATAAAAACCAATCAAGTTCTGAGTCACAACACCATTTATAATTTTACAGCTTTGATAAAAATCATTGAACGAGCATAGAGCTATCTATTTCGGCTACTTTTATCAGCTTTAGTTCTGGTGCAACTTGGACTACGTTGCCTTTAAGGCCACGATAACCAGATAGGTACTCTGTTACTACGCTTCTATCATAACCCAAATGGCGCAGCCTTCCATCATAATCAACCTCAAAGTTTCCTATGTATGTGATTTGACCAGGAACAATTTCAAAAGAGAATACGTACCCCCTTTGGACATATTTTCTTCTGGACCCGTACCCTAGTATCGACACTTGGGAAAAATAGTAACTTCCGCTAAGTTCAGCCCCAACTGAATATCCCAAAACATTGGGCTTTTCGATGCTTGACTTACCAAAGGAGCCCGTTACGGCGAACTCAGAACTTCGAATGTTCTTACTTGAATCGTATCGTTCATACGAAACCACATATGGCGCCCCTGTACTTTTTATACCAACAACAAATGCACCTTCGCCAGACTTTAGCACATAGTCTTTTGATATCTGATCACTAGTGCAACCCAGGATCAATAATAAAATAAATACCGTTGAGCCCTTAATAAAGATCCCTTTAATAGTTAGAGCAATATTTAAAATCATTATTCATAATGCCTTAAATAGCGAGTTAACCCGCAGCATTTAGGTGCAAGGCGCGCGCAATATCAATGACCCAGAACGTCCGCCGCCTGATCCTTAGCAAAAAGCGGAAGAGCGCTCCATCACCTGCATCGTAAGCCGACTTCCGTATAGCGATAGATGCCACCGTATTGTTAATACAGGTCCGAAATAAATCGATAGCTGTCTTATTTAAGTGTCTTTGTATAGTGAACGACCATAAGTGTTTCTAATTTTTGATCCCCGGCCAAACCCAGCATTTATCAAAACTATTAGCCAGCCGACAATAGGAATAAACCACGCTATACACCACATACCTGACTTCTCTATGTCATGCCAGCGCTTAGTTTGTACAGCTAACGCAGGCCATAAAAGCAGTATAGCGATAACAAGCCTTGCCTCCTCACTAATAACCGGGCCTGAAAACAAAAGAAATGCCATGTAAGGCAGATAAAACATCCAAAATTGTTTTCTGTTTAGCCTACCTTTAAAGCTAAACAGCCAATCCACAAATTCGAGATCACGAGGCTTTTCCAGGTAATAGCCGTCACTTTCACTATTATCCGCAACTACGCTCTCTGGTGTTTTATAAATATCATCTGACTCATCTGACATATGATGATTTTTTCCATTATTTTTCTACACTAAAGGCGGTGACTAACGATTTTCCTGCGAATTCGGGTACCACGCTATTGTGCAACTCGCCTCAAGCAAAAAACATTGATTCCTGCCTTCGCAGGAATGGCTCGGTCGGGATGCCTAGGCAGGGCCATTTTAATCTAGATCTCATCGGGGTTGACCCAGTAAAGTTTGTACTGACCAAGCACAACGGGAGGCATCAACAACCAGTAGAGGTCTTCCAGTTTTAGTTTGCGGTAAACAGGTACACGGCTCATCAACCATACCAGCTCACCAATAACGCTACCCAAAGTACTTGGTGATTGCCTAGACTCTTCAGTGGTACCGGCGGTCCCGTCGTCCACTTGGTTATTTTGATAATGCGAACACTTATTATTCTCTTTTTAATTAGACTCCATTGGCACACCTTTCCCAAAGTTATTTAGAATCACCTTATATCGCTTTTTGCGCCAAACTATACAACAGCAAAATGACCAAATATAGCGCCCAGGAATAAAACCACACTTTATTACAGGAAACTGGTTCATACGCGGGCATTGATTGTTCAATATTCATCCAAAACAAGCCTGTTAGTAGTCTTCTATATCACAAATAGTGAACAGCCAAGCACTGCTGCAAACTGGCGTTCATATCCAGCGTTGTATATATTGGAGAGTGTAAACGCCAAGCCTGAGCGGCTCTTGGCGTTAGCCTAAATAATAAATCTCTAGCAGGAGGCCCTGTGCACCGTAAACCGCTGACTTTGCTACTTTATATTCTGCTCCCCATAGGTATCTGTAGTTGTGGCGGGAGCGGTTCTAACGACAACAACGGCACGATTAGCAACCCCGAAGCTCGCATAACCCCTGCCCCGTCTTTAGCGATAAGCGCGCTCAGTTTTGACGATGAAAAGTTCGCAAGCTGTGTTTCAGAATACGCAAGTGAGCAAAACTGGGTGTCAGTAACTGAGATTACTGAATTGCGCTGCAATCAGAAGAGCATTCGGTCTGCCAGTGGTATAGAACAATTGGAGGCTCTGGAAGTGCTGGACCTAAGCCAAAACCTATTGACCGAAATAGATGTTTCTAAAAATTCAGCGCTAAAAAGACTGTTTGTTGGTAATAACCTGCTAACTGAGGTAGACGTCTCAAAAAACAAGGCGCTAGAGTATTTGACAGCGTATTTCAATAACCTGAGTGATATAGACCTATCTAATAATGCGAAACTAAAATCCCTTTCACTTGGCAAAAATCAGATTAACACCTTAGAGCTTAGCGCAAACACAGCGCTCACCAGTCTGAACCTTTCCGAAAATTCATTTTCTACAATTGATTTATCCAGCAACACAGAACTTACCGTTTTATATCTAAGAGGCAACCAGTTAACATCTCTGGATATCACAAATAACTCGAAGCTGGTTGAACTTTACCTGACTAAAAACCAACTGGAAAGTATTGATTTATCTAACAACCCAGCCCTAGATGTACTCTACATAAACAGCAACCAACTTGTGTTACTGGATATCACTAAAAACACTCAGCTAACCTTCCTGGAAGCTCAGAATAATCAAATAAGTCAATGGAAATTATCGCCAGATAGTAAGCTCATATGGGCGGGCCTTTCAAAAAACAAACTAGGTGATATTGATATAACCGACAACCCTTCACTAGAGGTTTTGATAGCATATGAAAACGACATTACAACGTTCAAAGCGAAAAACTCTGAAATTACTCTATTGAACCTTTCTGATAATAATTTGAAGGAGATAGACCTCTCACAACTACGGTCGCTAACAAGCTTATCCTTAGGCCGAAACCAATTAAGCGAACTGGACATCAAGCCAGCACCGCTATTAGAGTACCTTTCCATTTTGGAGAACAATTTTACTCACATAGATGTATCCGAGCACCCCGAACTTAAATCACTTTCCATCCAAGGAAACCAGGTTGAGCAGATAGACCTAAGCCAAAACATTCACCTAACCTCTCTAAACATTTCGAAAAACAAATTGACAGTCATCGACATTTCGAAAAACACCGCCTTAGAAACGATTAACGTTTCTGACAACCAACTGAGTTCGATAAATATCACCCACCAACGAAGACTAAAAAACCTGAACATTCACCGCAACAAACTATTGGAACTGGACTTAAGCCAGAATACATTTTTAACCTATGTTTCTATCACTGACAACGAAATTAGCGAGCTCAATATCGCAAACAACAGTGCAATTAAAACCTTGTACGCGTCTAGCAACAATCTTACACATCTAGATTTATCAAACAATGCTGAACTGAAAGAATTGGCCCTGGCAAGCAACCAAATAAGTAGTCTGGATATCAGCCCGGCAACAGCATTAACTCACCTGACACTCTATGAAAACTTTTTAACGCGTTTGGAACTAAAACACAATACATCTCTAATTGAACTCGACCTTCGAAACAACTCGATAGAAGACATCAATATTGAAAAAAACAAGTCTCTTACCAGGCTCTCCCTTTCTCGGAACAATATAAGTTCACTGGACATTTCAAACAACCCAACACTACTCTACCTACCTCTCTCTTCCAACGAACTTAGCAGTGTAGATATTAGCAAAAATGTATCATTACGCATGCTGGATTTATACAATAACAATCTGTCAGAGATCGACATCAGCAATAATAAAGGTTTGGTTAATGTCAACTTAACTCAAAATAACCTAAGCCACCTAGATGTTACGGGCAATCAAGAATTAGTAACCCTAAATTGTGGACACAACCAATTAACAGAGATTGACATTTCAAAGAACCCCAACCTCTATCACCTCGAACTTTCAGGCAACCAAATAGCTGAAATAGATGTATCTAGAAATACCGCGCTAACATTTCTTTTCCTGACGGAAAACCAAATAAGCTATCTGGACTTAAGCAACAATCCACTTTTGACTGACCTTAGGGTTTGGGGTAACCCTTTATCTGAAGATGATATTATTTATCCTCAATAAGGAGTCAGTCTGACTAAATATTGCACAACAGCGGCAGTTTATTACATATTTTGTTCAGCTAGAGTTTTAATTACGCAAATTCAGGTCCCCACCGAGCACCCATTACCACTAAAAGAGCGTTGCAAGTTGCAAGCGCTATTAAAGGATAAAGGAATGCTTTGACGGCAAACGAAACTCATCGATGCGATACAGTATTGTGTGGGTGACACAGCCCGAGCCGTAAGCGTCCGGCCATCACCCATTGACCAACGGACTCCAATTGTGCGGCAACAACTCCTCAACAGCACTGGCCCTTTGCGTTGGCAGCCTCTCAAGCACGTCTTTTAAATATGCATAGGGATCATGGCCATTGAGCTTTGCGGATTGAATCAAACTCATGATAGCCGCCGCTCGCTGACCACCGCGAAGTGAACCGGCAAACAACCAGTTTTTGCGTCCCAGAGCCCAGGGGCGTATCTGATTTTCAATCC
>CAJIBL010000672.1_pt1 | contig 19295 bp, 8 predicted proteins | sample 9199351 | NCBI WGS metagenome assembly CAJIBL01 (sample SAMEA7708304, study PRJEB35096) | sediment metagenome | biome: marine neritic benthic zone biome [ENVO:01000025]; feature: sediment [ENVO:00002007]; material: shallow marine sediment [ENVO:03000034] sea grass bed [ENVO_01000059] ...
GGGGTTCCCCGACAATAAGGCCCAAGAGGTCTCTTGTTGCAAATAAATTCAGTTGTAGTAAGCGCAGTATTTGTTGAAAACTAATGGCAACTTGGCTACAAAACTTCAAATACGTTATTAACAAGAGCATTGTGAGTGCAATCCAAATTTGTGTCATAACAGCGTTTGGTGAAGTGCCAAGAAAACTTTTAATTTTCAGGTTCTGCTTTATCGTTTTAAAAAATATTTCAACTTGCCATCGGGCTTTGTATATATCAGCAATCGTTTTGGCCGCCAGTGCAAAGTTATTGGTTAAAAAGTAATAGCGTTTCCCTGTTTCCGGATCTCGATACCCAACTCGGCGTAAAGGTACCGGACAATTTTTAGCCTTTGTTCCATTGAGTTGAATCGTTTGATCGCAGGTTAAACCCGTTGATTTATTCACAGTACGCCGCTCTATAACACTATATTTGGCATTACTCTTAAGTCGAGTAACAAAATAAATATCGTTACAATTCAATTGGTTATACCAAGCGTAGTCAGTATAGGCTCGATCTACAGCGACGATACTGTGCTTGGGAAGCTTCAGTGCTCGTGCGACCTGGATATCGTGGGTTTTACCGTCAGTGATATGTATGAAGGTTGGTAGGTAACCTGAGTGGTCCAACCCGCAATGAAGTTTAATAGCTCCTTTGGTTGATCTGAATTTCGCCCAAGGAAAAGCGGATAAACAAAGATCAATCGTGGTGGAGTCTAAAGAGTACAGTGCGTTATTAAATTTAAATCCGTGTTTGGGTGCCATACTTTGACACCGTTGCAGCAATTTGAAGAAAACCGCCTGATAGAGCGTATAGGGTTGCTGTTCATTGACACGAGCAAGTGTAGATCGGCTTATGGTATTCATGCCGAGATGGTACATGCGCTTAGTTTGCGCGCCAATATTGGCGACAACATCACGAAGGCTAGCTCTTCCGCTTAATTGGGCAACCGACATAGTGACGAATTGGGCCCACCGGGATATTTTTCGAAGTTTTTGCCCCGTATGATGCTGTTTTGCGAGTGGATCAAATTCATGTCTTGGAATATATTTTAGCAATTGTGAGAGAACCGTATTATGATGTGCCAAGGCTTAAGTCTCCTTGTTTTATAGTGCTTGTTTCGCACCATCATTATACTAACTTGTTGAGATTTAAGCCTTTTTTATTTCTGGATGTGGGACAGCAATGAATGTATAAATATAAAAACCATATACTTGTGTACTACATAAAATAGGCAGCAAAAGAGATTATGGGACAGCTATGCAATTACATCTCGAAAGAGCAGGCAAGCATAAAAAGAGGCAGCCCTTTAGTTGTATCCTTTCGCAGTAACTAGCAAACTTTAGTACCACTACTGTTAAAGCACCCGGCTGTACACAGTGCCTGTCTCTCAGTGGCATTTCACAAGGTGATATTTATTTTTATAGATAAGGCTAAAAAAATTCTCAAAAGCGTGTAACCCGTTCACATCATCTCGTTCCATATATGGTTTTCAATTGTATATTTGAAATACTCTCGCTAATATTCGCCGTATCTGAAATCTATCTATTTCGGATGCATTTGCTGTGATAACACTAAGGTATGGTTTTTTTGGGGCGCCAAACAAAACCGCTGGTAGCCACAGTTAACCAAGTCAGCTCAGCTGGAGAACAATAATGAAACTAAATACATCAAAACTTCGTCTGGCTCGTTTAGTGCGGTATTCATGCCTTGCGCTGGGTTTAAGCCTTAGCAGCACGGCGTTTTCCGTTTCGGAACAGCCTCACACATGGGAAAACATTCGAATAGATGGTGGTGGCTATGTGCCGGGTATCATCTTCAACCAAACTGAACCTAACCTCATCTACGCCCGCACTGATATTGGCGGTGCTTACCGTTGGAATGAGTCAGAGCAAAACTGGACACCTCTACTCGATTGGGTCGGATGGGATAACTGGGGTTGGAACGGTGTGTTGAGCCTTGCCACAGACCCTGTAGATACTGACCGCGTATATGCTGCAGTAGGAATGTATACTAACAGCTGGGACCCTAACAACGGCGCTATTATTCGCTCTGCGGACAGAGGCGAAAACTGGCAAGTAAGTGAGCTGCCATTCAAAGTTGGCGGCAACATGGTTGGTCGCGGCATGGGCGAGCGCTTACGGGTTGACCCTAACGATAACAGCATTGTGTATTTCGGCGCGGAACTGGGTGAAGGCTTATGGCGCTCAACTGACTACGGCGTTACCTGGAGTGAGGTATCCAACTTTCCCAACCCCGGTACATACGTTCAGGATCCCGACGACGAGTGGGATTACCTGAATAAAATACAGGGCGTGGTGTGGGTTGCATTTGACAAGAATTCCGGCTCAGCCGGTTCTGGTTCCGACCGTATCTTCGTCGGTGTTGCAGACGTCACCGAGTCACTTTACCAGAGCCTTGATGGCGGCCAGACCTGGGAAGCCATTCCAGGCGCGCCTTCCGGCTATATTCCTCGTAAAGCCGTTGTCGACCATGAAAATAATTATCTCTATGTTGCTACCGCCAATACTGGCGGACCATACGACGGAGATAAAGGTGACGTTTGGCGTTACGACATGAGCACAGGCCAGTGGCTGGACATTACGCCGCTTACTGGCGATGATCTGTATTTCGGTTATACGGGCCTCACCATAGACCGACAGAACCCGGGTACCATTATGGTAGCCTCAGGTGTTTCCTGGTGGCCGGACATGATTATGTTCCGCTCCAACGACAGCGGTGAAACCTGGACCCGCAACTGGGACTGGGCCTCCTATCCTGAACGTAACCTTCGCTATGAAATGGACATCAGTTCCGCCCCCTGGTATGGCGCCATGCCTGCTCCCCAGGCACCGGAAGCCAACCCAAAAATGGGCTTTATGAACGACTCGGTAGAAATTGACCCCTTCAATTCTGACCGTTTCATGTACGGCACAGGAGGCACAATCTACGGCACCAACAACTTGGGCAACTGGGATGATCAGGTCGCTAAAGTTATTATTCAGCCGATGGTCCGAGGCCTTGAAGAGACCGCCGTACAGGACCTGGCAAGCCCACCCGAAGGTGCGCATCTCTATTCTGCGCTGGGCGACGTAGGTGGCTTCATTCATAAGGACTTTGACGTAACGCCTGATGCCATGTACCTGACGCCCTATCATGGTACAAGTAAAGGTATTGATTTTGCCGAGCTGAAGCCTTCAACAATGGTTCGCGTCGGCGAGTTCGTTGGTGATACTCCAGACAACTTTAAATACATCGGTATTACCACTACCGCTGGTGAAAACTGGTGGGAAGGGGCCAACGCAGGATCACCAACTGCAGCCGGTACCGTTGCCATGGCAGCCGACGGCGGCAGCATCTTGTGGAGTCCCGGTGGTTCAAGCGTTCACTACTCCTCCACATTCGGCTCAACCTGGGTCGCATCAACTGGCGTTCCGGCAGAAGCAAAAGTTGAATCAGACCGGGTTAATCCCAAGCGTTTCTATGCCTGGAAAGACGGTACTTTTTACTACTCCAATGACGGTGGTGCCAGCTTTACAGCGTCGGATGTAGAGATTCTGCCTGAAGGTGGCCATCTGAACTTCAAACTGGCTCCAGGCCATGAAGGTGACATCTGGCTTGCGGGCGGATCTGAAGGCGCTGAGAAATATGGGCTGTATCGTTCAAAAGACGGTGGTGTTACATGGACTCGCTTCGATAACGTTGAAGAAGCTGACAATATTGGCCTTGGTAAAGCTGCCCCTGGTGCTGACTACCATGCTATCTATATCGTTGCTCAAATAGACGGTGTGCGCGGCGTGTTCCGCTCCGACGACGAAGGCGCCAACTGGGCCCGTATTAACGACGACGCTCACCAGTTTGGCAACATGGGTGAAGCGATTACCGGTGACCCCCGTATCTATGGCCGGGTGTACCTGGGTACTAATGGCCGGGGTGTGATGTATGCCGACCCTGCCGGCAGCTCGGGTTCTACAACCTCCAGCTCCAGCTCTTCAAGCAGCAGCTCGTCCAGTTCATCAAGCAGTTCCTCAAGCTCGAGCAGCAGCTCTTCCGGTTCGACCACCAGCTCATCAAGTTCCAGCTCCTCCAGCAGCACAAGCTCCTCGTCCAGTTCGTCTTCAAGCAGCTCAAGTTCCTCCAGCTCAAGCTCATCCTCTTCAAGCTCTTCAAGCGGCAGTGGCGTTGGTTGTGATGGTGCGAATGTCTACCCCAATTGGACATCGAAAGATTGGGAAGGCGGCGACTACAATCACGCTACAGCCGGTGATGAAATCGTTCATGAAGGCGTTCTATACCGTGCAAACTGGTACACCACTGCAGAACCAGGTACAGACTACTCCTGGACCAATATTGGCAATTGCGGAAGCAGCTCTTCCAGTTCATCCAGCAGCTCTTCAAGCAGCTCAAGCTCTTCTGGTTCAACGAGTTCTTCATCGAGTTCATCCTCAAGCAGCTCGTCCAGCAGCTCAAGCAGTTCTTCCAGTAGCTCAAGCAGCTCCAGCTCGTCTTCCAGTTCCGGCGGAAGTGACGAAGTAACGGCGTCTATAGAGCTGAGTAACGATTGGGGCGGCGGTTACTGCGGCACCATCGTTGTTGAAAACGGCAGCAGCGCAGCCGTTACCTGGGAAGTTGACCTGAGCATTGAAGGGCAAGTTACCAATTTGTGGAACGGCGTCTATAGCCAATCAGGCTCTACACTCACCGTCTCCGGTCTCGGCTGGAATGGCACCTTGCAACCAGGGCAGTCTGACTCTTCTATCGGCTTCTGTGCTGATAAATAATCCGCTGCGTTCAGCTTAACGCGCTGAACCCATGCCCCTCAAGCCCACTAAAGCCAGCCTCGTGCTGGCTTTTTTTTGCCTTCGACTGCACAATCCCTAGTAACCTGTTGAGGCATACAAAAGCATTAAAGTCTGAATGACCATTTCTCGTTGTACAAAGCAATAAAAATACCCTAAGCTATCACCGATAAAATCGATTCCGTATGTAAAAAGCACAAATACAAGTAGCCAAAGCGCCAAATATACAGCTTGAATAACCAATAACGAGAGTTACATGTTTAATAAACAATCCGCTTTTCTTTTCTTTCTTTTAAGCCTCTGTTTCAACGCAACGGCACAATTGCCTGAGCTGGTTAGCAACAATGGCAAGCACGCGTTGATGGTTGACGGCGAGCCCTATTTGATTCTGGGGGCGCAAACGAACAACTCCAGCAACTACCCCGCTGCACTCAAGCAGGTGTGGCCGACGGTTAAACAGATTCATGCGAACACGCTGGAAATAAATGTTGCCTGGGAGCAGGTGGAAGCAAAAGAAGGAGAGTTCGATTTCTCATTTATCGACACTCTTATTAAAGAAGCGAGACAAGAGGACATTCGCTTAATTCTACTCTGGTTCGCCACCTGGAAAAACAATGCGCCCCACTATGCCCCTGCCTGGGTAAAACTGGACGACAAACGCTTTCCGCGTGTACATAAAAAAGATGGCTCTACCTTAAATTCCCTGTCACCCATTCATGATTCAACTCTGCAGGCCGATAAAAAAGCCTTCGTCGAGCTGATGAAGCACCTCAAGAAAGTCGACAAAAAGCACACTGTGATCATGGTGCAGGTGCAAAATGAAGTGGGCACCTATGGCGCTGCCAGAGATTACTCAGAAGCAGCTGAAAAGCTTTTCCAAGCGCAAGTACCCTCCGGCCTGCAGAAAGCCTTAGCGACCAAAACCGGTAGCTGGCCTGAAGTTTTTGCTGAAAATGCAGATGAGTTTTTCCACGCCTATCACATTGCGCGTTATTGCAATGAAATTGCAGAAGCCGGAAAGGCTATTCTGCCGCTGCCGATGAATGTAAACGTTGCACTGAGAAACCCTTTTGATCCGGGTAAGGCAGGCCAGTATTCCAGTGGCGGCCCTACCGACAACACCCTTCATATCTGGAAAGCCGCCGCGCCGTCTATTGATATGATCTCACCCGATATCTATTTTCGCGATTACAAAACCGTTACCAAAGTGCTGGATATCTACTCCCGACCGGACAACCCCCTGTTTGTTGCAGAAATTGGCAACGCCCAACCCTTTGCGCGCTATTTTTTCGAAACAATGGGGCAGCAGGGCATTGGCTTTGCGCCCTTTGGCATGGATACTACCGGGTATAGCAACTACCCTCTTGGCGCCAAAGACTACAGTGCAGAAACCTTTGCGGTATTTGGCGAAATTTATGAGTTAATGGCCCCGTGGGCAAGAGTTTGGGCTAAGCTGAGTTTTGAAAATGAAACGTGGGGCGTTGCAGAACCCATCGACACATCAGAGAGCCTGGAAGTCTGGAATGCAAAAATCACCGCGGCAACAGAATCGGAGAAAAAGGAACGTGCAGCAAAGCTAACACAAACGCTGGATTTAGGGCTCTGGAATGCCGAGGTAAGCTACGGGCGCCCGATGTTCTGGATAGACCCACCGAAGGGCAATAACCCCGCGTCCGGTGGTGCGCTCATCGCCAAACTCTCCGACAATGAGTTCCTGCTAACTGGCCTGCGTTCACGCGTGACATTTAGCACATCCGATGAGCTTAAAGGTAAACGGTATATGATAGAGCGTGTTGATGAAGGCCACTTTAATACCAAAGGCGAATGGGTGTTTGAGCGGGTCTGGAATGGCGACCAAACCGATTGGGGACTTAACTTTGACCACCAGCATCATTTGTTAAAAGTTAAAATGGCTGCTTATTAACCCGGCACAATATTATTAACCTGGCAATCAAATAAATGATCCTTACTTGTTTGATTGTCGCCCTTAAAACACTGGCACAACTGTGCGAAGTAGCTTGTGTTTCAAGGGCTCGCGCCGAACTTTGTTCGGCGGAGGTACTTCCATGTACCTCATTAACCCTGCATATAAAACATCGCCGGGTTAATAATAAAAGCAAAACCAAGATAAAAAAATATTTCAACCATTAAGGTAATAACAATGAAACAACTGTTAGCAATCTTACTTGCATACCTGTTTGTCATCTCCTGTTCGAAACAATCGGCACAACCGGAAGAGCAGGCAGGTTCAGACAATTACGCCAAAGTAGAACACGGCATTCTCGTTGCACCAACGGCAGGAAACGCCAAGGCGATTCGACTGCAGGTTTACGCGGACAACATTATCCGCTTCACCTCTTCTGCAACAGAAAGTATTTCTCGCCCGGAAAGCATTATGGTCACCGCGAAACCCGGTAATGCAGAATACACGGTCACCGAAAAAGAAAGCACACTGGTATTGAAAACTTCCGCCATGAGCGCTGAAGTCAGCTTGGCCGATGGTAGCACCACCTTTTTTGACAAGGCCGGAAAGCCCCTTGCAAAACCCTTGAACAGCGGCGAGTTTGCTCCAGTTACCAAGGACCCTAACGGCGCAAAACCCGGTTCCTATGCCTTGCAACAAAGCTTTGAGCGGACCAATGAGGAAGCCTTGTACGGTCTGGGCCAGCATCAGAATGGTGAAGTTAATCTGGCTGGAGAGAACCTTTACCTTACAACCTACAACCTCGTTATCACCATCCCCTACCTTATTTCCAGCAATAACTACGGAATTTTATGGGACAACAATGCCGATTCGCGCTTTGGTACGCCCACAGAACCGAAAGTTCTCGCTGACAATTTCACCTTATACGACACCACTGGCAAAGAAGGTGGCTTAACGGCGCGCTATTACGATGGCGATACCCTGTTACTCGAACGCGTGGAAAAAGACTTGAATTATCAGTTCCTCAGCAACAATAGCAATCGTGAAATTCCGATGCCCGAACAAACAAAAGATGCGAAAAACCTTCGCATTGAGTGGCTCGGCAGCTTCAGCAGCGCTTCCTCAGGTGATTACGAGTTATTAATGTATTCCAGTGGCTATGCAAAATTAAGTGTCGACGGTGAGGATCTGCTCGACAGATGGCGAATGAACTGGAACCCCTGGTACCACAATTTAAAAGTTGCTATGAAAGCCGGCGAGCAAAAAAAGATCAAAGTTGACTGGACGCCTCAGGGTGGCTATTTCCGCATGTTAAGCCATGCGCCTACAAAGGAGTCGGCCGGCGAGCAAATTACTTTCCATTCGGATACGGGTAAAGCGGTGGATTACTACGTGGTTGCGGGGGAAAAGGCAGATGATCTTATCAGTGGCTACCGCCAGCTAACCGGTAAGGCCGTTATGTTGCCACGCTGGGCTTACGGTTTTTGGCAAAGCCGCGAGCGTTACAAATCCCAGGATGAATTGTTAGGTGCATTAAAAGAATATCGTGATCGTAAAATACCGATCGATAATATTGTGCTCGACTGGTCCTACTGGCCTGTTGATGCATGGGGCAGTCACGACTTTGACTCCGAGTTTTTCCCCAACCCGAAAGCGATGGTGGACGAGGTTCACAACAACAACGCGCAAATAATGATTTCTGTCTGGCCCAAGTTTTACCCCACTACAGAAAACTACAAAGAGCTCAATGCCAAAGGTTATATGCTCAACAGAAACATCGAAGTTGGTAACCTGGACTGGATTGGCCCCGGCTATCTGAATGCTTTCTACGACGCCTACAACCCGGAAGCACGACAAATGTACTGGGACCAGTTGCACAAAAAGATCAACGTCCATGGTTTTGACGCCTGGTGGCTCGATGCTGTCGAACCCGACTTGCATTCCAATGTAAGCTGGGATCAGCGAAAAGAATTTATGACTCCGAACTACCTCGGCAACGGCGCAGAGGTATTTAATGCCTATGCAGTACCTCATGCAGAAACGGTGTATATAAATGATCGCCAGAGTGCGCCGGACACACGGGTATTTATTCTCACCCGTTCCGGTTTTGGCGGTATCCAGCGCACGGCTTCAGCTATCTGGAGTGGCGATACGGTTAGCCGCTGGTCTAACCTGCGAGAGCAGATTGCTGCCGGTATTAATACTGCTATGGCGGGCATGCCTAACTGGACCCTGGACATAGGCGGTTTCACACCAGAAGACCGCTTCCGCAGCAATAAGGGTGAATTCGTAGGCCCATACACCGACCTTGCCAAAGATCAGGTGCCCGAGTGGCAGGAACTGAATACACGCTGGTACCAGTTCGGAGCCTTCCTTCCGCTGTACCGTGCGCATGGTCAGAACCCCTATCGTGAAATATATAACATCGCGGCAGAAGGCTCAGAAAGCTACCAGAGCATGGTTTGGTATACCAGGCTCCGTTATCGCCTGATGCCCTACATCTACTCAATAGCCGGTGACATGTATCACAAGGATGCAACCTTGATGAGAGGCCTTGCGATGGACTTTGCGAGTGATGTGAAGGCGCGCAATGTTAACGACCAATACATGTTTGGCCCTGCCTTTCTGGTTAACCCGATTTATGAAATGGGCGCCCGCTCCCGCGACGTTTATCTGCCGCAAAGCGCTGCCTGGTACGATTTCTATACAGGCAAGAAATACCAGGGTGGACAGCACATCAGCGCTGATGCCCCCTACTCTCGTATACCGCTGTTTGTTAAAGCTGGCGCACTTGTTGTTACCGGGCCTGAAGCACAATACGCTGATGCTACTGCAAATGGCGACTTGACCGTCACCGTTTATACTGGTGCCGACGGCATGTTTGAACTTTACGAAGATGATGGCCGAAGCTATGAATATGAAAATGGAGCTTGGTCTCGTATACCGCTGAGCTATGACGACAGTACCGGCACTTTGACCGTTGGCCAGCGTAAAGGCCAATTCAAGGGCATGGCAGCTAAACGCAAGATCAATGTGCGGTGGATTAGCGACATCACCCCGGACGCTGATGATTTTGCCAAAAATATCAGCAGCACCAGCAGCTACGATGGCTCGCCCATAAGTATTACTAAACCTTAAGCCTCTGCGAAGCGCCCTTAAATAAGGGCTTTCCGATTATAACGCGCGACAGATAGCTCAGCCCGATCTATCTGTCGCCGGGGTCGCTAGCTTCAGAGCGTGTAAGCGGCCGTTTCTTGCTTCTTCAATACGCACTTTGTACACTCCTAATAACTTATTATTAAAAAATATAGATTTCCGTAAACTATTTTGCTGAGAAACGGAGGCGTGGGATCGAAATAAACTCACTTTGGTGCAGACATGAGCCCGGTATTTGCCACTGCTACAGGCCGCAAGTGCGTCCCTGTAAGCGCTACACCAGCATCCATAGCGAAGGTAGCAGTAACAAACACCCAAGCCATGTGTTCATAGATTGTGGGGCAGCAATGATAATCAATAATAGTTGTACATATCAGTATTAAGCTTTAGCCGCAAAGGTTTTTGAATATGAGCAAGAACAATGAAAATAAAGAGGTAGAGGAAGAGCGCCGATATAAAGCGCCGGCACTGGCCAAAGGACTCGATATACTTGAGTTGCTCGCTCACGAAAATTCCCCCTTGACCAGCTCGCAGATGGCATCAAAGTTAGGCCGGTCGATCAGTGAGCTTTTTAGAATGGTAATTACCCTTGAAGAAAGGGGTTACATCGTTCAGGAAAAAGAGGGTTACACTCTCACCAATAAGCTCTTTTCTCTGGGCCTCGCTCAGAGCCATATCCGAAACCTGATTGATGCCTCACTTTCAGAAATGAAAGCGCTGGCAAAAAAGGTGGGGCAATCCTGCCACCTCACCGTGCGATCCAATGATCAAATTGTGGTGGTGTCCCGTATCGAAAACCCACGGGACCTGGGCTTTTCGGTGAGAATTGGCTACAGAAGGCCTATTGTCGAGTCGAGCTCAGGTGCCATACTGTCGGCGTTTTTACCTGAATCAGAACGCCTGGAACTTATTTCGTCCTTGATTGGTGAAAACAGCGAACGGGTGGAAACGGATTTTCATGAACGCGTTGCCATGGCCCTGAAGCAAGGCTATATCATCCGCGCCAGTGACTTTGTTGAGGGCGTTACTGATATCTCTGTGCCGGTATACCGCAACGACAGTGTCGTTGCCGCCTTAACTGTACCCCATGTTCACTGTGTACCTGTCGTCTGTAGCATAGATGAAACCCGCCGGGCGGTGCTGGAGAGCAGCAAGAACATCAGCTATATCCTGCAGGGAAAAATCGATAAATAACAGATCCACCTTACCCGGAGTCGCTTAATGTCGTTCGCGCGCAATTGGCAGTTAGCACCGGAGCGGCCCATAAGTGCGCTCGGCTTTGGTTGTGCCTCTATAGGCAATTTGTACCAGGCCATCGACGACAACACTGCCCTGGAGGCTGTTAAAACGGCACTTGCTAAAGGCATCAATTTTTTTGATACGGCACCCTACTACGGCTTTGGCCTCAGCGAAAAACGGCTGGGCCTGGCACTCAACAATCAGCAAAAACCCTTCATATCGACTAAAGTCGGCAGGTTGCTGGAACCCGCAGAGCCTGGTGCAAATGTGAGAGAAGGCTTTTGCAGCCCCGAACCCTTTAAACCTGTTTTTGACTACAGTTACGACGGCATCATGCGCTCTGTAGAGTCCAGCCTGCAGCGCCTTGGTGTAGAGCATATTGACCTCCTGCTGGCTCACGATCTCGGCGAAGTTACACACAAAGGGCAGCATTCGATCATTTTCCGCTCTTTTGTCGACAGCGGCTACAAAGCCATGAATGAGCTCAAAGAAGCTGGTGTGGTTGGAGCAATAGGAATCGGCGCAAAAGAGTGTGAGGTCTTCGCTGCTGCTGCAGAAGCCCTTCCGTTTGATTGTTTTATGATCGCAGGCCGATATACCTTGCTCGATTGCAGCGCCAATGAACTGCTATTTCCGATTTGCGAAGAAAAAAACATCAAGGTGATACTGGCGGGCCCTTACAATTCAGGCATCCTGGCCACAGGAGCAAATACCCGCGCCACAAAACACTACGAGTACAGCACCGCCCCAGCGCATATTGTTCAGCGGGTGCAAAAAATAGAAGACCTGTGTGCACAGTTCAATGTTGCACTTCAAGCGGCCGCGCTGCAATTCCCCATCGCCCACCCTCTAGTCTCGTGCGTGCTTGCCGGTTTTGCCAATGCCAAAGAGGTAGAACAGGCAAAGATGTTTTCTGCGCAGTCCATACCCTGCGAGTTTTGGCATGCACTCAAGGAACGACGTTTGATAGCACCTGAACTGCCTGTTCCAGAAGCGAGCAACAAAAACTAAACTACGTATTGACCCAGCGCATTAGAAATTGAATAATCGCGCCCTATGTGGCGCAATAAAATCAGTAAATATTCTATTGTTATCTTCCTCGCACTTTATGTGTCGGGGCAGGTGGCTATGGCTGATCATTACCTGCACCACGATCATTCCGAGATGTGCAAGGTGTGTGTCAGTTACGGACAGCCCGTTGCCAGCTGCAACAATGAAATTGTTATCGTTGTTGAATCGGGCTCAACGCCACATACCGTTCACCCTATCCCTACTCCTTTTACGCGCTTGTATTCCCCTGCTCTACAACGGGCGCCACCTGTACACACCTGATACCCATAAACGCTTAAGCCATTAACACGGTTTGTTGTGCATTATTGCTGTGCCAAAAATTCTTTTTCTGCCGTGGCGTTGAAGAAAACCAGCTTTGGTGCACAGACATGAATCCGGTATTTACCACTGTTACACGCTACAAGTAGCTCGCTGCTGCGAAGGTTGCAGTAACAAGCACCGAATCCATGTGCTCATTCATTGTGCTACAGCAATGATTGCGTTTATTTGTATCAAACAACTATTTCACCGCTTTCATGCAACATTTAAAGATGGGTATCTGAACACTTAAGTCTGCCGGTGGCTGTTCTTTTGCTTGCATGATTCACTGGCCCGGCAATTTTTTTCAGTATGCACAGGTGTAAAGCGCAAAGACATTCACCAGGTAAAGAACGTCGCAGGGTGAATAAAAACTTAAGAAGTTGTCCCATAAACACTATTTTGCTGATAAACGGAAAATTCCGGTTTTATTGGCTTGAAGTCAACTCGCTTTGGTGCAGACATGAACCCTACGTTTGCCACTGCATACGCTGTAGGCACCTCCTTGCTGGAGATGGTCACAGCAATAAACACCGAAGCCATGTATTCAATTTTGTGGGGCAGCAATGAAAACCTATTTAGTTACCGGCAATTTATTTGACCATTGGAGTAACACATGAAGTACAAAGCACTGGCGCTGGCAATAGCGCTCGTAACAGCTAATTCACACGCCCTTGAAGGTAAAGTTGTCAATACTCGGGGCGAAGCACTTTCAGGCGTCAAAATAAAAACAACATCGTCCCGAGAAGAAGTTTATACCGATGAAAATGGCACCTTTGAAATAAGCGATGATGCCGATGAGCTGCACATCACTGCACCGGGGTACAGCCACAAGGTTATCCATATGCATGAACACAATGAGCAGGCTCTGGTGATTAAGTTGTCTGCTTCCGTTATTGAACAGGTGGATGTCATCGGCCTGCCAATCCACGCGTCTGTTGTTGAATCGGCATTACCCGTTGCGGTAGTAAGTGGCGAAGCTTTGCGAAATCAGCAGGCCGCAACCCTGGGTGATACGCTTGCGCGCCAACCGGGCATTAACACCAACTTTCACGGCAATGTAGCCAGCACACCTGTTATTCGCGGCCTGAGTGGTCCACGGGTATTGATCACGCAAAACAGTCTGGATGTGAGCGATGTTTCCCGCGTGGGCCCAGACCACGCAGTAACGTCGGAAGTCTCTACCGCTCAGCAGGTAGAAATCCTGCGAGGGCCTGCAACCTTATTCTACGGTAGCGGTGCCATAGGCGGTGTGGTTAACGTAGTTGATCAGCGCGTGCCAAAAGATTCTGAAACACAAGGCGAAGTGATCTTAAGTCACGACACGGTTAACAGCCAGAATCTCGCCTCATTTAATGGCCGAACAGGCACGGAGGCCTGGGCGTTTTATGCCGACGGTTTTTGGCGCGATGCCGACGACTACACAGTGCCCGTTGCAGCGGAAAAAGAAGAGCACGATCACGAGGACGACCACCAACAAGAACATGACGATGAAAAGGTGGTAGCCAACAGCGCAGAAGAATCCAGCGGTTTTACCCTGGGCACCAGTTTTCTCACCGATAACGGCTATGTGGGCGTAGCAGCAGAGAGGCTGGACCGCGAATACGGTGTTCCCGGGCACAGCCATGAAGATGAAGGTGAAGCCGGGGTCTATGCCGACCTTGAGCAAGAGCGCTACCAACTGCAAAGTGAATTCAATATTGATTCAGCCTGGCTCAGGGCAATTAATACACGGGCGGCCTACACCGATTACACGCATGCTGAAATTGAAAATGGCGAGGTAGGCACTGCTTTTTTCAATACCACATCTGAACTGCGGGTGGATCTTTTTCATCAGGAATGGGCCCATTGGAAAGGTGGCTTGAACCTCCACTACAAAAAAAGCGAGTTTTCTGCAGCAGGTGAAGAGGCTTTTACACCACCTTCAGAATCCGAAACCCTTGCCCTGGCGCTGATGGAAGAAAAGCACATAGGTAATGTGTTACTGCAATTCGGTGCCAGAGCCGAGCAGGTAACGATCACCGCAGACAATGTACTGCTTCCCCCGCTTGAGGTTCACGGGCACGACGAAAGTGAAACGGAAGAGCATGAGGATCACGAGGAACACGATGAAAGTACACAAGTATTTGCCGTTGAGCACGATTTTACCCCTGTAAGCCTTTCCCTTGGCGCCGTTTGGGATTTTACCGAGGGCTATAATATCGGGCTTGCCTTATCTCATGCTGAACGCGCACCGTCGGCTGCCGAGCTTTTATCTTTTGGCCCGCACATTGGCTCCGGGGCATACGAGATCGGTGCTCTTTTTGATTTGCATGAAGAGGGTGACGAGATTCATTTTGAACTCAGCGATACCGAGATTACGCTGGAAAAATCCAACAATATTGACTTGACCTTTCGCAAACACGAAGGCGACTTAGGCATTATCCTTAACGCTTTCTTCAATAAAGTGGATGACTATTATTATCAGCAAGCGACCGGTTATTTTGCTGAAAGTGGTCACGATCACGAAGATGCACACGAACACGAAGAGGAGCACGAAGAAGAGGAATATGAAGAAGAGCAACACGAAGAAGATAGCCATGAAGGTGAGCTGCCTATTTATCTGTTTACCCATGGCGACGCCGAATTTTACGGGCTGGAAGCGCAGCTGATATGGCAGCTTAACAGCAATTGGAAAACCAGCGTATTCTCAGATTTCGTTCACTCCGAACTCAGCGACGGTACTTACCTGCCCAGAACGCCACCTTTGCGTTTTGGCGCTGATATCGATTTCACCAGCGAGCATTTCTCTGCCAACCTTAACTGGACCCACTACGCCGAGCAGGACAAAGTTGCAGAGCTGGAAACAAGCACCGACGCCTACGACTGGCTTGGCGCTTCTGTCACTTACAACCTCCCCTTCGAATCCATCGATCTGGCGCTATTTGTCAAGGCAGAAAACCTCACCGATACCGAAGCACGGGTACACACCTCGTTTATTAAAGATCTCGCACCACGTCCCGGCCGCAATTTTAGCCTGGGTTTACGCGGGTCGTTCTAAGTAGCCAAGGTAATAAATGAGAACAGCATTTTGAGGACTATCATGAAACTATTTTTTATTAAGAAAACCTTATTATCACTCCTGCTCTTCCCTATTGCCGCTTTAACGGCTTGTGGTGATGCAAAAACAACGATCAATGAAAAAGAGCCCATCACTGCCGACGATCACGACCATGATCACAGTGGTGAACCTGGCGCTACTTCGCCAGGGCGCTTAGTCATTGTAAATACTGCTAACACCGAAGCCGAAGTCTATGATTTAGATGACGGCGACTTGCTGTCCACCGTCACGCTCGATGCCCTTCCCAGTGCAGTTTATGCTACCGGCGGCTATCGCTTCGCAGCGTTAATTGAACGTAGTGAAGACAAGGTCAGTTTTATTGACGGCGGCCTGTGGCAGGAGCCCCATGACGATCATTTCGATCTTGTTACAAGCACGCCAGCCTTATCTAACTTCAGTTTAACGGGCAGCCGACCAACACATTTTGTACACCATGAGGGGCAGGTTGCGCTGTTTTTGGATGGAGACGCCGCAAGCAGTGCCAACGCAGGCATCCAGGTTTTTGACGATCATATGATTGAAGAAGGCGAAACGCCCTTGACTGTAGACTTTTCAATGCCTATGCACGGTGTCGCGGAGCCTCGCGGTGAATACCTTATAACAAGCCTCCGTCGTGACGATACACAGAGCACATCGACCAATTTCGTTCTACCCGACCAAGTTGCTGTGTACCACTTGCATGATGGAAGTTATGAGCTTGACCAAACCTTTACCGCCACTTGCCCGGACCTACACGGCGCCGCGCAAAATGAAACACATATCATTTTTGGTTGCAGCGACGGCGTACTGCTAATAACAGATGGCGGCAATGGCGATTTCAGCGCAGTAAAAATGGCCAACTCTGATGAGCTGGCAGCAGGGCTGCGTATCGGCTCCATCTGGGGGCATCACGAGAGTGCACAGTTCATAGCGCAGGCCAGCGCTCGTGGAAGTAACGAAATTCAGTTCTTTGTCATTGATCCTGCAGAAAATGAAATGGAACTCATCGACTGGCAAGCAATGCCAAATGCGGCTCCTGTTGCCCGGGGCTTTGCTTATGAGGCAGAACAATTTGTAATTTTGGATGATCAAGGTTATTTGAGCATTCTTGAGCCCCACCAGGAAGGTGAGCACACCCATTGGGAATTCGGCGACCGTCTGGATTTTACCGAAGCAGACCTCAGCACCATGCCGGAAGGGATGAAGTTTTCAATGACTCTTGCGCCAAATGGCCACAAAGCCTACATTGCAGACCCCATTGAGCAGCATGTATTAACGGTGGACCTGGATTTATTACAAGTTGAGGGCGAAAACATTGAACTCGATTACGCACCTTCTATGATCACCTGGCTGGGCATCGCCGACACGCACGACCATCATTAACTTGGCAATATTATTGTTAAGTTAGTAGACGGCGCATGGAAGCGCCGCTATTGCCAAGGCAATGTAAGCCCTAGAAATACCCGTAAATTCAAGCATTTACGCCAGCATTTCAAGGGCGCGCAATTAAATAGATAGGGCTAATCTATTTATTTGCCGTGTTAAAAGCCCAGACAGAACTATTCTCGCGCCATAAGATGCCATCGTGGTAGAGCCACCGGTTACCCGGTGGACCCCACGCAGATCCGGACGTGCAGTTTTCCCGCATCCGGCTCCTCAGTTATATTCAAATCCGTGCACCTCAAATTCCCTATCATTATTTCATCCCAGTACTTACTCGTGAGGCAATCTCTATTCCTCTTACATAGGTTAGATTGACAAAATCAGGTCTACGCGCCTGTATCAATTTTCCTGTAAGAACTGCATATAACTGCCTACCCCTTCCCCATGTATATGGCTTTCCCATACTCAGAGTACTATGAGTAGGTCTGACTTCCCACCGGCATCGTTCGCCTCACCCTACGGCTCAGCAGCCCTACCTCAGTCATCGACTTCATGATGACCAGGACCTGCATGGGATCTCCCAAGTTCCTGGTGCTCCTCTTCATACGTGCCATGGCTTGAGAACTCCGCTTGCCCTCCACAATCTCACCATTTGCGATTGCTTTGTGTTGGCTTCAAGTGCGTTACAACTCTGGCCGAACAAGAACTTACATTTCGAAGCGATACCAGCACTTAAGGGAACACGGTTTCCCCTACGGCCTGCATGATTCTCTGTGAACGCTTCACCCATTTTGTTCGCAGGTTAAGGAAAGCTCTTGCGATCCCCCGCTCCGCCATAGGCGCATCACTCGATACGGGTGGCTGGTTAAGCCTTGCCCGACAGGGACTTGCACCCTGCAAGGTACACCAAGCTGCGCTTGGCGCACTAACACCCCGGCGCATTGCAGCGCATTGGCGACAGGACTGATTATGTGATTTCTGCATTTTGTTAATGGAAGGTGGCCATAGGCCCCTTCCCTTTAACACCAATTTTGGCCCCGCTACAATTTGTTTCACGCACTCCAGCCTTTCACATTTACAATTCCGCATAACGCCCGATAGCTGCAGCGGTAGCCAAAAAACGGCTGTGCCGCTAGAATCTGCGGGTTTACATCATAAATCTGAGAGGTTTACCGGGGTTTGGGAGCATATCTAGTGCATTGTGTAGCAGTTTTTCCCAAGGAATTGGGGCCGATCCGCGAATATTCAGGCCTTGACGGCTTTTTATTATGAAATTGAAAGAAATACCAGGAGCACTACTCACACAATTCTCTCTGGCGACCTTGTCTACACGGCAATTGCTCTGCACGGATCGCAAAAGAGTGCAGGTTATCGTCTCGCTTACGACGATACCCTCTCGCCTGGGCTACGTTCACCTGGCAATCAGAAGCCTGCTCAGACAATCTGTACTGCCCGAAAAAATCATTCTCTGGCTGAATGTTGACCTGATACAGGCTGTGCCCCAAAAGTTGTCACAGCTGCAGGGCGATCTCTTCGAAATCCGGCGTTCGCCTCTGAAGTGCTCTCACCGCAAACTGGTACATTCGCTGGACGCCTTCCCGGAAAAAGTCATCGTAACCTGCGATGACGACGGCATGTATGAGCAAAAATGGCTCGAAAATCTGTACAACGAACACCTAGAGCACCCCACTGAAATCATCACTAACCGCTGTCACTTTATTTCCTACGATGAGAAAGGAAATACCTTACCCTACCGGCAGTGGATGAAAGTAAGACACACCGGGTTCAGCTCGCCAGCCCTTATGCCTGCTGGCTACGGTGGCGTGCTCTATCCTCCCGGAAGCTTTATCGACGAGGTGACCAACCAGGATTTGTTTATGAAGCTTACCCCCAGTGCAGACGACTTGTGGTTCAAGGCGATGTCCTACCTCAACGGCACTTTGTGTCGTCGCAGCAGTACTCCCGGGGAAAAGCCCGTTACGATACTTGGCACCCAGGCTGTCCGGCTTGGCCACACCAACATTCGTTTGGATCAAAACCGTGAGCAATGGAATGCCTTGCTCGAGCATTTTAAGTTTAAAACCCCCGAGCCCGATACTTCGCTTAAAAATGCATCAATTCAATGATTAAGGGCGTTCGCTCCGCGGCAAGAGCTGTAACATTAGCCAGCGGTACTATTTCTATTAACCCGGCAATTAAATAGATGATCCTATCTATTTAATTGCACGCCCTTGAAATACTGGCGCAAATGTGTGAATTTGCTGGTATTTCAAGGGCTTACATTGCCCTGCGGGCAATGGCGGCGCTTCCGTGCGCCGCCTATTAACTTA
>CAJIBL010000120.1_pt1 | contig 19115 bp, 38 predicted proteins | sample 9199351 | NCBI WGS metagenome assembly CAJIBL01 (sample SAMEA7708304, study PRJEB35096) | sediment metagenome | biome: marine neritic benthic zone biome [ENVO:01000025]; feature: sediment [ENVO:00002007]; material: shallow marine sediment [ENVO:03000034] sea grass bed [ENVO_01000059] ...
GGCCGCATCATGGCCCTTGGTTCGTATCCTCGAAAAGCGTGACTCAACCACCGTTACAGCTTTCGCTCGCACTCTTCTTTGTATGGTCATGAGCGATGAAATGCGTCGCTTCAAGGACGCGTGGATCACTCATATGTTCAACCAGGGCAAAGGGCGCACATTCCTTTCAAGACCGCCTATTGCCCGGGGAAGGTATCTCAGATGCATCACAGGCGTTGATCTCGGAGTCGGAAAAAAGCAGAAGGACGCCAAAACGGTCCTATTCACGATCGCGTTTGATCCGTTCACCTCGAGGCGAATAATCGTCGATATCGAATCTGGGAAATGGACCGGGCCCCAAATCGTCGAGAGGATCGTCTTCAAGAATCATCGGTACGATTCAACTGTCATCGTCGAATCCAATGCCGCTCAAAAATACATAGCTCAGTTCGCCTCTGAGAGGGGAGTCCCTGTTCATCCGCTCTATACCGGTCAGCACAATAAATACAATGAAGAGTTCGGCGTGGAGTCCCTTGCTGTCGAGATGAGAGCTGGAATGTGGATTGCTCCGTCAGGAAAGAGCGGTCACGACATTGATCCCGAGCTTCAAGAGTGGCGAGAGGATCTCGAAGACTACGATCCCGAGGTACATACCGGTGATCACCTCATGGCTTCATGGTTTGCCAGGGAAGGGGTGAGAAAATACGCTAAGGAGCATTTCAGAGATGTTGAACACACAGCGAGATAAACTAAGCAAAACTTGCTCGATTACTACTAAACGGGTAACCTTTTTTGACCTAAAATTTGCCGATTCTAGCCGATGTAATGATATCATGAGCTTACAACAGGAATTCAAATATCTCTTTTTGCTTAGTTTACCCGTTTTATATTCAGTTGGGAAGTAGCCTCAAAGACCGGCGTATAATGGCTTGATAGCTGATAGGAGCAAGAGGGAAAACATGGATAGCAAGAAAGCGTCAAAAAGTAAGTATTGGTACAAAATAGACGTCTATGAGTGCCTGCTTTGTGGTGTTCGTGAGGAATTCAGAGAACGTAAATACACGAAGCGACCAACAAACCGAAGCGATCGATTGGATTATCATGAGAGTTATTGCGGATGTTTGGATCGCGATAACCTAAGACCCCTCTGAAATAGGCAAGAAAGGAAAAGTGAGATGATAAAAATTACGCAGTTCGAACAAGAGATAGTAACATTTGGGTCCATGAAGCTTGCAGTTCCTTATACAGGAGAGGGCTTCAGGGATTTGATATTTGTCCTTGTCGGAGATTCTAAAGTGCTTGAATTTAGACCTAACAGAACTTACCCGAGGGTTTTATCTAAAGGGGATCTTGCCGAAGATTGGCCCAACAGAGTGTTGACGCCTACTCGGGTCAAGATCGAAATGGAGCTGGGGTAGGCATGGACATCAAAGAAAAAGTGAAATTGGTCCTCGATAACTCGACCATCGACGAAAACGGAGTTTTCATCATCGAATCCAATTCGACAGGAGAGTACATAGCTCAGATAGCCGAAGAGCTTGGGTTCCCGGTCGATAGACGTCTTGAATCGGCTGAGTCAGAGAAGTTCACCGGGAAAAGGGTTGCTGCGTTTCTCAGAGCTCTTGCAACCCTTATCGATGATGATCCTTCTGTCGTTGAACCTATCGCCGTCGTTCACTATGGTGTTCAGTTTCAACCCGAGCAACCAAAGGCCAAAATCGTGATCACAACCAACACAACACCCGAGTGGCTCAAGACATGAGAGAGCTCACAAAAGAGAAAGGATTGTTAGAAGGTGGTATCAAAGTTGAGCACATTCGCCGATTTCTATTCCTCACGAGAGCTCTCGATAAACTGATGAGAGAAATTGATTCGTACAACCCAAAAGCGGAGCTTTACGTGAGTGACGGAGGAATATCGCTCATGAGAGGGCCTAGTCATCACGAAGGGACTGGGCGGCAAATGCAGGTTGAGAATGAAGTCGAGCACGTCAAGGTGATATCGATAGACGGTGGAGGCTGGTAATGAAACACCCGATTTGTAAAAACGCCCATGAGCCCGGTTGTCCACAGTGCCTTGGAACGGCAGATCTTAGATACACAATGGATTTCAGCGATATCGGGAAGCCGCCTCTCTATTGGTGTTCGGTGTGTGGCCCGGTAGAACATGAGATGAAGAAACTCATTGAATCCGCTCTCGACACACGTCCCGGCTTCGCTGAAGAGCTCGAAAAAGCCATTGATGAGATAGAACCTACCGTACACTGAGCAAATCTTGCTCATATGCACATCAATGCAAACCTTTTCAATTTGTACAAAAAGACAAAATCTGTACAGGAACTATACGGAGTCTAGAAAAAGTTCCATGGCTCAAAATGTCTAATCGTCCACAGGATATCTAAATAATCGGGACAGAGTACCTCATTTCAGCGGGGTGAGTACTTTTGAATTTGGACGATCGGACATTTTTACGATGAGATCATCGATTTGCGTGTGTTTGGTAGTTAGTGTATGTTGTTTGGGTAGTGGTCGACTTGTTAGGAGGTAGTGATTTGGAAGAAAAAGAAAATACGCTTCAGGTCAACGTCAAATTTCGGGGTGTAAACCTCGAACATTTGAACGCTTTGATCGCTGCTACAGGGTTGAATCAGGCTTCAATTGTGAGATTGAGCGTCAAGCTTGCTCATGATCAATTGGTTGTGTCGAGCACTTGCTCGGTTCCTGATGGGTTTGTCGGCGACAAGCTTATGAAGGCGTGGTTGGCGATGGCTTGTGAACGGGAGTTACTCGAAGGAAAGTGAGGAGATATGGGAAGTTTTACAAAATTTGTCTTGTTCGCGTTCTTGGTGTGCATCGCATTGGTCGGATGTACTCCGAGTGCTTCAAGGTCGGTTGGGGCAGTGCAAGACATGGGGTTTGACCATGTTGACTTGGGCTCAAGAGCTTGGGTCGGTTGTCCTGAAGATCATTCAACGTTTACTCAGTACTTTACGGCTCGCCGGTCTGAATCGGATCGTCTGGTCAATGGGATTGTGTGTTGCGGCTTTTGGAGTTGCACCGTTCGACTTACGAGGTGACAAACATGGGGAGTTCGACAGACGGTCAAATTTGCTATGGGAAGCACGTAGGTGATCAAGTTCCCTGGTATAAAGAAGAGTATGACTACGATATTCTGAACTGGTGGCTTGATACGCTCTTCGTTCCCTCTTGTGAGTCTCCATGGAATGATGAAGGTGGTTGGATAGAGGACCTTTCTGATAGCGAAAGAGCCCGTGTTTACCAGGCATGGAGAGCTGAGAAAGAAGCATGGTTGAGGGAGCACCCTTTGAATGTCGAGGTGATCAACGTGTGCTCCGATGAGTGCCCTGATTACATCATTGCCGTTCCTGGCTCGGTTATGACTGCAAACCGAGGGGAACCAGTCAAGCTTGACCCTGAGATCCTTTTTACTCGCCCACCGGATGAAGCCATTCTGAAAATGCGAGTGTTTTGCATCAATCTTCAGCTCGAAGGGCCAGAGGGTTGGTTCTTATCGAGCTATTGGCTATTGGGGGTAACCATGCGAACGTATGACGGAGAAAATGCGTTTTGTCATGAATGCGGAAAATGCGTCAAATGCCTTGTTGTGAGGCTCGGTCAAAAATGGATTTGTCGGGATTGCGTCAAAGAGGCTTTCTATCGCTTGTTTCCGGAGATCAAGAAAGAGGAGTTTTCAGATTGTGACGACTGCTTTTTCGTTGGTTGTAATGCGGGTTATCCGGTTTGTGATTTTCCAGAGACGTCGGTTTTTTCTTCCGAGGTTGAGAGTGCGATCGAAGAAAATCAGCTACCCGAAGATTGTCCGATCAAGCACGGGCTTTTGATTGAGGTCAAGAAATGACCGAGCCGAAGAAAACAGCACGGCAATTCAACTACATCATCGGCCTTGCTCGTGACCTGGCAATCAACAAAGAACAATTGAAGCAAATGTGCATTGAAGCTTTTGGGTGTGATCAATTCAATCTGGATAAAGAGCAAGCAAAGGAGTTGATTCGCCATCTCAGAGCTCGGTTTTATGAAAGTGAGAGGCCATGAAATACCGCAAGAAAGAAACGTTTGAAGCGTATCAGATGACGAAAGAAAACGTTTTGAACGATCGTTTCGATAGTCGGAAATGGCCAGAGTGGATATGGGAAGCATGGCATACGCCGAAGACCGAGGTAGGGGCTCTGTTTCCGACTTCTGAAGACAAGTTGATGTGTGCTGATGATTCTGGGCTTCGCCTTGTGCAGAGAACGTCAACTCGGATCATCTGTTTCAACGATTGGATTCTTTGCGGGGTTTACGGGCTTTCAGTGATCTCAGATATTGAATTTCGGACTTTGTACGAACCTGTTGAAAGTGAGGAAGAATGAACAAAGATGAGCGAATTGAAGAGCTTGAGTGCCAGATTGAAGACCTGAAGCGGTGGCTTGCCGAGTCGAAAGAGGTCTTGGATTTCACTCGTCAGAACAATTTCGAGCAACTTGAAAGGGAGCGTCAGGAGAAACGTGATCTTTCGGAAAAGATCACAAACCACCTCTACACAATCAAGGTCCTTCGAGATGAGCTCGATGAAGCAAAGAAGGATTCAGAGGAAACATCTGAACTGAAGGTCAAGATTGAAGAGCTTGAAACGAAAGTTAGTTCACTTTGTAATCAGAGGTTCAAGCTTCAAGTTGAGAACGAGAAGATTTCAAAGCAAATGATAGACCTTGAACTCAAACATGCAGAGCTTTTTGCTGAGGATGAACATCTGAAGGATAAGATCGATTCCTTGACCGCTGATAGAGGCAAGGGCTTTCGGAAGATCGAAGAACAGAGAAAGGACCTTGTCGGGCTCAGAAGAGAGCTTGAAACCTGTATTTCTGCCCGGAGAAAGGGAGTTCAGAAGATCGAAGATCAAACGAAAGAGATCAATGCTCTTCGTGATCAGAATGACCAACTCCGATCCGAGGTTTTTGGTTCAGAAGAAAACGAAAAAATCGAAAAGATGGAAGGTGGATTCTGATGAAAGGTCCAACGATATACATCAGTAATTGGTCTTCTCACAAGACTGAGGGTCATCATGGACCGGGCCGTAAATTGACCATCATGGCGAACCCTCGCCATTGGGAACGAGGTGAGGGCTACGTTCCCATCTTGACCCCTACAGGTGCAGATCTGGCCTTGTATATGAAAAAGGCTATTGATCTTTACGAATACCGATTGCGTATTATTCGGCAAGTAGAAAAGTTCGAGCCCATGATTGAGCCTGGTCTTTTAGAATTCATAACGCCCGGCGTGAAGACTTCCTTTTATGTAGAGAGCGGGGACACACTCTGTTGTGCTTGCTCTCGGATAGCCTCTGTTGAGGGCCGGTGTCATCGACGTTGGATTGTTCCATTCCTTCTCAAATCGGGCTGGAATGTGGTGATAGATGGCGTTTTAGAAGAAAGGATAGACCGATGAAGATTCAAGAATCAGTGATTTGTGCGACCTTCAATACGATGAAGCCCGGCGTTTTGTATCGTTCGGATCTCTCCTCGTTCAAGAGTTCTCGTTTCGCGTGTGATGGAAACGGGAATGTTTTCGAGTTTCGGCCTGACTGGGATCTTCCGGGTATCTGTTCTCAAAAAGAACTCTCTGAGAACCAAGGGAGTGCCTTTCTTTCCCCGGTGTCCGCCGTTATTACGCTTGAATTCTGATGAGTCGGCATATCCTACGTTGGGGAGACTACGAAGCGGTTCAATTCTTGATCCCTAACAGATTCTATCATCTGATCATCGTAGATCCACCTTACGGTGGAATCATTGATGATCAGTATGACAAGCTGACCGAACAACAGACATACGAAGAGCTCATGAGGCTTGCCAAATTCGCCTACAACAAGCTCTGGCCCGGGGGCACGCTGTATATGTTTGGAGGGATTGGAAAGCGCCGTAATCGTCCGTTTCCGCGGTTTCTCATCGACGTAGAGCATGAAACTCGCTTTCACCTCCACAATGTTCTCACATGGAAGAAACGAAGGGGGATCGGGACACAAAGCAACTACATGTTTACCCGGGAAGAGATAGCTTTCCTCGTGAAGGGGCCAAAACCGGCGTATTTCGACGTTCAGCGAACGAAAGAGAAGAGATCGAAAGAATGGGTTGACCGGCTCGCAAGGGGCGCGAAACAGCCGATTTCGGAGTTTATGAGAGTCTCGAATGTGCTGACCCATATCAACGAGCTTTTCCGGAACAAGAGGATCACAGCGGAGAAGCCAGTTGAGCTCTATCGAATGTTGATCAGGGCGAGTTGTCCGCCCGGTGGTTGGGTTCTTGATCCCATGTGTGGCTCAGGGACTACATTTGAAGCCGCTGGTAAAGAAGGCCGGAACTCCGCTTGCTGTGAGATGGACCTTGATACTCTCGAAATAGCGAGGAAGAGATTCATGGAACTCGGGTATAACAGTGATGATAGGAGTTAGACCATGAAAACGCATTTACTCAAAACCGTTCAACCCTACTTCGATGATGTCGCCCTTGGTATCAAGATTTTTGAGTTGAGAATTGACGACCGAGATTTTCAAGTCGGTGACATTTTGAACCTTCAAGAGTTTGTCAAGGGAAGGATCACAGGTCGTATTGTGTCTGTTGAGGTCACCTACAAGCTCGATAAACACCCGGGCTTGAAAGAAGGCTATTGCGTTCTTGGGATTGAGTGGATTGGAACTAATTTTTGAGGAGTGTTCATCGTGAACGACCAAATACAAAAGGCAGGCGAAAACACAGATCTTTCACAGATTATTTTTTGTTGGATTTCTCCGGAAGGAGAGATCTATCCCTGCGGTTGGCTCGAACACGAGACTATCGCGGACAAACTATGTGAGTCTCACGGATACAAACTCGACAAAGAATGGAACAGATACGGTGACGAGCTGATTCGTCGCAAGTGGATCAAGTTCGCGCGTTGGGGCTTTGCCTATGAAATGTCTCTGCTCGACATGTCACAGAGTCAAATCAACGCCTGTTTTGACCTTGCCCGAGCAGCGAGCGAAGCCGGGAGAGAAGAAATTATGGAGGCGTTCAAGGGCATGATCGGCGTACATGATGAATCTCACCTCGAAGGAAGTGAATAACAAGAAGAAAGGATAGTGAGGTATGAAGTTTGGAAAGAGAATCAAAAGCCTGAGAAAGCTGAAGGGCCTAAGCCTGACTGACCTTGCCAAGAAAGTCATGGTTTCAAAGGGCTACCTTTCACATATCGAATCAGATAAGGGCAATCCGACGATTTTTGTCATAAGCCAATTGCTTACCCATCTTGATGCTCGGTTTGAGCTGATCGGACCGGATAATATCGAGGTAGGAATCAATCGATGTGATGAATGCCCGTTTTTCGCCGTTGACGATCACGGAACTTATGCCTCTGGGTATTCGTTTTGTCAGCTCTGGCTGAAGTTCGCCCATGAATACCCGAATTTGTTTCCAGGCAACGGCGTTGTGACCGGTGAAAAGATCCCCAAGAATTGCCCCTTGAAGCTCGTTCGATTCGTTGTAGGAGGTGAATGATGAAATGTGTGAATTGCGGAATGGAAAAGTCGTTTACTGAACCGCTCGCCTTCAGTTGTTCAACGTGTGGGGGCGATTTATGTTTTGAGTGTTATCTTGGGAAAAGCCCTGATGAAGTGGATATTGATGACCCGAATTTCATCCCAAAGAACACTTGTGAGGAATGCTACAAATAGGAGGATAGAAATGAATGTTTATGTTGCATCAAGTTGGCGAAATGAGAGGCAACCGGAGGTCGTCGAAACACTCATATCGGAAGGATTTGAAGTCTACGATTTCAGAAATCCCGAAGAAGGGGACAATGGTTTCCATTGGTCTGAGATTGATCCGAATTGGGAGAATTGGTCTCCTGAGAGTTTCAAGGCTTGTCTTGCCCATCCGATCGCCGAAGAATGTTTCTCGAAGGACATGACTGCACTGAAGATGTGTGATGTTTGTGTGTTGGTTCTGCCCTGTGGGAGAAGCGCTCATCTCGAAGCTGGTTGGGCGTTAGGTTCAGGCAAAAAGGTGATCATTTTGTTGTCTGATGGTGAACCTGAACTGATGTACAAAATGACCGATTATATCTGCACGTCCATTGAAGAAGTTATAAACAGGCTGCACAATAAAAATTACGACCTCGAAATAGGAGGATAGAAACGTGAGGAAATTAGAAGATTTGTTGATGTTGGCGGTCGTTGTAGTGATTGGATCGGTTGCCAGAAAGATAAAGGGAACGAGATGAACTCGAATGAAAAGATAGAAGTGATTTTGATGATTCTGAAGAAAGAGGCTGAGAAAGCCTCGAATCAAGGGGCTCAGAGCGTTTGATGTGTCGGCGGCTTTGCTGACATGGCGTTATTGTTTTCAGCAAGTCAATGCCCCGGATATCGTTGAATACATTTCGCTTTGGGATACCTGGCAGTGGGAAGGGCATGATCTCGAAGAAGAGATTGAAGCGATTCAGTTTTATCTTCGTTCGCTCGGATTGACACCTGAGTCTGACTGGGAACGATTATTTGATATGTCTCAATATGCTTCTGATACTCGGCTTTTGATCTGTCTTCGGGAAGGTCAAGCGATAGTCAATTTCCAGAAACAACAAAATGCTCTTGCGGTGGAAAACGCCTTTGAAACCTTCCTTGCAAATCTTCCCGTGCTTGCGCTCAATTCAACCATGTCATCGAGTATCATTTTTGATTCCGTAAAAGGCGATTATCCGCATGTTACGGCGTTTTTGACGTTCAAATGGACCAAGGGTCACTGGGTTTGTGGCCTGTACTCAAACGGCGATTTTGATATCTCTCAGCTTGCCAGGGTATTTGGAGGCAACGGCCATAAAGGGGCTGCAGGGTTTGTCTGTGATGAACTCCCGTTCGAGCTGAAATAGACAGAAAGGATAGGTAACTGATGATCATAGAAAGAGAAACAATTCAGATCAAAGATGTTGATCACCCTATTCCTTGTGATATCGGGAGATACACTAAGGTTTATGATGAAAATAGAAATGAGATCGAAAAGGTCAAGCGTGTAGATACAGAAACGAAAGAGTGCTTTTTTTACGATTCTTCCGCTCAAAAATACGATCAAATACGAGTTACAGCCGATGTTCCTCGCGTGATCAGGGAGTTTGCAGAAAGGTTAGGGATCACGGTCGGTTGGATTACTTATTGAGGTAGAAAGGATAGGTGATAGATGAGTTTGGCTGTTATAGGTGTGATATTATTAGCTTCTTTGGCAATATCCTTTTTTATTCTCAGTGTCTATTTGTACAAGGCTCTTCAAGACTCAAGAGCCAATTACGAGGGGCTTTTGGCTATATCGAGAACACTCAATCGAAATGCGTCAATGAGAATCACTGTTCAGTGTCGGAAGATTGAAAAGCTGACAGCGGAAAACAGGCGTTTGAAGAACGTCTCGGGTTGTTCGATGTTTGGCCTTTGTGGCTACGGATTTTCCCAGAACTGAAAGGAGAGATAGAAAATGTCAGTAACAAGTGTAACGGTTGGATCAGATCAGATGGACGTTGAAGATCTGAAAAGTACGGACCTTCCAGGGGCAACAAAATTCGAGGTTGGCGACGTTGTGAAGCTCGCTTCAGGCGGGCCAAAGATGACCGTAGGGCACATCAGAGAAGAAACGGTTTTCGAGAAAAAGGTTACATTGGCACATTGCCTTTTTTGGAATGAGCTTGACCTTGAGGGTGTCGATGTCGGGGTCGGAGTGTTGGTGAAATGCGATGAATGAAGACGACAAAAGGATGACTACCGGCGAAGTCGATCGTGCCACTGATGAAGCTGAAATGGCTCAGAACAAGCCGTTGACCTCGGTCGTGGGTATCTGTTCGGTTTGCGGAAAAGGGATCACACAGAGCGATCTGATGACAGGTCGAGCCGGGATTTCTACGACCGGCAAGCTTACTCATTTCCTGGGTTGTCAATAGGTCTTCCGATTTTTCTACATTGAAATCATTGAATTCTCAAATCATGTCAAAAAAACGGAATTGGGGTCAACAACCCACAATCGGCTCAAAATAGGCCATATCTTGGATTCCCCGATTTATTCAGTGTGCTATTCTCCAAAAAAGGGGAAGAAAGGCAAATTCATGGAATGGAATGTTTATTTGACGGTGTTTGATGGGGTTACCGATGATAACCCCCAAACAAGCCCAGGAACCATAAACAGGGAGCACGTTTTCTACCTCGACAACAAAGAGGCCGGTCTCGGTGGAACGGTCGACAAGGTGATCATCGGGCTCGATTATCAAAATGTCGGTGATCAAATATCCGGAGTTCTTTACGCTGAAGATGATAGCACACAGGATTTGGATTGGGGGGAGAAGAAATGGGATATCGTGTGGCCGGCCCAGAACTATGACGGTGGAACGCCTCAACAATCGCTTGTAGGCTCAAGAGCTTACCCATTCAACGGTGGCGGGCGGTATTATTTCCGTGTAACGGCGACGACTTTGACAGCGGCGACATCAACTGTCAAAATTGTCGCAACAAAGAGGTGATATCGTGGCACTGCTACCCGAAACAATCCGGCTTTTGAGATCGGCCTACCTTGAACTCGGTCAGATTTTTGTTGTCGATACGGATAGAGTTGCGGCAAAACACTACGCCAGAGCAGAACTCATCATAGCGGCTGCGGGTCGTGGGGAACCAGTTGGGGATGACAAAAACGCAGTGAACCAGATATTGACGGATTATTTTGGTTCAACAAATTTCACAGCGGCTTACATGAGCTATTTGAGCTCTAAAGCGATGGAAGATATCGAAAACGATCTTGGGATTGATGTTGACTATGTCCCTTCTCCACTAAGGGGAGGGGACTTGAACCCTTGATGTCTTCTCCCCGTTGATCTTTGTGGGGGATAGAAGAGAGTATTATAGGCGACGAAGTCGCCGGCTTGCCTAAGCGGCCCGTACACCCCCCTTTATTGTTATTTTCAGTGTAGAGGCGACGCCATAACAGCGTCATGAATGTCTTCGACTTCACATATACTGATGAGCTCTAAGAAGTTGAGATTGAGCATATCGGCCAGCTCGGTTGCAAACACAATCCCGATATCCATTCGGTGCGTTTTGACGAAGTCGGATAGAAATCCGCCTTTTTTCCCAGCCGCAACGCTCAATCTGTAGGCTGTGACACCCATGGCATCGTACTGAGCCATGGCTTCTTTGACGTTGTTGTAGATGTTTACAACCATTTGATGTTGAGCCTTGATGGGCTCGCCTTTGTAGTTTCTTGCTGTTTTATCCATGGTGTTTTCCTTTCGTTTAGAGCCACTCACCAGCGGTGAAAAGCTCTTCCTCGATTTGTCTGATCTCTTCGGCTGTATCATCGTCAAGAATGCCGTCAGTTTCGACTTTTCGCCCCCCAACGAAGCTACATTCGACGCTCACATCATGGTCGGGGTAGACATCTTGAAGTTTCTCATAAAGGAGATCCATGTAGACCACGATTTGATTGTCGTCGACCTCTCCGAGTGATGTTTTGTCAATGGATACATTGATTGTGTTTTCTGTTTTGTTTCCCATGTGTTTTCTCCCTTGCTGATATATCCATCTTGGTCAATTTGAGAGGAATAGTCAAACGAAAAAGAATATCATCGATGCGTTTCTTGTAAGCATTCAATAGTATTTGTATTTTTTGAGAGATTTTGAGATTACCATCGGTTGTGCATATGATTTGGTTTCAAATACCGGAGGGTTTATGGGGCGACGCGGACACAATGAAGGGACGATCTACAAACGTAAGGACGGCCGTTGGTGTGCTCAGGTCACGCTTGGAATTGTCAACGGAAAGACAAAACGAAAAAGCATCTATGGAAAGACCAGGAAAGAAGTATCCGAACGAATGAAGGAAGTACAGAACGATCTGAAAAACGGAGTTGAACCAACCGATGAGAGGAGAACAGTCACCCAAGCACTCGATACATGGCTTGATGAGTTCTCAAAGCCGACGATCCGACCAAGGACCTATGAGGGCTACAAGTGCATCGTAGAGAAGCACCTAAAGCCGGCCTTGGGGGTCTATCGCCTTTCAAAGCTGGGCCCTGAGAACGTTCAGGCAATGCTCAACGAGAAAGCCGATCATCTCAGCCCGCGGCGGGTAGCTCGGATTCATGCCGTCTTGAGAATCATGCTCAACAAGGCGGTCAAGCTCGGATGGGTGAATCGTAATGTGGCGACGCTGGTTTCGCTTCCTAAGTGCGAATCCTACGAACCAGTGGTGCTTGGCCCTTCAGAGGCAAAAGAGTTCATCAGAGCGGCACAGGGACACCGTCTTGAGGCTTTCTTCGTTGTGGCCTTGGCCTTGGGTCTCCGAAGGGGTGAAGCTTTGGGCATCAAGTGGGAAGATATTGACTTCGAAGATCGAACACTGACGATCCGGCGAACGCTTCAGAGAGTTGCCGGAAAGCTCGCAATCCTCCCGACGAAGACCGTTCGATCCCGTCGAAAGATCAGACTCCCGACAGAGCTGATATCTGTCCTCAGAGCTCACAGGGCCCGACAGAGCGAAGAGCGATTGAAGTCTCGACAATGGAAAGAGAGCAAGCTCGTCTTCACTGCCAGGGGCGGCGGACCTTTGGAGCCAAGAACCGCGAACAAAGCCTTTCACCAGATCCTTTCAAGACTGCATGAAATCGACGATCTGAGGGCCCGAAAGAGAAGATTCGAGGGATTGACCCTTCATGGCCTTCGGCACTCCTGTGCGACGATTCTGATAGCTCAGGGAGTACCGGTCCCCGTGGTCTCCGAGATACTCGGTCACGCAAGGATCTCAACCACGCTTGACGTCTATTCGCATGCTCTTCCTCAGATGAGAGATGAAGCGGCGGATGAGATGGATTCAGTCTTGTTCGGCCCCTGATCAACCTGGCGAGTAGGCCAGGACAACAGACACAGAAAGACCGTTTTTTAGGATTCGTTTGATTTCGCATTGATACGGGGTGTCACACTCGAGTGTTTTGAGGTCATCAATGTGAAGGGATGATCGGTAAAGAATGGTTTCGGCGGCTTTGTTGATTTTTACTTTTTCTTGAGCGATCAGATGATCGGTGATATGTTTTTTATCAGACATATTTATACCTCATTCCTGTCCGGGCGAAGTGGCGCTTCCCCGGACTTTTTGTTTCTCCTTTTATGATATCTGGAAAACAAGAACGCACAAGTTAAAAAGTTGTTAAAAATTAACCACTTATGAGTTACAGTGTGCGAGATAGCAAGAGGAGAACACATATGGATTCATTTTCAGACCTGATAAATCGAACAGGCCTTGAAGGCTTGGAAGCCGCACCATTGTCTAAAAAGGTGCTCTTCATTCAGAAGATCGCGAACGCGTGCCATGGGTTCGATGAGAAGAATTGCTCAACCCTTTACGATATGACCGTCAAGCCGATCATGGAAGAATTCACCGAAGAAGAGATATTGAGGATCGAATCAATCATGTACCTCGGTCGTGACGATGAAGATCTCGGTGAGATCTACAAACACCTGAGAGGAATGAGGCAAGACAAGCACCGACGGATCGATGACATGCTTTCAAAGGTGCCTTTTCCGAAGTACCTCTTTCACGGTTTGACCATCGCCGAAGTCCGGCACGAAAACATCGACGCTGATACATGGGCTTGATCATCGAGATTGAGTTTATTGCTGTCTGTTTTGCTGTCAAAGTGACCTCTGGCAAAACTAAAGATATACAAACCAATTGAAATCATTGAACGGCGCCGATGATCGAAGTGTGGACGCCTCCGGATTAGGAATCCGATTTTCCTTTCGTAGAGACATTTTCAAGAGGTTCTTTGATACCCAGGGTAGAGCTTGAAAAAAGATTGCAGTCTATTTTGCAGTCAATCGGGTAACCCCAAAACTGTGACGGTTTTAGAGACAAAACGCCACATGTATAAACGTTGAATATATTTAAACTATTCCATATTATTTCATAAATAAGCTTGCTCTTGATCTTTTGGTTCTATTATGATTGATTTGCATCGGGCGAGTTTGGGGCTGCCAGAAATGGCTTGGGTTTAGCCAACCTGAATTCTGAATTCGTTCGATGAACACACTACCAAACAAAGCGCACCTATTCATGGGGGGGTGGCTCCCTCCCGTGGTCTATGGGGGGGCGAGACGGTTTTGGTAGTGTGGCCGTTTCGCCCTTTTTTTATGGGCATTGTTCGAGGGAATAAATCATCATGAACAGGAGTATGATTTCATGATGGGAAAAGGAGTTCATTATGAGAAGTTTGATTTTGTTTCTGGTCTTTTTTTTGGTCAACTGTGACGATGATTATCCTGTTTTTCCTGTGATAGACGGTGATATTCAAGAAGATTCTGATTTAGGTTTTGATTCTGACTTCGATGATCAAATCGACGCTGATGATGAGATTTGCCAAGAAGATTGTGCATCAATTGAAAATGCAACGGTCGTTCTTGGTCCGTACAATACGATCAAAATTCGGCTAGAAATTGATAACCCGGACAAGTTCTGTCCTTTCATTGAGATCATATTTATTGATGAAACAGACGTTGAGATCCCGCTTATAACAGGTCTTAGAGTTCCATTGACGCCGGCTTGGGTAGATTATGATGAGTTCTATTATCGGATTGTCTTGGTTATCCCAGAGGGGGCAACAGGGATCAAGTTCATGTCGGGTGATCAAGAGCTGTCAAGAGCTCGATGGACCGAACAACGGCTTGTTGAGCGAGGTGAATCTTGTGATCCGGTCGGCTTTCAAAATGTTTGCGTAGAGCCCAATGATGTGTGTTCTTTCGATTATCAAGGATGTGAGCCAAGGGAAGGTGTTGCACAACGAATGTGTGGCGTGAATCTTCCGGAGATTTATAGCTCAGAGATTCGCATGGAGTGGCGAAGAGCTGTTATAGGAAGCTTTTACAGTTTTTTCGAGTCAATCGATGAATGGGGCGGCGGTTCTGAGATTGTTCTCAAGCTCATCATTGAAAATTATGGAGACTACCGAATCAGTACGGTAAACCATGACACGCCTGTGTGGGAAGATACAGTTTTGTATATTCGACGGGAGTGTGACGAGCCAAATACTGAAATCGCCTTCAACGATGATACCGGGGACGACTGGCGTTCAACAATTGAACTAACCCACCTTAGACCTGGTTATTATTACATTTTCATTGATACGGTGATCCAAACATCCGGTGCTTTCGTCAGTCTTGACGTGAGTGAATTCTAAAAGATCTTCATAAAGTTTTTCTTCTCATCAGGACACGTTAGATCTCATCGAATATAATGAATGAAGGAAACGCTCTTTTTTAGGAAAGGTGTTAGACTTCATGTCACTCATATTTGACGGGAAAAGCGTTGATATTCCTGAGTTAGTTTCGATAGACTTTCAAGACAATCCCAAATTCAAACTCTCCAAACGAGGCTATCACGACCGGCCAGAAAACATTTGGATTCGAGGGATCGTGATACATACTCGGATGGGCATTGAAACCGGCCTTGTTCTGAGCAACAAAGCAGATCGCAAATGGGACGAGCTCGTTGCTCGCCGATGGGATCGATCCGGTCGCATGGCCGGCGCTCATATCGCCGTTGATGCCGACGGCTCTTATTCGTGTATGTGCGACATCATCAAACATTCAGCGCATCATGCCGGGCATGTGAATGACTTCACTGTCGGGATCGAAATGTACCAGGGGGGAAACGGTGTGATGTACCAGCCGACGATCGCCGCGACGGTCAAGATTGTTGATGTGCTCACAAGAGAATTAGGCATTCAGAGGCAAGTTCCTGTCGAGACAGCGCCATCACTTCGAATACTCAAAGGAGGCCGTAAACCGTGGAAGAAATCGCGGCGACTTGCCTGGACTATGGGCGGCAAAGGTGGCGAAGATTACACCGGTGTTTATGGTCACAGAAACGTGACTCGGAACAGAGGAAGGGGAGATCCAGGGGATCAGATATTCGCCGAATTAGTTCGGCTCGGGTATGAGATCCAAAGCATCGACAACGGCGAAGACAAAAGAGCTTGGATTGCTCGCCAATACAAATTAGGAGTGTCCCCGGATGGAATACCTGGCCCAAAGACACGGGCCGCTCTCGAAGCTTTCGGGTTTCACCGGGGTCTTTACATCAATAGGCCATGCGACACGGAGAAATAGAATGGCAAAAGAAAAGGATTTGGAGAAACTCGAAGGCGATGTCAGTGAATACGGCAAAACATTGGCGGCCCTGAAGAGCTCAACGTCACTGATGAAGTGGTTTTCAGGCGTATTCGCGCCTTTGTTGATCTTCGCGATCATTGGAATGATTCAGATGTACTCAACACAACAGTCGTTTCAAGATGTGATCACGCGCCATCTTGACGGGTATGAGCGCACCTTGAACCGAGTTGAATCGAACAGTACGGCGATCATCAGACTACAGAGCTCGGATGAAGCAATCAGGAACGAGATCAGCATGATTGAGTCACTTCGAAAAACGAATCAGAAACTTGATAGACATGAGCAAAAGATTGACCGAGTTCTAAGCGCCGTTGTCAGAACTCGGAGAAATAGGAGCTACCCATGAATTGGATTTTAGACAATTGGGAGTTGATCTCCCTTCTGCTTTTTTTGGTCTTCATGATCATCCGAGAGATCGCAAGAGTGACGAAGACGAAAAAGGATGATCAGATCGTCGAGTATGTATCGAATCGGCTTGAGGAATTTGGTGTGAAGCTCGACGTTACGCCGTCATATGTCGTCGATAAGCTCGGAGAAGAGATAAAGAAAAGAAGCGAACAAGAAGCCGTTGCAAAAGCGCTTGCCGAAAATTTGGAACGGTCAACCCCTTCTGATATGCCACGTTAGTCACCTAGAAACACCCTGCACAGAGAAAACAGATCATTTGAAATTTGTCCGTTGTGATGAATTGTCATGGTTGACCCGTCCGATCTCGCGATCTCGACAACGGTCTTTTTTTCGTCTTCCAATGATACACACTCCATTGTTGTTCTTTCCGCCTTGGATTCCTCCAATTCCATTTTTGCTCTTCTTGCCTCTCTGGCTTTTTCGGCTGTGAGTTCTTCAAACTTTTTTTCCGCTGTCATCTCTTTCAGTTTTGCATAGCTCAAGTTGTACTCTCTGGCGACTCTTGCCGGTCCGTGCAGCAAGGAAAGTATTGTCGCCGACTCCCATAGCTCTGGGGGCATTGGAGAGCACCGCTTTCTCACTGATCGCCATTTTTCTATTTGTGTTTGAAGTCGTAACGCTTCCGGTGAGTTCAAGTTCTCGTTTTTTTGCCTCACTGTGGATTCCCCTTTTTTCGTATGAGTAAAGCAAAAGCAAGTACATTTTGTTGTTCTCGTCCAGGTATTTCCTGAGTTCATCGAGCTCTTTGAATTCAGGGGTCACCATTTTTTGTTTTCCTCGAAAAACTTCTGGTCAAAGGCCGGACCTATTGAGCTCATAGCCGATCCCTCGGTCGTTTCGATATCGTTGAGCATGACTACCTCAACGAATAAAATTCCTTTTCTGGGTTTGGATCGTTTGAATCTCCAACAAAAGGACGGTGGTACGGTTTCAGGCCCTTCAAGAGCTTTTTTGAAGTCGACTTCGATCTGATCCGAGATCTCTTTTGAGACGGATTTCACGCTTTCCATGATTTGGTCTTTGTTTGGCATTTGTCCCCTTTTTTGGTTTGAATTCTGGCAGAACGAGGTTTTATCATGTTGGTATATAGCTGTAAACTGTTAAAATTTATGGAAAAGACAAACATGGTCAGGGTGAATGTTCTTGACACCAAAATTGGATTTATGAAGAATGAGAGACTCTGTGTCAGTCGGTCCCCGTGGGTTGTTAGTTGATCCTTTCTCCCATGGGGGCCGGCGCTTTTTTATTGGATTTGAAAGCCGACTGTTCGAAGTGCGTATGTGTTGTCGCCGAGATCTGTGATTGTTCCGGTAGCCCCGGTCGCCGTTACGTTGTTTGCAGTAACATTTACACCGGCCAATGTTCTGAGAGGAACTGTAAAAATGGCTTGAGAAGAATCTCTTGCTCCGAGTCTCACGGTGGTTGTGATCTGGCCTAAAGCATCATGGATTCTTACCAAATATCCGTAAGCATTCGCACTTGGCGTTGTGTCGATCGCAGATGATTCCGCCTGGACAATAAGGTGACACCCAGAGGGGACTAATTCTGTTCCTCCTGATCCCGCAGTGTTGAGATTCAAAGCAAGGCCATTTCCATAATTCGGAGTGCCCTGGGCAGACATGATCAAAATGGTGTCTATGACTGCGCGGCCAGATTTTGTGGTGTCAATGAATTCATAGTTTGATGTTCCACTTGCTCGAAAAACGCCAACAAAAGCGGCTTGCCCGATTGCGACAGATCCGGCGATTGGAAGGGGACCACTCAGAGCGGCGCTGTTTTTCCCGTAGAGATCGGGTGGTGTTCGAGAGACGATCAGTCTTCCTCTGTGTTCAACGTCAGACCCGTAGAGATTGGAAGGGGTAATATTGCCTGAAGTTGTGCAGAGATAGATGTACCACCAATAGCCACCGGCAGTCCGAACCGCTGAATCAAATTGATCAACATATTCAACGTCTCTTAGATTGATATCCTGGTCTGTTTTTGCGAACAGCTTTTGACCATCTATTTCAGCGGCAAGGTTGAATGATGCCCCGGTGTTTGCCGTAGATCCGGCAATATCGCCGTTTGTTTTGAATCTCATAGACGTTCGATTGTTGACATCATCGTCACTATCAACATTCGTGAGATCGTTGATTTGGGTGCTCATCTGTGTGATCTGATCAGCGGTGATTGTTCCTCCGCCTGCAGGCCTGAAGACAAGCGCCAGAGAAGCCCAACCTACGGTTTGAGTCGGCATAGCCGTTGAAGTGCCTTCGACGACCTGAGTCTCAATTTGCGACTCTTGCCGCTTGTCAACGCTCTGAGATTGAAAAACCTCGGTCGTGGTGTTGTAGATATCCCTGTTTTGGGTGAGTGTGGTATTCCGAACGACTCTTGCCTCAATCAGCCAATATCGATCATTTGCAGTCGCCGGATCAGCGATGTTGATGGCCGAAAGATTCAGACCGATCCGGTATGAGCTATCGAGAGCCTCTGGTGTTGGAACATCA
>CAJIBL010000790.1_pt1 | contig 19025 bp, 13 predicted proteins | sample 9199351 | NCBI WGS metagenome assembly CAJIBL01 (sample SAMEA7708304, study PRJEB35096) | sediment metagenome | biome: marine neritic benthic zone biome [ENVO:01000025]; feature: sediment [ENVO:00002007]; material: shallow marine sediment [ENVO:03000034] sea grass bed [ENVO_01000059] ...
GCGAAGTGGCTTGTGTTTCAAGGGCTCGCGCCGAACTTTGTTCGGCGGAGGTACCTCTCGGCAATTGCTCCTGCATTGCCCTACCATCCGCCTTCCATGGCGGAGCATGTACCTCATTAACCCTGCATATAAAACATCGCCGGGTTAATAATAACCCGGCGATCATAGAGCTCTAAGCTGTTCTTTTTAAATACAAAAGCCAGCCCCTGATATGGGTGCTGGCTTTTTTTGTTTTTATAAGCTTGAGCAGTTTAGAGGCTGGCTTCAAAAGGAGAAGCCGGTAGTCCGTTTTTGTTGTAAAGGTTGGCAGAGCTGGGCGAGTCTCGCCATGCGTAGCGGGCTTTTACCGGCTTTTTAATTTTTTTGTTCCAAATCAGCACTTGTTGTTTGTTGATTTTTGCGCTTGCAGGCAAGTACTTGCCGTCCTCGCCGGCTACTTCGAAGCCCTGCAGTGTTTTGCCCTGCACTTTCAGACCATCGCCAACGAAATCAAAGTCAATCTGGAGTTTTTTGTTTTTTCTGGACAGCGATTTATACAGCGGACCGGAATATACCAGGTCTTTTTCGCCATAAACCATTGAGCGTGCGGCAAGAGCCAGCCTTTCTCCAACCGACTTTTTATCCAGGGGGTGCAGGTCGTTCCATTCGCCTACGTCAATGCTTATTGCCATTGCGGTGTTGGGGACCTGTCGATAAGTGTCCAGCTGTACCTGCCGAAACTCGGGCCAACCACTGTTGTATCCTGTTTTAGAGCCATAATTGGGCAATTGTACAAATAGAAAGGGGAAGTCTTTTTGCCACAATGCTCGCCAGTGTGCGATCAGTTGCGGCAGCAGCTTTCTGTACTCTTCCGGGTTGGCGGCGTTGGATTCCCCCTGGTACCAGAGCGCTCCTTTTATATTCATGTTAACCAGCGGCGCAAGCATGCCATTAAAGCAGCCCAGGGGTTGGCTCCACGGTATGTAGCGCAGTGGTGGTGGCGGCTCAACAACGGCTCCGATGTTGTAATGCCATGGGCCCTTTAAATCTATTTTTGTCTCGCCAACCGCTAGGTAATAGGGTTTTTCAGGGATAAATTCGCCCGCTTTGTTATTGATCTGCAAGCGTACAGTAATGGTGTTTTCCCCAGCACGTAAAACACCGGGCTCGAGCTTGTAGCGTCTTGGCGGGTATTGATAGGTGGTTTTTCCAACTTCTGTGCCATTGATATAGGCGGTATCGGCATCGACAAGTGTTCCCAGGCGTAGCATTCCTGTTCTGCTTGCCGCATGTTCAGGCAGGTGGATAGTTTTTTTGAGCCACACGATACCGCTCATTGGCTCAATACCCTGTTCTTGCAGTCGCGAGGGGATGTTTACTGTTGGCCACTTACTGTGGTCGACGCTGTCGTTGTGCCAGGCTTCGTTCAGACCTTTGTCACTGCTGTTGAGCTTGTGATGCCATTGCTCGGAATCTTTTTTATCGGCGTCTTTTAAACCCTGCAGGTAATCGGCGTCCTGAAGGCTTTTTGCGTGTTTGTACTGTTTTGGATAGCTTTTCAGTTGCTCCTCATTAATCCAGCTTTCCGCAGGGGACCCGCCATAATTTGCGCTAAGTATGCCAATGGCAACCTTTTGCTTCTGGTAAAGGCTTTTGGCGAAAAAGTAGGCCACCGCTGAATGGTTTGGCAAAAAACTGGGTGTGCTGGGTTCCCAGCTACCACCGGAATAGTCCTCTACGGGTTTGTCGAAGCGCATAACGCGCGGCACAGTAAACTGGCGGATGAGTGGATAGTTTGCGTTTTCAAGTTCATCGGAAAACATCTCTGCCACGCGTGCCATGGTGGTTTGCATATTGGACTGCCCGGATGCGAGCCAGACATCGCCAAAATAGACATCTTTAACGGGGATTGAGTTATTTTTCCCCTTGATTTCAATATGGTGAGGGCCTCCAGCGGAGGGAGCGTCAAAACTAATTTCCCATTTACCCTGTGTGGCAAGCGTTTCGCCCAGCGTTTCACCATTAAGTTGCGCAATAACGGCTTCACCCTCATCGGCCGAGCCCCAGAGTTTTACTTTACTGTCCCGTTGCAGGATAAGCCCGTCAGAGATTAATTTAGGGACATGCACTTCCGCGATGCATGGTGTTACGCTCCAGTAGGAGCAAAACAAGCAGAGTAAAAGACCTGTGTTTGTTATTTTCATTGATTTTTCCGTTAGCTGGTGAGGTTTACAATAGGTTGTTTAATCCAACAGGTATTGAGTGCTATGTGTGGCCGATTTGCAAACCATGTTAATGATATGCGCCGCTGGGCTGACATTCTAAGAGATTGGCCAGCAGATGTGCCAACAGGCTTTAACCTGGCACCCACGCAAATCGCACCTGTTTTTGCGGTAGGACAAAGTAACGAGGCTGGGCGTACCTACGCCATGAAGTGGGGCTTGATCCCCTCCTGGTCAAAACAGGCGACAAGTAAATATGCCACATTCAACGCGCGCGTGGAGAGTGTGGCGGAAAAACCCGCATTTCGCCAGCCCTGGGCAAAAAAGCAGCATTGTCTTGTGCCAGCCCTTGGTTACTATGAGTGGAAAAAAAGTGCCGCGGGTAAGCAGCCATATTTTATTCGCAGCGCGCAGCAGGACGAAATCCTGGTCATGGCCGGCTTGTGGGAGCAGCGAAGGGAAGAGTTGTCATTCACAATTCTAACGGAAGCTGCACAAGCTCAGATGGCCGAGCTGCACGACAGGGTTCCGGTGCTTTTAAGTCGGGAGGCCGCTGAGCAATGGTTGGATGGCTGTCAGAATTTTCCCCGGCAGTCTGATACGCGCGTACCCTTGCGCTATTTTGCCGTGGACACCGAAGTGAACAACGCCCGCAATCAGGGAGCGCAGCTGATCAAACCGCTCCAGGACGAAGAGCAGTAAATTAAGGTCGTACGGGGTTTAGGCGTAATAGACTCCGCCGAGTATGACGGGCTCACTGGCACCTGTCACCGGGGGAAGGTTGCTGGGTTTTCTTTGCAGTGTTCTCATGGCCATCCAGGCGAAGGCCACGGCTTCCACCCAGTCCGGGTGTAGATTCAGAGCCTCTGTTGACGCCACAGGGTAAGCCGGTGCCAGCAGCCGTGAAAGCCGCTTGATGAGATATTTATTGTGCATCCCGCCACCGCAAATAAACACGCGTGTTCCCTCTTCACAGCTGTTTTTAAGGGCATCGCTTATGCTGACCGCCGTTAACTCTGCCAGAGTGGCCTGCACGTCTTGTGGCGAGAGGGGAGTCATGGTCTGTTCTACCACGGTGTTCACCCAACTTAAGTCGAACTCCTCTCGACCGGTGCTTTTGGGCGCTGGCAGGCGGAAATAGGAGTGGCTTAACAACTTTTGTAACAGCTCCTGGTTTACATGGCCGGAAGCTGCCCACGTTCCATCATGATCGAAACGGCTGGTACCAAACGAGTGAATCCACGCGTCCATTAATACGTTGCCTGGGCCCGTGTCAAAGCCAATCACGCTGCCGTCTGTGGGAAGGTAAGTGACATTGGCCATTCCGCCGATGTTCAAAATACAGCGCGCTTGTTGCGAGTGACTGAACATTTCTTTATGAAACGCCGGGGTCAGGGGGGCGCCCTGGCCGCCAGCGGCCATATCCCGCCGCCGGAAGTCCGCCACGGTGGTAATGCCGGTTTGTTCTGCGATGGTATTGGGGTCGCCGATTTGTAATGAGAAAGGTTCTGCTGCAGTGCTGGTACTCTGTGGTCTATGGCGAATGGTCTGGCCATGGCTGCCGATGGCCCGCACTGCACTCGCTGCTGTGCCAGTTTGTTGTAACAGGCTTATGGTGGCTTTCGCGAAAAGCTTGCCAAGGGCGATATCTACCGCGCCCATGCGATCGATTTCGTTGTCGCTGGGCTTGGTCAGCTCAAATATTCGCGAACGCATCCTGGTTTCGTAGGGCAGAGCAAATGTACCAACGAGTTCAAGGGAGTTATTCGAGAAATCGACTAAAACAGCGTCGATAGAGTCCGCGCTGGTACCGGACATCAGTCCAATATAAAGGCTGTCTGCCTCTGACATGTTGGCCCCAAAGTAAAAAAGTAGTTGTTTCCCGCTTTTGGCGGGTGGAGATTATAATTTTTTTGTATCGCCTGTAGTATTGCCTGCGGCAACTTTGGTAGTTTTGGCTGCAGGATTAAGTTCTGCCAGCAGGGGCTGTGTCGCCTGATAAAAGCGTTGCAGCTCATCCTTGGGGACTGCCTGGGCTTTAGGTAACTTTACGGTTAGTGGGTTACGCACAGCGCCATTTACATAAAACTCGTAATGCAGGTGCGGGCCAGTGGCGAGGCCAGTGGAGCCAACATAGGCAATAGTTTGGCCCTGCTTGACTCTCACGCCATTGCGAATGCCTTTGCGGAACTTACTGATATGAGCATACAGCGTTTTATATGTTTGGCCATGCTGGATGATAACCACATTGCCATAGCCGCCTTTTCGCCCGGCGTAGGTAACTTTGCCATCACCGGCTGCTTTAATGGGGGTGCCGCGAGCGGCCGCGTAATCTGTGCCCTTGTGGGCGCGGATCTTATTCAGAACGGGATGTTTGCGGCGAAGGTTAAAGTGTGAGGAGACTCGCGCAAAATCGATGGGGGTGCGCAGAAACTCCTTGCGCATGGTATCGCCAGAGGGTGTGTAATATTGGACGTTAGCATTGCTATCTTCGTAGCGCACGGCTCGAAAGGTTTTGCTACGGTTGGTAAACTCAGCCGCAAGAATATTGCCATTGCCTATTTTTTCACCATCGAGGAAGGATTCTTCAAACAGTACCTTGAAGGAGTCTCCCTGGCGAATGTCGAGCACGAAGTCGATGTCCCAGCCAAAAATCCCCGCCAGCTCCATAACAAGTCCATCGTCCAAATGAGCCTCTTTACCCGCCAGGAACAGCGATTCTTTGATAGTCGCAGAGCGCACTGCCAGCTGAACTTCGGGACTGCGTTGTAAGGTCTGATAGTGGTATTTGCCGTCGATAAGTGTGAAAGAGAAACTGTTTAAGCGGTCTTCCACATATTCCAGCCGTTGCAGCTCCCCCTCACGGGATATTTTGAACGTCAGCGTGTGACCAGGGTAAAGAGAGGCCAGTTTTTTGCCTTTTTCTGCGTCAAGCAACGCCATCATGTGCCGGTCGTTTAAGCCAGCCCGCTTAAAAATAAGCGAGAGATTGTCGCCGGGTTTAACTTTTTCTGTATGAAGCTTGTGCTCAGATTGGGTTTTAACCTCCATCTGGGTGACAAGCGGCGCTGCCTGGCTATCCGCTTCGCTGAGACTTTCCAAAGCGGGGATAGCGATCTCTTTGCTGTGGATGATCGCCTCTGATTGTTGACCAGGAAGCAGGCTAAAGGTGATAAGGCAAACAGAGAGAAGTGCGATAGCTGCAAGATGTAAACGTGGTAAGTGTTTAAGGCTAATGAGCGCAGCCTGCCCTTTTTTGGCGGCCCCTGCATGACGAGTTTTTCTTTTTCTATCAATTGCTTGCATAAAAAAATTAATGTGAAGCCGATGTAAGTTTACGTAACTACCAAATTTATAACAGAAAAATAGTTAAATATCATCTTAAGATGTGAAAAATAATCGTTCTTATATCAAACAAATCTTGAAGGCGCCCTAAGCCTTCCTGAATGTAAGCGTTTTCATTGGTGTACAGCGGTGAGAAACTGAGCACGCTGAAAATAGGTTTGTTTTAAGCAGCAATTTCGGTATTGTTTGCGCCTCTTTAATAACCATACATTTGGAATAGAAACATGACTGCGGTAGATACCCACCTCCTCAACGACCTCCAGGCTCGAGGCCTGATTGCACAGATGACTGGCGATGACCAGCTGTACACATGGTTGCAGGAACCGCGTACCCTATACAGTGGTTTCGATCCCACTGCAGACAGCCTGCACATTGGCAGTCTGGTACCCCTTTTGACTCTGCGTCGTTTTCAACAAGCCGGACATAAGCCCCTGGCGCTGGTAGGCGGAGCCACCGGGCTGATCGGTGACCCCAGCTTTAAGGCTCAGGAGCGCAAGCTGAACACTCCCGACGTTGTTGCTGGTTGGGTGGAAAAGCTTAAATCCCAGGTTTCCCGTTTCATTGATTTTGATTGTGGCGAGAGCTCTGCAGAGGTGGTGAACAACCTCGACTGGATTGGTAATGTGAATGTGTTGGACTTCCTGCGTGATGTTGGCAAGCACTTCTCTATCAACAATATGATCCAGAAAGAGTCCGTTAAGCAGCGGATCGACCGTGAAGGTGCTGGCATTTCCTTTACCGAGTTCACCTACATGATCCTGCAGTCATACGACTTTGCTGAGCTTTACAAACACCATAACTGCACCTTGCAGATTGGTGGTTCTGATCAGTGGGGCAACATTACCGGGGGCACAGACCTTACCCGACGGCTATACGGAGGGCAGGTGTTTGGTTTGACCTTGCCTCTGGTAACCAAGTCTGACGGCAGTAAGTTTGGTAAAACGGAGTCCGGCACCATATGGCTGGACCCGGCAAAAACATCGCCCTATGCGTTTTACCAGTTCTGGTTGAACACGGCTGATGCGGATAGCTACAAATTTTTGCGGTATTTCACCTTCCTGAGCGTGGGCGATATCGACCGTATTGAAGCCGAGGATAAGCAAGCCGCCGGGAAGCCTCAGGCACAGCGTATTCTGGCTACCGAAGTTACACGGCTTATTCATGGCGATGCCGGGCTGGAAGCAGCCGAGCGAATCACTGCAGCCATGTTCAGTGGAGACCTGGCGGATTTGAGCGAAACTGACTTTGAGCAACTGGCGCTGGACGGTTTGCCTTCTGGCAAGGTAACAGAAGAGGATCTGGTCAAGCCGCTAACGACGCTGCTAACCGATTGTGGCATGGTGAAAGCCGGACGAGAGGTTAAAGACGCTTTAGGCCGTAACGCCGTGCTTATTAACGGTGAGGCCAAAGGAACTGCCGATAATATGAAAACGGCGGAGTGCTTTGTGGTGGAGAAGGCGCTATTCGGGCGCTTCCTGCTGGTGAAGCTGGGTAAGAAGAAAAATCACTTGTTCGAACTCAGCTAGAGGTCCATGCGCAAAAGTGGTTCATACGGAAAGTTGTGTGTAAGCGTTCGTTTCGCCAGAACATCGAGCTTTGGGCTGAGAAATTATGACATCACACCACTATTGTTGCGTATTCCGCTGTGACTACCGAACTTTCGGCATGGAGCACCGGCCAGGGGGCGCTTTTTGTGTTGATATGCTTAGCTCCGGTGAAATTTTATACAGTTGCCTGCTTGTCAGTGCTTTGTTGTGTTCTATGCTGGTTGGTGCGTTTTAATATAAGTTTTACTGCATGAGTGCTTATTACAATGAGTAGGCAGGTAATAAACACAAGTTGATTCCAGCCTTCTTTTGAGATCCAGGCTCCCACCAAGGTGATTGACTCCACTTGCAGTTCGTTCTCCCCAAGCCTTATCGGGTGAGGGAAATCCACACCAATGCTCACGACATTATTGAACTCCGGGAAGACCTGGCTGGGCGGTAGGGAGTTCTTCTTTGCCCACCAGTCAGCTAAGGAAAACTGATCCAGACTCAAATCGAGAGCGTTATCAAGCCCTCTGGTCGGAACGGTTACACGCATGTATTTGGAGGTATTAACCGGGTCCAGATGGCTTGAAATGTATTCAACGAAATTGCGAATAAAAATTCTTACATAACCCGCATTGCGTATATTCGCTAACTTGATCTTAACACTGCGATAGTTTGAAAGGTCCTCACCTTGTGTTACTCCGTCTCCCATGGAAAAGTCGATACCACAATACTTATTGCCCGCTGTTGATGCGTCGAAAGTGCAGCGAATGTGAAGCTTATCCTGATCGAGCCACTCGCCAATGGTTGTGCCGTGCGTGTCAGAGTCCTTGAAGAGGCTAATTTGGCCCGAGGCTTGGAGCAGGTCAAGTTCTCTTTCTGGCAGCAACTCGTAGCCTGACGTGGCCACTGCAGCCGTCAAAAACAGCAAATAAATCCAGTAATACCGTATATGTTCAGTCATACAGTCTGTGCTCGGAAAGTCCTTGAATCAAATGGGTGAACAGCAGGATAACAAAGCAGCTGATAAATATCGCCAGATACCAGTTTTCCCTGGAGACCCATACGCCAACCAGTGTAATGGAGTCTACCTGTAACTCATTGGGGCCTTCTCGTATCGGGTGTGGAAAGTCCACGCCGATGTTGACCACATTGTCTAACTCAGGGTAAGCGAGCTTTGCTGGCAAGGTCACCCCTTGAATCCACCACTCGGCAAGTGTGAATTGTCGCATCTCCAGGTCCAGTTCGCGATCCAGCTCGCGTACAGGGATCAGAACGCGTAGATATTTCGATGTGGCATCTGAGTTTAAGTGGCTTGAATACTGTTGCACGAAGTTACGTATAAATAAGCGGACATAGCTGGCTGTCAAAGGTTTACTCAGTTTTAACCTCACCCTCTTATAGTTACTGAAGTCCACACCCGAGCTACTGCCGTCGCCTTGCTTGATGTTAAGTCCGCAGTATTTGGCGCCGGGAATTTGCTTGTCAAAAGTACAGCGGAAATGGCGCTTATCTTTGTCTACCCACTCGGCGATGCTGGTCCCGTATTGATCAGAGTCCATAAACAGGGAGACATCAGCTTCATCGCTCAATAGCTGTAATTTTTTTTCCGGCAAAAGATCGTAGCTGGCGACAGCTATTGTAGCCAGCAGGTACAGTAAATAGATCCAGTAATACTTTATCTGCCCGGGTGTCATGGAGCAACTGTGATAGTTGGTGGTAAGGAGCACCGAGCTGTCAACTGAGTGCTTATTCAATGATTATAGACCCAAGGCGGTGTCTTGGGTTAGAAGCTTTATCATGAGTCAGGTACTCAAAGGCCGTTGCAGCAGCGAGCTTTCTGAGCCTGCATCAGGGCAAGCCGTAACAGCATTTTTTGTAACTGTGCCTTTCCGGTTTTATTACAGCAATGCAGTTCTTCCGCATGAACCTGCTTCGTGGCGAGCAGGCGTTGCAGACACTGTTCATCAATTTCCACTGAAATTCGGCTCATGGTATTGCTCTCGAAAAAAGGCTCTCTAATGTAAATGATAATTAATAGCATTTGCAACAGGAGAGCTCCCAATGCAGTATCTTTGCTCGGCCCACTAGCGTTTTATTGCCAGTAACCTGTGCAATGGCGAATGGTCTTCGTCTCTCGGCGTCAGAATAAGCTGAAATTTGTACCTGCATTTTTTGGCGTTGCCTTTGAAATAGCGCCGATCCGTGTACGCTATCGGGTGGCGTATTGCGATAGCTATAGGCAATATAATAATTTTTGATAGACCCTAAACCTATGCCCAATATTTTGCAGTGTGTGACAAGCGTCACGGTAAAGTGTTGATCCAGGCGTCACAAAAAAGGTGCCGGTCGTCTGCTGTCGATCGAGTTTACCTTTAAAGCTATCTATATTTGATCTCAGTTAAATAAAAAAAATTTTATATACCAAAAGAAATAGCGTCTGGAGCTTATTTTATTATGGTGGCTGCACCTGTAAGAAACTCTCAGGGATGGACCATGCTGGACCTGATTGTCTCTATGGGCATTGCCGCCATCCTCACGATGATTGCTGCTCCCAACTTTGATCATTATCGCCGTTCGAATGAAGTCTACTCAGACCGCAAGAATATCAATTCGGCAATTATGGCTGCGCGTTACGAGGCGGTTGCGCGTAACAAGACTGTCACTATTTGCCCAAGTAAAAATACCACTAGCTGCAGTTCTGACTGGAAAGATGGCTGGCTGGTATTTCAGGATGATGGCGCTGGCAGCGGTACCGCTCGCGATGGTTTACTAAATGGTGACGAAAGCATTCTGAAGGCCGTTACTTACCATGGAAATAGCAATTTTTCTGTCATCGATATCACTGATGCCGATAATCAACTTGTTTACCTCAGTTTTAATGAATATGGTCGCCCTGCAGTAAGCGGTAAGCAAACCAATCGCCCGGTACTTGTTACCGTATGTGACGGTAGCAATGATGCGAAATATGCTCGTGGACTGATGCTTATCGGTACGGGTCGCGTATTGCAAACCGTCGATTCAAATTCGGACGGTATTCACGAAAGTCGATTTTCCGATGGAACTCGCAGCCTTTCTTTTAATTCTCCTTTAAGTTGTGAATAAATATGAACAAAAGAAGCCAGAATGGCGCATCTTTAATAGAAACTATCGTTGCGTTGATCGTAATGGGAGCAGGTCTGATGGGCGTGCTTTCCATGCAGGTAAAATCCGTGGGGTTTTTGAAAGGCGCTTCTTTATATTCTCAGGCTGGTTTTTTGGCGACAGATATGCACGAAGGTATGTTAACTGCCCCGAGTGCAAGGTCGTCTTATATCATCGGCTATAACGACACAACTCCTGACAAACCAGATTGTGTGCAAACCACCTCTAACTGTACTCCTCAGCAAATGGCCAATTGGAATATCCATAATTGGCGAAGCAATGTTGCGAGTTTGTTACCTGGTGGCAAAGGTGAAATCGCAACGGTGGGGGAGCAAATCATAATACGAATACAGTTTGTTGTTGGCGTTGATGAACAGGGAGAAAAAGAGACTAAAGAATACCAGCTGATAACGGGCGTATGATGATGCCGACTAAAAAAGTAAAAGTATCTGGTTTTTCCCTGATAGAGCTGATGGTATCAATCGCCATAGCTGCAATTATTTTGACCGGTGTGGTAAAAGTCGCTTTCAATGCGAAGCGTTCATCATTCGATGGTGAGCAGTTGTCATTCGTGCAGGACAACGCGCGGTTTGTACTGGACCAGATTAAGCGGGAAATACGTCTTTCCGGTTACACGGGCTGTGCGGCGCTCGAGTCAGCTCGCAAATCCAATACCGTTGTCGATGATGTCAGCGGCTTTATAAAGTTCAATGAAAGCATTCAAGGCTTTGACAATTCTCAAACCGATTTTCCCAGTGCCTATGCTTCGGATGTAAAAACGGGTACTGATTCTTTCCTGGTACGCTTTGGCGATGCCTCCAGCGAAGTTTCTGTTAAAAGTCATAACCCTACTTCTGCAGGGTTTACTTTATGGCAGGAAGAGACATTTGCAGTTGGCACCACCATGATGATCACTGATACCAGCTGCCGTGAAGTTGGTTTATTTCAGGTGACTGCGTCAGATGGGGATTCCCTGAGTCATTCATCCGACGGAACACGTAACTGCACTCGTATTTTGCGAGCGACTACCAGCGAAGTGAATTGTGCCAGTGGTTGTGCTGATGATAGCTGTCCTGGCAACGCTGAAAAGGCGTTCAATGTTGGTTCAACCATTATGCCCTACAGGGTTAATGCATACTACGTGGGCGATTCAGACATTATCTCCGGTATGCCGGCGTTGAAAAAGCAAACCCTCACTGCCTCTGGTGGAACAGCGACAACGGAAACTGAAGAGGTAGCAGTTGGTGTTGAAGACTTGCAAGTACTCTATGGCCTGGATCTGGACGATGACAAAGAGGCAAACCAATACCTGCGAGCCGACCAGGTTACGGATTGGAGCCTGGTGGTAGCGCTCAGGTTAACACTTGTATTTCGCTCAGACAGAGAAGTGTTTGCAAGCGATCAGAGTATAAACATCAAGCTTGATGGTAGTGACTATCAGTTATCCAGCGATAGGTATCTGCGGCAAGTTGTCAGCACATCCGTGAAAATTCGAAATATATAAGCGATTTATGAAAACTCCAAATAATCTTCACATGCAAAGCGGCGCCGTGTTACTGGTTTCCCTGGTCATCCTGTTGGTTATCAGCATGCTTGGTATTGCCAATATGCAGTCCTCTACTAACGAGTTGAAAATGGCAAGCAGTCAGTATGACAGGAGTGTCGCGTTCGCTGCGGCCGAGGCAGCATTGCTTGCAGCAGAAGACAGGCTGGAGTTGAATACGCCAAGCCGCGCGCAGCAATATAATACCTGTGGTGGTAGTGGCGCCTGTTTCAATACAAGTTGTAGTGAAGGCTTGTGCTTCGAAGGAACTTTTACGGATATTGAAGACGAGAAACTTTATTGCACGGTCGGTCCTTCAGGTACAACCCAGCCTATTGAATTCTGGTCGGATTCCAGCCTGGATGTCTGGAATGATGTTGGCAAACATCAAACGGTAAGTATTGAGGACTTTGATACAGACATTAAGTATATCGTTGAGTTTTTGTGTTTCATTCCCGTGGAAGACGATCTTGCTTTTGCTGTCGAGAATTATAAGAGCATACACCCCTTATACCGCATCACTGCTTTGGCTGAAGGTAACGGGGATCGTGCGAATGTTATGTTGCAGTCGACGTACTTGTTAGTGGAGTAATATATGAAAAGCTTTTTTAAAAAAGGTAATTGCTCTGCTACTCATCGGTTCATGAAGAAAATTTATTTTTCTTTGTTCGTTACTTTATTGACGACACACGGTCATGCGGGAATGGAGGATTTTGTATCGGTGCCGCCGCTGCTTTCCAGCTCGGAAGAGGCAATGGTTATGCTGGTAATGTCCAACGATAACCAACTATGGCACAAGGCTTATACGGACTACACGGACCTGGATGGTGACGGAGATCTCGACGTAAGTTACAACGATGCCTTTGTTTACTACGGGTATTTCGATTCGGGTTTTTGTTATAGCTATAGTTCATCCGGCTATTTTGAGCCTGCGGGTAAAGTTGTTCGTCCAGAGTCAGAAACCAGCTCGTCAAACCCAAACCCGGATCATAAGTGTACTACCGCTGCAGGTAACTGGAGTGGAAATTTTATGAACTGGTTGACAATGTCTCGCATCGATGTGATTCGAAAAGTGCTTTATGGTGGTTTCAGAATTACCGATACAGCCGGTGAAACCATTTTGCAGCGCGCCTTGTTGCCTGATGACAACCACTCTTTCGTCAAAGTGGTAAAAACGGCAGATATTGATGGCATGATCAGCAATTACACACCGATTGCTGGGGAAGCTGTGGTCAGTTTTTGTAATGTAACTGATTTAGTTGATTCGACCATTAGTAGTCGTTCAAACGCAATGAGTGTAAGTGCCAACCCGCCAAAGCTTAAAGTTGCAGCTGGCAATTATTTTACCTGGAGTGGTAGTGAGCGGGACTTATGTATGTACAATGAAGGCGCGGACGACGACCCTTTCCGGCCGAGGCGCCCGGGTAATGTCACGGGAATTGGAAGTCAGGTTGAGTTTAATGTTCGTATCAAAAAATGCGTGTCTGGCCAGGATCAGGGAAACTGCCGCGCATATACCGATGGCACCAATACTGTTTATAAACCTTACGGCTTAATTCAGAGCTATGGCGAAAACGGTGGTTTGCAATTTGGTCTGATGACAGGCAGCTATGATAGAAACCTGGATGGTGGTGTGTTGAGAAAAAATGTCAGCTATCTCGGCGGCAGTAAAGCTGCAGCGGCTGATAAAGAAATTGATCTATCGACCGGTGTTTTTATCAATCAGGGCGACAATACGCCGGGCATAATCAACACCTTAGATCGGCTGCGTATCGGTGCATGGGATTTTAATGCAAATTTCTACACAGACTGCAGTAACTGGAGTATTCCCATTGCAGACGTTTTGGCTGGGAGTGATCCAGCTCGGCGTTGCAGAGACTGGGGGAACCCGCTCTCGGAGATATACCTGGAAGCATTGCGCTATTTTTCAGGCCAGGAAAATCCGAGCACAGCATTTGCCGCAGATGATAGCGCTATTATCGAAGGGCTGGGTGAAGTTGTCTGGGGCGATCCTTTCACAAGCGATAATTATTGTTCAGATTGTGCCATTGTCCTTCTTTCCACGGGCTTGAACAGTTTTGATGCCGATAACCTTGGCTCCGCTGCAGATCTACCATTGCTAAGCGGTGCTTCTTCCATTGATACCTATACGAATGCGGTGGGTGTGGCTGAAGGTATTGCCGGTAACGAATACCTTGCAGGGGAGGGGAGTTCCGGAGGCACAATTGATACCTGCGATGCTAAAACCATTTCCGAATTTTCAGATGCCAGGGGTGTTTGTCCTGAAATACCATCGTTGCAGGGCAGTTATGGCTTGGCTGGGCTTGCGTATTACGGTTTTACCGAAGACGTTCATGACGCTACCAAGGGCGATCAAAAGGTGACAACTTACGCGGTGGCGTTGGCAGAGAGCCTGCCAAACCTTGATGTTGCAACCACATCGGGAGAGTCGGTGACGGTTGTACCTTATTGTATTGCCAGACCGGATATCGATGTCGACACCAGTTATATACACTGGCCCAATGACTGGGAATATTCTTCAAGCAACCCTAATAACGTGCCGGGAATTACCGTGCCGGACCCGCTCACCGGAAAGCGTTGCACGAAATCCTGGGGTTGGGATGTGCGCCTCTGCTATGACCCTGGTAAGTGGGGGCAAGAAAATGGCTTGGACTGCGTCGGTGAAAACCAATGTGCGGATGCTGCAGACACTATTTATGACGACCCGGCCATTTCGAGCGCCCAGATTGCCGCGAGCCTGCAGGCGCAGCAGGATGCCATCGATGACCTCGCTGCTGCTTATGCGGGGGCTCAGGAATTGGCAGAGCAACAGTACGCTGATGCATACTCAGCCGCTGAAAGCGGCGTAAAGTGGGCCAACTGCAGCCTGGTGGATCTCACTGTTACAGAACTGACAGATACGCACGGGGTATTTTATATCTCATGGGAAGACTCTCTCTGGGGCAGTGACAATGATATGGATATTTATTCGGTTGTTGAATACTGTACGGCGGTAGGCACGGCAGCACAGGTTCAGGCTTTGTGTGGCAATTTTACCGATGATGCTGATCCGAACACTCCGCGTCCGGAGTGGGCGGCGGCAAGTACAGGGGATATTCAGGTGCGCACCGCAGTGGTAGGCGCAAGTATGGGTGTCGCGATGCGCTTTGGTTATGTGATCAGTGGTAGCACCAATAACGGCACCTATGACGATCTGCCCGTTGGTAATGGCGGCGATGTTTTCTTTAATTCCCCCGCTTTAACGGGCTCAGAAGCAAACACTACTCTCTGGTCTGCAGCTGCGAATAAATTTACAGCGGCAGCTGGAAGCCCTGGCGTGCTGCAAAACCCCCTGTGGTACGCAGCAAAATACGGAAACTTTACGGATAAAAACGGTAATGGCCTCCCGGATCTTACCAGTGAATGGGATCAGCGTAGCATTACTGGCAGTGCTGGTTCGGATGGCATTCCCGATGCTTATTTTCCGGTTAGAAACCCCAGTAATCTCGAGACCAGTCTTTCCAGAATATTCAGCGATATTACTGCGAGAGTGTCCTCAGGTACGGCCGCCTCCGTAGTATCCAGCACAGGCGCCGGCGAGGGTGCAGTATTTCAGGCTTTATACAACCCTGTTTTCGAATATGAAGGTGGGGATGATAGTGATGAAATAAGTTGGGTGGGTACTTTGCACGCCCTGTTTATCGATAGCCACGGCCAACTTCGTGAAGATGTGGTTGGAAGTGGCGAGCAGGTAGGGCAATTGAGCAACGCAGACCCAATTGTGGAAATATATTATGACGACGCTCTGAAGAGAACCGTTGTTCAGCGTTACCTGGTAAACGCTGATGGAAGCAAGGGAGCGGCGGTCGGTTCTCCCGTGGATGTGAATGAGTTAAATCCTATTTGGAGCGCGCGTGATCAGCTTTCCAGTCTGACCAACTTGAACACTAACCGGGCTTACAATTCATCTGCCACTACAGGCAGGTACATTTTTACGGGTATTGATAAAGCAACAAACCGAGATGGAGTGATTGATAATAGCGAGTTGCTTGCATTTTCCACTTCCAGCTTTGTGGTTGGCGATAATGATAATTTTTATTTACTGGACTACGGCTCTGACCAGGCGGACCTGGATAATCTGGTGAACTATATTCGCGGCGATGAATCCATTAGCGGTTTTCGAAGCCGTTCAATTGAATTTGATGGCAATACCGCGAATGGTGATGAGGCCTGGTTGCTGGGAGATATCGTCAATGCATCGCCCATTACGTTGGCTCGCCCGAGCAGTGACTATGAAAATACCTATTCGGACACAACATATAGAGACTTTAAAACAGCCGTCGCTGACCGACGTCAGGTCGTCTTTTTAGGTGCGAATGATGGCATGCTGCATGCGTTCAACGCCGGTTTTTATGATCGCAGTATTAAAGGGTATAAAACCGCACTTACCAATGAGGTCCAACACCCTCTGGGCAGTGAGTTGTGGGCCTATGTTCCCTACAATCTTTTACCTCACTTGCAATACCTGACGCGTGACGATTATTCGCATGTGTATTACGTTGACGGAAAGCCGCAGATATTTGATGTTAACGGTATTTGGGACGGTGACAGCAAGATAAGCCACCCAAACGGCTGGGGCAATATCCTGGTCACCGGCATGCGATTTGGTGGTGGAGAACTTACGCTGGACCCTGATGGGCAAAGTGGAACAGACAACAATATTAAAATGCGATCTGCGTTTATTATCATGGATGTGACTGACCCTGAGTCGCCCCCTGAGTTGATCGCGGAAATATCTGATCCGGACTTGGGATATACGGTTTCTGCACCCGCAGTTGTGAAAATGCGTTCAAAAAATACCGGTACAGGAACCTACGAGAGCCCAGCCGTTAATGAGTGGTTCCTGGTGTTTGGTTCTGGTCCCGCCGGGGTCGACAGTGCTGGCCGCCGCGCGGCATTGGCTAGTGCTACCAGCGAGAAGACGGCTAAATTATACGCATACAATTTACGTACGCGTGTGTTGCAAAAGTTTGATACTAACATTGCTAACGCTTTTGTTGGTGGCGTTAGCGCAGTTGACTGGAATAACGACTATAAAGACGATGCTGTTTATTTCGGGCTTGTTGGTGGTACAGAGGCGGCGCCAACCGGGCAGCTGATGCGAGCTAATCTGAGCCTCGCAGGCAGTTCTTTGTCTGTTACATTTGGAAAGCTTGTGGCAGAGGTGGGTAAACCATTCAGTGCACAGCCAGCGGTGTTTAAAGATGGCGACAGCAACGTTTGGGTCTACAGTGGTACTGGCCGTTTTTATACCGCTGGAGATAACAGCAGTAATACAGCACAGCGTTTTTACGGCGTAAAAGATCCAACTGCGGTAACAGGTACTGCAACAACCGTGGCTTTAGCCGATCTGGTTAATACCAGTGAGATTGAAGTGTATGCGGAAGTGTATGACGGCGACGTAGTTAAAGGCACTGCTATCGTCGCAAGAAATGGTAGTTCGCCATTTGACCTAAACACGGGAGAATCCGTCGCCAGTGTTCCTGATATTCAGGAAGCAGTTGAGGATCATGATGGTTGGTATTTTGACCTTCCGCGTGACCGTGAGAGAAATACAACAGAGTCAGTGCTGTCAGGAGAATCTTTAGTTTTTACTACGTATCAGCCTTCTGGCGAGCAATGTAATGCTGAAGGGCTTGGGTTTCTCTATGCCTTGCATTTCCAGGCGGGTGTTCCTGGTGATTACGCACCCATTGGGACTGATTCCACCAGGGCTCTGAATGACAAAGTGTTGGTCATTGGCAGCGCAACTTTAGGGCCTGGCAGCCCATCTGCTCCTACAATTTATACCGATGGTGATGGTGATCAATTCGCTATTGTTCAGACGTCTACGGGTGCAATTGTAAAAACAGAAATTGGGCAGCGCCCCAGGAAAGGTTATCGTCAGTCCTGGCGTGAAATCAAAATAGATTGGTAAATTTGCTGGAAATTCATATGGGTACTAAGAGCGAAGGTGGATTTACGCTAGTAGAAGTTATGATTGTGGTGGTAATAGTTGCGATTTTGGCGGCTATTGCCATTCCCAGTTATCAGTCTTCTGTATACAAAGGCAGGCGCGCGGATGCAAAAGAAAGCTTGTTTTCTGCGGCTGCATTGCAGGAACAGATATATATGCAAAAAAATGCTTACTCTGATAGCGCGGCTGATGTAGGGGGTAGTCAGAGTGGGGAAGGCTATTACGGGATAGCTGTTACCCGTCCGTGTGGGGATGATAGCTGTTTCCTTATTACTGCTTCCGCAAGGGGGGCGCAATCTGGGGATACAGATTGTAGCACTTTCAGTATCAACCAGGCTGGCACAAAGATCGCCAAAAGTGCCGGTGGCAGTGTAACCACAGGAAGTTGTTGGTAAAAAAGCAAAGAAAAAAAGGGTGAGGAAGCCTCACCCGTATTCTAGCCTATTATTGGACACTGACTTGCGGTTTCAGCCGTAAAACAGCTATAGGCGCTAGGAGAAAACATCAAGTAGGGCGCTATGGCTGATTTCGGTTGGGCCGGTGATTGGGGGGCCGACCAAATGTAACCGAATTCATTGCAAGGCACACTTGATGTGCATTTATTCTGCTTTAAACCTATCTTATTGTCAATAGAACTATAAGGAATGTCCTGACCAACGGCCCTGTTGCAGCTTTATTAAGCATGAGGCCGTCGGTTCAGCGAGGCTTTTTGCTCGTCTGGTGAGGCTGGATTTGATGACTTTTAAAGGGGCCTATGCGATTTTCAAAAAAATTTAACAATTGGCTTGCCAAGGCTTGTTAGATGCGTATAATGCGCATCCTCGACTCGGGGCACAGCTCCTCGGGTATTGCCAGAAAGCCAGTAAATACGGGCTCTGGCAAGCTCTTTAACAATTTGATCAAGCAATGCGTGTGGGTGCTTGAGGGCTGGAGGTTGAAAGCCTTTTTTAAGGCAAAAGACTATTCGGTTATCAAGTAACTCAACAATTCATTACGTCGGTTTGTTCGCGTAAGCGGATGGATCACCAAGTAATAAGTTAAAGCAAGTTAGTTGTTTAACTGAGACAAAATTAGAGGTTCTTTTTCATTGGAACCTCGGACTCTTTAAACTGAAGAGTTTGATCATGGCTCAGATTGAACGCTGGCGGCAGGCCTAACACATGCAAGTCGAGCGTGAAAGCCTTCGGGTGAGTAGAGCGGCGGACGGGTGAGTAACGCGTGGGAATCTACCTAGTAGTGGGGGA